>VOFC01004671.1_pt1 | contig 50176 bp, 52 predicted proteins | sample 5384161 | NCBI WGS metagenome assembly VOFC01 (sample SAMN12384722, study PRJNA508395) | human gut metagenome | isolation source: healthy gut B | host: Homo sapiens | reverse complement strand
GCGTGTTCGTGTGGAAGTGGATCTTGATGAGGTCCTCATCGCCGACGGCCAGCAGGCAGTCGCCCGCGATATTCTGCTGGATATAGTCATGAATGGCGTCCTCGTCGAGGCCGTGTCCTTCGATGAGCAGCTGGGTGTCAAAACGGAATTCGAGCATGCGTTGCTTCCTCCTTATTCATCGAGCTTGAGCACGGCGAGAAATGCCTCCGTGGGAATCTGGACCGTGCCGAGCTGGCGCATTTTCTTCTTGCCTTCCTTTTGCTTTTCGAGCAGCTTTTTCTTGCGTGTGATGTCGCCGCCGTAGCACTTGGCGAGCACGTCCTTGCGCAGGGCCTTGACGGTCTCGCGCGCGATGATCTTGCCGCCGATGGCGGCCTGCACCGGGATCTCGAACAGCTGCCGCGGGATGTTCTCCTTGAGCTTTTCACACAGCTTGCGCGCCCGGCCGTAGGCCTTGTCCTTGTGGGCAATGAAGCTCAGCGCGTCGACCTGGTCGCCGTTGAGCAGCATGTCCACCTTCACGAGCTCGCTCGGGTGATAGCTGGAAAATTCGTAGTCAAGCGAGGCGTACCCCTTCGTGCGCGCCTTGAGCGTGTCGAAGAAGTTGTAGACGATCTCGTTGAGCGGCATCTCGTAGTGCAGCTCCACGAGCCGGCTGTCGAGGTACTGCATGTTTTTATACTCGCCGCGCAGGTCCTGGCACAGCGGCATGATGTTGCCGACAAACTCCTGCGGCGTGATGATCGACACGTTCACGAACGGCTCCTCCGCGACCTCGATGGACGCGGGGTTCGGGTAATCGTGCGGGTTGTCGATCATGAGCACCGTGCCGTCGGTCTTCGTGATGCGGTAGATGACGCTCGGCAGCGTCGTGATGAGGTCAAGGTCAAACTCGCGCTCGAGCCGCTCCTGAATGATCTCCATGTGCAGCATGCCGAGAAAGCCGCACCGGAAGCCGAAGCCGAGCGCGACCGACGACTCCGGCTCGAACGAGAGCGAGGCGTCGTTGAGCTTGAGCTTTTCGAGCGCATCGCGCAGGTCGGGGTACTTCGAGCCGTCCTCGGTGTAAATGCCGCAGTAGACCATCGACCGCGCCGGGCGGTAGCCGGGCAGCGGTTCGGCGGCGGGGCGGGCCGTCTCGGTCACGGTGTCGCCCACGCGCGTGTCCTCCACGTTTTTGATGCTCGCCGTGAAATAGCCCACGTCGCCGCAGCCGAGCTCCTCGCACGGGTCTAGGCCGATGGGCCGCAGGTGGCCGACCTCCAGCACCTTGTACGACGCGCCGGTGGACATCATCGTCACTTCCATGCCGCGCCGGAGCGTGCCGGCCACGATGCGCATGAGCACGATGACGCCGCGGTAGCTGTCATACTGGCTGTCGAACACGAGCGCCTGCAGCGGGGCGTCCGGGTCGCCCTTCGGGGCGGGGACGTGGTCCACGATGTCGTCGAGCACGGCCTGAATGTTGATGCCCTGCTTGGCCGAGATCTCCGGCGCGTCCATGGCCGGGATGCCGATGATGTCCTCGATCTCGGTCTTGGTGCGCTGGGGGTCGGCGGCGGGCAGGTCAATCTTGTTGATGACCGGCAGGATCTCCAGATCGTGCTCCAGCGCCAGGTAGGTGTTGGCGAGCGTCTGGGCCTCCACGCCCTGCGAGGCGTCCACGATCAGTACGGCGCCCTCGCACGCGGCGAGCGAGCGGCTGACCTCATAGTTGAAGTCCACGTGGCCCGGCGTGTCGATGAGGTTGAGCGTGTAGGCCTTGCCGCCGCGGTGATACGTCAGGCCGACGGCGCGCGCCTTGATCGTGATGCCGCGCTCGCGCTCGAGGTCCATGTTGTCGAGCAGCTGCGGCTCCATCTCGCGCTGATCGACCGCGCCGCACAGCTCGATGAGCCGGTCGGACAGCGTGGACTTGCCGTGGTCGATGTGTGCGATGATCGAAAAATTACGGATGTCTTCTTGTGGGATCATAGGGCAATCTCCTCCAGTGCGGCCCCGGCGCGGTCGGCGGCGGTGCGCACGTCCTGCACGAGCACGCGCAGCGCCTCGAGCTGTTCGGGCGTGCAGGTCGGGCTCGGCGCACGGCCGAGCAGAAAGTCAGCGCTCACGCCATAGTAATCGCAGGCCCTGCACACGAACGCAAGCCCCGGCTCACGCGCGCCGTTTTCGTAGTGGGACAGCAGCGCCTGACTGATCTTCAGATCGGCCGCGACCTTGCGCTGCGACAGCCCGCGCGCATGGCGCAGCTCCGACATGACGGCAGCAAAATTGCGTTCCATGCCGCACCTCCTGTAACATTCATGATAACGGACTGTATTTTACCACGCCCGCGCCCAAACGGCAACAACCTCTTTATAAAATCGCGCGCAAGACTTGAAAAACGTCGAACGGGGTGTTACACTATTTACTTGTGAAACCATGTTCACAGCAAACAGAAAATAGAAATATATTGGAGGGAAACACCATGTTCGAAAATCTGGTTGAAGTTCTCAAAGCCAATCCGCGCAAGATCGTTTACACCGAGGGCACCGACGCCCGCATCCTCGAGTCCGCTGCCCGCCTGAAGCAGGGCGGCTTCCTGACGCCGATCCTTGTCGGCAATGTCGATGACGTGAAGGCGGCGGCCAAGGCCGGCAACTTTGACATCGAGGGTCTCGAGATCATCGATCCCGCCAACTATGACAAGATGGACGAGATGGCCCAGTGCATGTTCGACCTGCGCAAGGGCAAAATGACCATGGAAGAAGTCCGCGCCAACCTCCAGAAGGGCAACTACTTCGGCACCATGCTCGTGAAGATGGGCGTGGCCGATGCCCTGCTCGGCGGCGCGACCTATTCCACCGCGGACACCGTCCGTCCGGCGCTGCAGCTCATCAAGACCAAGAAGGGCGCCCACCTCGTGAGCTCCTGCTTCATCATGGTCCGCGGCGATGAAATGCTCGCCATGGGCGACTGCGCCATCAACATCGACTATCAGGACAACGTCGACAAGGCCACCGGTGAGGTCACCTTCTCCGCCGCGCAGAAGCTGGCCGAGGTCGCCATCGAGACCGCCAAGACTGCCGAGATCTTTGGCATGGATCCGAAGGTCGCCATGCTGAGCTTCTCCACCAAGGGCTCCGGCAAGGGCGGCACGGTCGCGCTCAGCCATGACGCCACCGTCATCGCCAAGGAGCTCGCGCCCGAGCTGAAGCTCGACGGTGAGATGCAGTTTGACGCTGCCGTCTCCCCGGTCGTCGGCCAGCTGAAGTTCCCCGGCTCCCCGGTTGCGGGCCATGCCAACACCTTCATCTTCCCGTGCATCGAGGCCGGCAACATCGGCTATAAGATCGCGCAGCGTCTGGGCGGCTTTGCGGCCTACGGCCCGATCCTGCAGGGCCTGAACGCGCCCATCAACGACCTGTCCCGCGGCTGCGACGCCGAGGAAGTCTACCAGATGTCCATCATCACGGCGGCTCTGGCCTGATCGGTTTTCGTCCAAAACGTGTTTCCGGCGCTGTTATTTTAACAGCGCCGGTTTTTTGAAAGGGGAGAGCGCCTGTGGAGCGCGAGGAATATATGCGCGCGGCGCTCACGCTCGCGCACGCCGCGGCGGCCGACGGGGAGGTGCCGGTCGGCTGCGTGATCGCCGACGCCGGGGGCCGCATCATCGGCCGCGGCCGCAACCGCCGCGAGCGCACGCACCGCGCCGATGCCCACGCCGAAATGGAGGCCATCGCCGAGGCGTGCCGCGCGCGCGGCACGTGGCGGCTCGACGGCTGCGCGCTCTATGTCACGCTCGAGCCGTGCCCCATGTGCGCCGGGGCGATCATCAACGCCCGTGTGCCGGTCGTCGTCTACGGCGCGAAGGAGCCGAATTTCGGCTCGTGCGGCAGCGTGCTCAACCTTTTTGAGGAGCGCTACGGCCACCACCCCGCCATTTACGGCGGCGTGCTGGCAGACGACTGCGCGGACGCGCTGCGCGCGTTCTTCGGCGGCCTGCGCGGATAAAAAGCATGCGTCCCGATCGTTCGGGACGCATGCTTTTTTTATTCCCGGATCTCATCCATCAGCTCGTGGTAAAACACGTCGAGTACGCCGACGTAGTGCGGCTTCCACGGCTTGAGCCGGCCGCAGTAGTGGATGATGACCGTGTGCGCGCGCACCCAGTTGAGATCGACCGGCTCGGCAAGCAGCTGCGCGTTGTGCAGCGCAAGGATGCGGTCGCTGAGGTTATAGACCATGCTGTCGAGCAGGTGCACCCGGTCGCCGTAGAGTTTCGTCGGCAAAGGCGCGCACACGCTCCATGTCGAGGTCGGCGCGCAGGGCCGGGAGGTTATACAGCAGCACGCCGGTGTTGATGTAGGGCGCGGCCTCGTCCATGCCCAGACGCGCGGCGTTGAGCTTTTCGAGCAGCTTGCGCGTGTGCGTGCAGGCCATGAAATACGCATCTCCGAACGGCGCGGCATACAGCTGCGTGAGGGGGTTGATGATGACCGTGTCCGCATCGAGGTAGAGGATGCGCTCGAGCGTGTCCGGCAGCAGCAGGGGCGCTGCGATGCGGTAATAGATCTGGCGCGGGTAGCGCTTCGACTCCGGAAAGCCGTCGAACATCGCGGGGTCGACGAACACAAAGTGCAACCCGACCTCGGGCAGCGCCGCGCGCACGCGCTCCTCATCGGCGGGCGTGAGATCGGAGTGCAGGATAAAGACCTCGTAATGGCTCGCGCCGCCGTGCAGCAGCACGCTGCGCATACAATTTAGAAATGTGGGGATATAGCCCCCGTTGATCGCAAAGAGCAGGTTCATACGCGTTCCTCCCGAATGCGCTGCAAAATGCAGACGGTCATATGACGCGCGGGCGCTGCCGATGCAGCGCCCGCGAAAGTCTGTGTGTTATTATGCCTTCGGTGTGCCGTCGGGGTTAAACAGCGGCAGCTTGCCCAGCACGGTGATGTCGGGGCGGTCGTTTGCGTCGCCCTCGGCGAGCACGGCCATCTTGCCGACGATGATGCCGCCGGCCTCGTTGACGAGCTCCTCCATCGCGCGCAGCGACTCGCCGGTCGAGATCACGTCGTCGACGATGACGATGCGTTTGCCGTGGATCAGCTCCGCGTCCGTCTGGTCGAGCACGAGCGTCTGCACGCCCTGCGTCGTGATGGACTTGACGTGCACCTGAAACACGCTGCTCATGTAGGCCTTGGCCTTCTTGCGGGCGACGAAGTACTTGTCCGCACCGCTCTGACGGGCCATTTCATACACTAGCGGGATGGCTTTCGCTTCGGGGGCGATCAGATAGTCATATTCCGGCGTCAGCTTGAGCAGCTCGGCCGCGCAGTGCACGGTCAGCTCCACATCGCCAAACATGACGAACGCGCCGATGTACAGGTCATCGGAGACCTTGCACAGGGGCAGATCGCGCTTTAGCCCGGCGATATCCATCTCATATGTCATTTGAAATTCCTCCTAATCATAATCACAGGGTAACAAAAGACATTATACATGAACGCCGGAAAAATGCAAGGCTTCCGGCGGCAAAGATGTCTTTGTGTATGTGTCATATGGACGAATGTGTTTCGAATATATTTCAGTAAAGTTACCCATTCGAAAACAGAATATCAAAATAATGGGAGTTGCCATTTTCGTGACGCCGTCAGAATATCTAAAAACGGGTTCCTTTTTTCGCAGTTCAAACCATTGCATCGTCTAAAATGAACAGTTTGTGAACGAAATTCACGAAAAACGGTTGCGAATTTCGGGTTTTTAGTGTAAATTAGCAATAAGTTCATCGAGAATTTCCCACTTGCGGTTATGGATGCCCGGACGAAGCGGTTATCGTCCGGCGCTATTTGGGGGGAGTTCCGGGGAAAAGCAATTTGAAATTGAGGAAAAACAATGGACGAAAACAAACGTGGTTCATTTGGCAGCACAATCGGCTTTCTGCTCTCTGCCATCGGTTCCGCCGTCGGCCTTGGCAACATCTGGGGCTTCCCGTACAAGATGGGCAGATGCGGCGGCTTTACCTTCCTGATCGTTTATCTGGCTCTGGCGGCATTTGTCGGCTTCGCGATCATGCTCTCTGAGCTGGCGATCGGCCGCAGCACCGGCTTCGGTCCGGTCAACGCCTACAAGAAGGTCTCGAAGAAGTTCAAGTGGATCGGCTGGCTGGCCATCATCGCCCCGTTCCTGATCATGACCTTCTACTCGGTCCTCGGCGGCTACTGCATCTATTACATGGTCATCAACGTCGTCGGCATGTTCAGCGGCATGCCGGACAGCAGCTCCTTCGGGGCTCTGCTCACCAACCCGTGGGCCAGCATCGGCTGCATGGTTCTGTTCATGGCCATCTGCTATCTCATCAACCGCGGCGGTGTCGGCGGCGGCATTGAGAAGTTCAACACGATCGGCATGCCCGCACTGTTCGTCATGCTCGTCATCGTCATCATCCGTGCCTGGACGCTTCCGAATGCGGACGTCGGCCTCAAGTACATGTTCGTCCCCGGCTACGCTCTGAAGGCGGGCTTCTTTGACAAGGCGCCCGGCTTTATGGAAGTTCTCGCAACGGCCGGCGGCCAGATGTTCTTCTCCCTGTCTCTTGCCATGGGCGCCATGATCACCTACGGCTCCTACCTCGGCAAGAATGAGAACCTCCCGAAAAACTCCGTCATCATCGTTATCTCCGATACCATGGTCGCCATCATGGCCGGCCTCGCCGTTATCCCGGCGGCCGTCGCCAACGGCATCGCCAAGGGCATGGCCGTCTCCGAGATCAAGCTCGGCGGCCCGAACCTCCTGTTCGCCACGCTGCAGGACGTGTTCCATGACATGGGCACCATCGGCGGTATCTTCGGCCTGATCTTCTACGCCCTCGTTCTGATCGCGGCCATCTCCTCCGCCATCTCCCTGATCGAGGCGGTCTCCGTCACCTTCATCGACCACGCCAGCGCCAAGGGTCACGAGCGTGACCGCAACAAGGTGCTCGCCGTCGTCTGCCTCGCCATCACCCTGCTGGCCTGCCTCGTCGCGGTTGACGGCCTCGGCTCCAACGGCATCGCGCCGAAGGATCTGTTCCACATCAACTCCAAGGCTGACTGGTGCGCTGACTGGCTCGACTTCATGGATATGATCTCCGAAGGCATTGCCATGCCGCTCGGCGCCATGCTCATGTCCATCATGGTCGGCTGGGAGATCAAGCCGAAATCCCTGTACGGCGAGATCGACAGCGGCTACAATGGCCACATCCACGGCTTCTACACCTTCTGCATCAAGTATCTCTGCCCCGTGATCATGTTCTTCATCCTGCTTGTGCAGATCAGCACGTTCTTCGGTCTGGGCTGGTTCAACTGATCGCAGCAGCGTAAGCTTGTCGTACAACCCAACAAAACAACCGCAACCGGCAGCCTTCTGGCTGCCGGTTTTTGTGTCCGTGCGCTGCGGCGGCGGTCACCGTGCAGCCCGCGTCCGGACATGGAAAAAAGCCGTGCAGATCGCTCTGCACGGCGCTCTCCGATGGACGATAGAGAAGGAGTGCGCGCTTATTTCGTGCTGTCGCTGGCGCGGTCGAAGGTGACGGTCAGCTTCAGCGTCTCGCCGCTGCGCGAGACAGTCGGTGTGGCGCTCTCACCGGCGGAGTAGCCGCGCAGTGCACTGCGCAGCGCATCGCCGGAGGAGACAGCCGTGTCGTCGATGGCGGTGATGATGTCGCCCGCCTTCAGGCCGGCCTTCTCGGCGCAGCTGCCGCTGTTAACGGCGTTGACATACGCGCCGTCCGGCATGTTGTAGTACTGCGCGGCGCTGTCCGGAATGGTCTGCAGCGTGATGCCGAGCTGGGCGCGGTCGGTCACGGTGCCGTTTTTCATGAGGTCGTTTGCGATGGCCACGGCGTCATTGACTGGGATGGCGAAGCCCAGACCCTCCACGCCGGAGGAGCTGTATTTCGCGGTCACGATGCCGATGACCTGACCGGAGGTGTTGTACACCGGGCCGCCGGAGTTGCCGGCGTTGACGGCGGCGTCGATCTGGAACATATTGATGCCGCTGTCGGCGCCGTCGGAGGTGGTGATCGTGCGGTCGAGCGCGCTGATCATGCCGCTCGTCATGGTGAACTCCAGCTCGCCGAGCGGGTTGCCGACGGCGTAGACCGTGTCGCCGACGGACATACTGTCGCTGTCGCCGAAGGTGACGGGCGTCATGCCGGTGGCGTCGATCTTGAGCAGGGCGATGTCATTGTCCTTGTCCACGCCGACGATGGTCGCCTGATAGGTCGTGCCGTCGTAAGTGAGCACGGACACGGCGTAGCCGTACTGGTGCGCGGTGGAGATGACGTGGTAGTTTGTGAGCACGTAGCCGTCCTCCGTGATGAAAAAGCCGCTGCCGCAGCTTGCCTGCGAGCTCGTCTGACCGAAGTAGTTGGTGTAGGTCACTTCGGTCGTGATGGCGACGACCTGCTTGCATGCCTGGCTGTAGATGGCCGAGGCGGAGCTTGGGTCGGAGCTGACCGGCTGCGTCACGAGTGTGCCGCTCGAAGCGGAGGCGGAGCTGCTGCCGGTCCTGCCGGAGCGGGTGATGAGCCCCGCGACTGCGCCGCCGCCGAGCCCGCCCAGCAGTGCACACACGAGGCACAGGCACGCGATGCGCGTGATGAGACGCTTCTGCTCGGGCGTGCGCGCGGTCCTGGGCTTTCTCGGGCGGTGCTTGTGCTTGGGCTTCTCGGCCCAGGCGTCGTCATTTGGCGTGTAGTAGCGCGGCGGAGTGTTGGCCGCGTCGTCACTGGGCTGGAAGTTTGCGTCGGCGTAGCTGCGCTCGGTCTCGGGGCGGACGATGTGGTAGGTCACGTCGTCGCTGTCGTCCACCTTCGCGCCGCAGTTTGCGCAGAAGCTGGCGCCCGGCTTGAGCGCCGCACCGCACTGCGGGCACACGCGGCCCTGTGCGGAGCCGGTCCCGTTTGCCGCCGTCTCTGCCTGCGCGGAGGTGTTCTCCGTGCCTTCTGCCTGCGCGGAGGTGGTTTCGGTCCCTGCCTGTGCGGAAGTGGTTTCAGCTTCCGGCTGTTCGCTTTCGGGGAAATTGGAAGCGTCGTTCATGTTATCTGCCTCCCGGCTGATTGGTTTTTTGAAGTGTCTATATCGTAGTCGATATTTGTAACACGCGCATGAACAAAGGGAGAAGATTTTTCGAATATTCCAGAAAGCATTTGTAAACACTGCGTCTGATTTGTGAACGCGCGGCAAAAACCGCCCGCACATCGTCGGATGTGCGGGCGGTAGGGCTTTGCGGATGTTACCGGCCGATGCTGCTGTCAGCCGTTTCGTAGGTGTTGGTGGCCGGCTGCGTGTCGGGCTCGCCGCCGTACTTGATCGAGTCGCCCTCGAGCAGCGGCTTGATGTCGTGCGCGCGCAGCCACGCGAGCGTGCGCGTGGAATCGGTCAGCGGGGTGTAGTTGACATTGGCGTAGGTCGTTTCGCCTGTTGCCGGGTCGTACTGGCTGAGCTGATAGCCGATGGTCACGGCGTAGGCCGTGCTCTGCCGCGTGCCGCTGTCGGTCAGCCAGGCGCGGCCCATGGTGCCGTCCGCGCAGTCGGGCACGATGGCGTTTTCGTACAGGTCGAGCGCCTGCTCGGCCGTGAGCTCCATGTAGAGGTAGTCGCCGCTTTCGGTCTCATAGCCGATGTTTGTGTAGGTGAGGTGCTCGAGCGTCACGGCCAGCTCCGGCGTGTTGCGCGTGGTGCGCGCTTCGTCGCAGTTGAGCACCTGCTCGATCTGCGCCAGACGCGTGCTCGTGTCGGGGAGCGTGTATTCGCGCATCAGCACCTTGCCGTTCGTGAGCTTATAGGTCAGCTGCAGACTGGTGATGCTGGTGTCGTCCGTGATCTTTTCGCGCTCCGCCACGACGGCGCGGTGGATATCCTCCACGGCCTGAATGTTCTCCGCCTCGGTGAGCGCGGAGTTGTAACCGTTGCAGATGATGCGCGCGCTTTTTGACCTGCGCGGTATCCGGGATGCGGCGGGCGTAGCCCGTGAGGTCGCACTTTGCGCCGATCACGACGAGGCAGCACACGGCCGCTGTGACCGCGCAGCCGCGCCAGACCGTGCGCGGGATGCGCAGGGACTTGCGGATGACCATCTCGCTGATGACAAAGCCGAGCGCCGCGCCAAGAACGGTCAGCAGCAGAAACGGCGCCAGTTGCGTCCGGTAGGCCGGCACGTTGAGCAGCATGCCGTACACGCCGACCGGCATTGCCAGACCGGCGAAGAGCGCCACGATGTACTTCAGCACCGGCTTGAGCACCGGGATGGCGACGGTGTCGCCCGCGCTCTCCATACGGCGGCGGCGGTAGAGCTGGCCCGCGCACACGAGCAGCAGCAGCGCGAACACCGCCCAGACGAGCGGATATATCCAGCCGGAGAAGTTGGCAATGGCGACCTCCGCCTCCGTGCCGCTGATCGGGCGCACCAGATCGGCGTGACCGACACTTGTGCGCCGCATGAACAGCACCAGCGGGGAGAGCCAGTCGACCGGCAGATCCGCCATACCCGACATGCCGTACACGAACATGTAGAGCACGGCCTCGATGAGCACCTGGAAGCCCACGGCGATGAAGTTCACGAGCAGGTACAGGCACGGCAGCATGACCACGTGGCCGGTGAACATGGCGCACAGCACGGCGATGCCGTAGAACACGAGCGTCTCAAGCGCGAGCACACCCAGCCAGATGAGCAGCGGCTCGATGAAGAGTTCGAAACGCGTCGCCTCGATGAGCACGGCGAGGCCGAAGATCACGGCCTCGGCTGACAGCAGCATCACAAGGCCCGCCAGCAGATGCGTGCGGAACATGCACCCGCGCCGGATCGGCAGGGAGGCGGCCAGCCCCGCGCCGCGCGGCGTGTACAGATAGCCGAACATGGCGGCGGCTGCGAGCAGGCCCGCGCAAAACGCTGTCAGCGGCAGCAGCATCTGCGTCTCGGAGAGAATGACGTTCGAGAGGTAGCTGATCTGCCCGGTCGACACATACGGTATCGTCGAGCGCGCGTTGAGCAGCGCACCCGGCAGCATGATGAACAGAATGACGCCGTAGATGACCCACAGCGGCCACCAGCGCGACAGACACTTGCGAAATTCCGTCCCGTTACAGAAGGATGTCTTTGACGGCATAGTCCGCACCTCCCAGTTCATAAATAAAGATCTCTTCGAGCGTCAGCGGCACCACGTCGAGGTACTGCGGCTGCGCGGTGGACAAGCGGTTCGTAACCTCGGCGGCGTCGCCGTGCACGATCAGCGTGTACAGGTGGCCCTGACTGCTCTGGTGCAGAATGTCGAGCCCCGCGGGCAGCTCTGCGTCGTCCGGCAAGGCCACGAGCACCTTGACGATGTTGGCCTGCAGCTCCGCGAGCGGATGCTCGAGCAGGACCTTGCCGCCGTTCATGATGCCCACATGGTCGCACACGTCCTCGAGCTCACGCAGGTTGTGCGACGAGATGAGCACGGTCGTGCCGTTTTCGGCCACATCGGCCAGCACGAGGTTCCAGACCTGGCGGCGCATGACGGGGTCGAGCCCGTCGACCGGCTCGTCGAGCACGAGCACGTCCGGCCGCAGGCTCATCGCCAGCCAGAACGCGGCCTGCTTCTGCATGCCCTTGGACAGGCGGCGGATCTGCCGCTTCGGATCGAGCTGAAACACCTCGCCGAGCTTCTGATAGCGTTCGGCGTCGAACTTCGGGTAGATGCCGCGGTAGTAGCGCATCATGTCCGGGATCGTCGCCTGCGGGAAATAGAACACGTCGTCCGGGATGTAAGCGATGCGCGCCTTGACGGCCGGGTTTTCGTACACGGGCTGGCCGTCGATGTCGATCACGCCGCTGTCCGGGCGGTAGATGCCCGTCAGATGGCGGATGAGCGTGGACTTGCCCGCGCCGTTCGGCCCGACGAGGCCGTACACCGCGCCGCGCGGCACGGTCATGGTCACGCCGTCGAGCGCGCGGAAGCCGTCAAACGTTTTGACGACGTCTTTGACTTCAATCATGGTTCGTTCCTCCTTCGGGGATGCGGCGGCGCAGCTCCTCGCAGCGCATGCCGAGGTATAGCAGCTCCTGCACGGCCGCATCGAACTGCTGCAGCAGCGCGACCTGCCGCGCGGGATCGTCCGGGATCTGGGCGCAGACGTAGCTGCCGCGTCCGGCAACGGAGCAGATGTAGCCCTCCGTCTCCAGCTCACGGTAGGCGCGCTGGATCGTGTTCGGGTTGATGGTCAGCTGTGTGGACAGCTCGCGCACCGAGGGCAGCTTCTCGCCCAGCGGCAGTGAGCCGGACACGATCAGCCGGCGCAGCCCGTCGCGCACCTGTTCATAGATCGGCCGGGAATCGCGGTAATTGATCGAGATCGTAGTGCAACACCAACTTTCTGTAGCGTATCAACTGTATTAACCGTGTTGGTACAGTTAAGTTACCATGTGCCGGCGCATCTGTCAAGGGTTAAGATGCATTTTGATGCAAAAAGTTCCCGGACGCGGGTTCGCGTCCGGGAATGGAGAATGTCGAATATCTGCGCTGTGGTGCAGGGATCCAGATAATTTTATTTCTGTCCCTCCCGGCTCTCGAGATAGACCATCAGCGTTGCAATGTCGGCGGGGGAGACACCGGAGATGCGGCTGGCCTGGCCGAGGCTGGCGGGGCGGATGTCGCTGAGCTTCTGCCGCGCTTCGAGCCGCAGGCAGGACACCTGCCGGTAGTCGAGATCCGGCGGCAGCAGTCGCTCCTCGAGCCGGGTGAACTCCGCCACCTGCCGCAGCTGGCGCTGGATGTAGCCCGCGTACTTGAGCCGGATCTCCGCCTGCTCGGTCACGACGCGCGGCAGCTCCGGCCGCGCGGGGTCGAACGGCGCGAGATCGGCATATGTGATCTGCGGCCGGCGCAGGAGGTCGGCCAGACTCACGCCCGAGCTCGTCGGCGCGGTGCCACGCGCGGTGAGCATCGCGGCGAGGGCATCCGACGGGGCGAGGTGCGTTTGCTCCAGCCGGGCGCACTCGGCGTCCACCAGGCGGTATTTTTCCTGCACGGCGGCAAAGCGTTCGTCCGATACCAGCCCGATCCGGTGGCCGATGGCGCTCAGGCGCTCGTCGGCGTTGTCCTGCCGGTGCAGCAGGCGGTACTCCGAACGGGAGGTCATGATGCGGTACGGTTCGTTCGTGCCCTTGGTCACGAGGTCGTCCACGAGCGTGCCGATGTACCCGTCCGAGCGGCGGAGGATCATGGGCTCCCGTCCCAGCAGCTTCAGCGCCGCGTTCACGCCTGCGACGAAGCCCTGCACGGCCGCCTCCTCATAGCCGGACGAGCCGTTGAACTGCCCCGCGCCGTAGAGGCCGGGCACTTTTTTGGTCTCCAGCGTCGGCAGCAGCTCCGTCGGGTCGACGCAGTCATACTCGATCGCGTAGGCGCAGCGGGTCATCTCCGCGTGCTCGAGCCCCGGCAGTGTGTGCAGCATCTCGATCTGCACATCCTCCGGCAGGGAGGAGGAGAAGCCCTGAATATAGAGCTCCTCCGTGTCCAGACCCATCGGCTCGATGAACAGCTGGTGCCGCGGCTTGTCGGGGAAGGTCATGATCTTCGTCTCGATGGATGGGCAGTAGCGCGGGCCGACGCCCTCGATCACGCCGGAGTAGATCGGGCTGCGGTCGAGGTTCGCGCGGATGATGGCATGCGTGCGCTCGTTGGTATAGGTCAGGTAGCACACGGCCTTGTTCTCGACCGGGTGCGTGGTGGAAAACGAGAACGGCTCGATCTCCGCGTCGCCCGGCTGCAGCTCCATGCGGGAAAAGTCCACCGTGCGCGCGTTCACGCGCGGCGGCGTGCCGGTCTTGAACCGGCGCATGCGCAGCCCCAGCGCCTTGCAGCACTCGGCCAGCGGCCCGGCAGCCGCCAGCCCGTCCGGCCCGGAATCGCGCAATACATCGCCCACAATCGTGCGCCCGTGCAGATACGTGCCCGTCGCGAGCACGGCGGCGCGGCAGCGGTACACGGCGCCGTTTGCCGTCACGACGGCGCTGACGCGGCCGTCCTCCGTCTCGACGGCCACGACCTCCGCCTGCTTGACGCGCAGGTTCGGCTGCAGCTCGAGCGTGTGCTTCATCACGGCCTGATACTTCCGCCGGTCGGCCTGCGCGCGCAGCGAGTGCACGGCCGGCCCTTTGCCGCGGTTGAGCATCCGGTACTGGATGCAGGCCTGATCGGCCGCGCGCGCCATCTCTCCGCCGAGCGCATCGAGCTCGCGCACGAGGTGGCCCTTGCCCGTACCGCCGATGGCGGGGTTGCAGGGCATGTTGCCGATGGCGTCCATATTGATGGTAAAGCAGACGGTGTCCAGTCCCAGCCGGGCGGCGGCCAGCGCGGCCTCAATGCCCGCGTGGCCCGCGCCGACGACGGCGACGTCACAGCTTCCGGCGTCATAACGCATGACGAGATCCCTCCGGATTCTTATTAGAATAACAACAACTTTTTATTCTACCCGTTTTGCGCCACGAATGCAAGAGCGGCGGGGCGCGTGCGGCGGCAAAAACGGTTGTGCAGTATCCGCACAACAAAATGCAAAAAAGCACTTGCTTTATCGTGCTAATGTGGTAATATAACAGCGTGCTAACAAGCGAAAAGAAATTTTGAAATACGATGAAGGAGAACAGACATGAAAAAGATGACCAAAGTGATCTCGCTGGCGCTCGCGCTGGTGATGTGCCTGGCGCTGTGCGCCTGCGGCAGCAAGAAGGAAGCAAGCTATAAGATGCTCGATGAGAAGGTCTCCACCGAGCAGTACGCCATCGGCTTCAAGAAGGGCAACACCGAGCTGCGCGACGCCGTGCAGGCCGCCCTCTTCCAGCTCTACAAAGACGGCAAGGTCGAAGAGATCGCCAAGAAGTATTCCGACTACAACCTCGACGCGATGCTCTGCCTCGACAAGCAGACCGAGACCACGTTTGACGCTGCCCAGGCGAGCGATGAGTTCAAGGCCCGCACGACCTTCACCGTCGGCTTCGACGCCGAGTATCCCCCGTACGGCTACATGGGCGCGGACGGCGAATACACCGGCTTTGACCTCGACCTGGCGCAGGCCGTGTGCGACATCTACAACTGGGAGCTCGTCAAGACCCCCATCGACTGGGACACCAAGGACGTCATCCTCAGCGCCGGTCAGATCGACTGCATCTGGAACGGCTTCACGATGACCGGCCGCGAGGACAGCTACACGTTCAGCGTGCCGTACATTGACAACAGCATCGTCGTCGTCACGCTCGACAACTCCGGCATCAACTCCCTGGCAGACCTCAAGGGCAAGACCGTGGTCGCGCAGGCCGGCTCCTCCGCGCTGAGCGCACTGGAAGATCCGGATGGCGCCAAGGATCTGGCGGACACCTTCAAGGAACTGCAGCAGACGCCCGACTACAACACTGCCATGATGAACCTCAAGTCCGGTCTGGTGGACGCGGTCGCCATCGACATCGGCGTCGCCCAGTACTACCTGAGCCAGCAGGGCTGAGGACCGTCAACACATATCAGAATCTGCTCCAAAGGACGGCGAAGTCACTTCGCCGCCCTTTGCCGCGGTTTCGGGAAAGGTAGGAAACCATGTCATTTTCCATGATCTGCATCCAGCTGCTCAAGGGCCTCGGCTCCACGTGCCTGATCTTCGCGCTCACGCTGCTGCTGTCGCTGCCGCTGGGCCTGCTGGTGTGCTTCGGGCGCATGTCCCGCTTCAAGCCCCTGCAATATGTCGTTCGCTTCTTCATCTCCATCCTGCGCGGCACGCCGCTCATGCTGCAGCTGATCGTGGTGTGCTTTGCGCCGTATTATGTTTTCGGCATGAAGCTCACGGCGGGCTGGACGTTCGCCGCACTCATCATCGGCTTCGTCATCAACTACGCGGCCTATTTTGCCGAGATCTACCGCGGCGGCATCGAGTCCATCCCCGTCGGCCAGTATGAGGCGGCCGAGGTGCTCGGTTACACGCGCGGGCAGACCTTCGGGCGCATCATCCTGCCGCAGATGGTCAAGCGCGTGCTGCCGCCGGTCACGAACGAGGTCATTACCCTCGTCAAGGACACGTCGCTGGCGTTCGTGCTGTCCTATGCCGAGATGTTCACCATCGCCAAGCGCGTGGCCAACTCCATCAGCAGCGTCATGCCGCTGTTCGTCGCGGGCCTGTTCTACTTCGTGTTCAATGCGATCGTGGCCTGGGCGATGGAGAAGATCGAAAAGCGCATGAGCTATTATCACTGATCGGAGGGAGACACCATGCCTGTATTGGAACTCAACCACATCCGCAAGCGCTTCGGCGATCTGGAAGTGCTGCAGGATATCTCGCTCTCGGTCGAAAAGGGCGAGGTCGTGGCCATCATCGGCCCGAGCGGCAGCGGCAAATCCACGCTGCTGCGCTGCGCCACGCTGCTCGAGCGCATCGACTCCGGCGAGGTCTGCTTTGACGGACACTACGCCGCGCGCACGGGTGACGATGGCGCCGCCGTCTACGCTGACAAGGCAGAGCTCAAGCAGATCCGCAATTATTTCGGCCTTGTTTTTCAGCAGTTCAATCTTTTTCCGCACTACTCCGTGCTCAAAAACGTCATGGACGCGCCCATCTGCGTCCAGAAGCGTGAGCGCGCGGAGGTCGAGGTGTCCGCGCGCAAAACGCTCGAGAAGATGGGCCTCGGCGACAAGGCCGACGCCTATCCGTGCCAGCTCTCCGGCGGCCAGCAGCAGCGCGTGGCCATCGCGCGCGCGCTGGAGATGAATCCCGAGATCCTGTTTTTCGATGAGCCGACCTCCGCGCTCGACCCCGAGCTCACGGGCGAGGTGCTCAAGGTCATCCGCGCGCTCGCCGAGGAGCACATGACCATGGTCATCGTCACGCACGAGATGGCGTTTGCCCGCGCCGTGGCCGATAAGGTCATCTTCATGGACGGCGGCGTCATCGTCGAGCAGGGCGCGCCCGAGCAGGTCTTCGGCGACACGCAGCAGGCGCGCACGAAGCAGTTCCTCGCGCGCTACAACGAGCGGCCGTGACAAAAATGTAAGAGAAAATTCAGCTTTTCCCTCTTGCACGGCCGTGCGAGATTCGGTATGATAAAAAGCGCATCGGGTCCCGGTGCGCTTTTTTGATTTTGATTTGGGAGGGCTTCCCTTGAAGCATACAAAACGGATCGCGGCGCTGCTGCTTGCGCTCGCGCTGTGTTTTTCCTGTGCAGCGTGCAGCAAGACGGTCGGCAGCTACCGCGTGGTCAAGACGCTCGGCACGGAGCAGTTTCGCATCGGCTTTCGCGACGGAGATCAGGCGGCGGTGTATGTCAACGCCGCGCTCAAGGTCCTCGCGGCTGACGGGACGATCCACAGCCTCGCGCTCAAGTGGTTCGGCACGGACAACACGACCTTTGACAGCGACGCCAATGCGCTCGACGCGCTCGGCGACATTCCGCAGCGCACGTTCATCATGGGCCTGAACGAGGAGCGCTTTCCCATGAGCTATGCCGACGGCGACGGCTACAGCGGCTTCGACGTCGAGCTCGCGCAGGCGGTCTGCGCCCGCCTCGGCTGGACGCTGCAGTATCAGCCGATCTCAAATCAGAACGCCTATGTCGAGCTCTCGAGCGGCAATGTCGACTGCGCCTGGGGCGGCATGGTGCTCGACCAGACCGACAGCAAGGACAGCAAGAACAAGAAAAAGCAGAAGATGACGCTCACCGCACCCTATCTTGAAAATGAGCTGCAGCTCATCGTGCGCGGCGACTCGAAATACCGCACCACCGGCAGCCTCAAGGGCACGACCGTCCTGCTCGGCACGGACGAGACGTACATGGCCGCCCTCTCGGCCGACGAGAAGCTCCTGAAGCATTTCGGCGCGGCGCAGCGTGTCACCGGCGGGTCGAAGGCGTGCTTTGAGGCACTCTCGGCCGGGTCGTGCGCCGCCATCGTGGCCGACAGCACGGCCCTCGCTTATTATACGCACTGACCGTCTGGCCGCCCGCGCGGGGCTCTGCGCGGGCGGCTTTTCGTGTCATGGCCGCGCTTTTTCGCCCCGGTTTGCAAAAAGGGTTCCCGCTTGTGCGTCAACTGTGCTATACTAACTATGTCCGCGCCTGCCGAACCGGCGGAAATTTTTTACTTGCGCGGGCAGAAACACAGGTACGCCTATGTCGAACAGCAACAATAAATACAAAACCCTCGTGTCCAACACCATGCTCATCAGCCTCGGCACCTTCGGCAGCAAGCTGCTGGTGTTTTTCATGGTGCGCTTTTACACGAGCTATCTTACCCCGGCGGACTACGGCACCGCCGATCTCATCACGCAGACGGCCAATCTGCTCTTCCCGCTCATCAGCCTCGGCATCACGGACGGCGTGTTCCGCTTCGCCGTGGACCACACAGAGCAGCGGCGCAACATCTTCTCCGTCGGCGTGTATACGATCCTGGCGGGCGCCGTGCTGCTCGTGGCCATTTTGCCGCTGCTGGGGCTCTTCCCGCAGTTTGACGGGTTCCTCTGGCTGATCGCACTGTACACGATGTGCTCGTGCTTCCACTCGCTGTGCGCGCAGTTCGTGCGCGCCGAGGGACACACGGCGCTCTACGCCGTGCAGGGCATGATCAACACCGTGCTCGTCATCGGGCTCAACGTGCTCTTCCTCGTCGGTCTGCGCATGGGCATCACGGGCTATGTGCTCTCCGTCGCGCTGGCAGACCTGGCGTGCACGCTGCTTCTGTTCGTGCGCGAGCGGCTCTGGCACCAGCTCATGCTCCGCCCGGGCTGGGCGGCCGCGCGCGAAATGCTGGCCTACAGCATCCCCATGATCCCGACGACGGTGTTCTGGTGGATCACGAGCGTGTCCGACCGCTACATGGTCACGGCCTACCTCGGCGTGGATGCCAACGGTATCTACGCCGTGTCGTACAAGATGCCGACGATCCTGTCGCTCGTGTCGAGCATTTTCATGGAGGCGTGGCAGTTTTCCGCCGTGTCCGAGGCACAGGGCAGCCGGCGCGAGCACATCCGCTTCTTCTCGAAGGTCTGGTGCTCGTTCCAGTCGGTGATGTTCCTGGCCGGTGCGTGCATTATTGCTTTCGCCGTGCCGGAGATCCATGTGCTCACGACCGAGCAGTATTACGGCGCATGGCTGTATGTGCCGGTGCTCGGCATGGCCATGGTCTTTTCCGCGTTCGTGAGCTATCTCGGCAGCGTCTACATGGTCGAAAAGCGCAGCAAGCGCACGTTCGTCACATCCATGATCGGCGCGCTGCTCAACATCGCGCTCAACTTCCTGCTCATCCCGTCGAAGCTCGGCGTGCAGGGCGCGGCCATCGCCACGTGCGCGAGCTATTTTGTCGTGTTTGTCATCCGGGCGGTGGATGCGCGCAAGTTCATCCCGTTCCGGTTTTATGTTGTCGGCGTCACGGAAAACTGCATCCTGCTGACGGTGCAGACGCTCTTCATCGTCCTGCAGCTTCCGGGCTGGAAGATCGCGCAGGCAGTGTGCATCTTACTGCTGCTCCTGCTCAACCGCAAGCCGCTTCTGGCCGGCGCGGGAAAGATCGTCCGCTTCCGCCGCTGACGCAACGATTTGGAGGATTTGTAATTTGAAGATTTGGAACAGCCTGTTTGGGAAGATCGTCATGACCTTTCTCATCTCCATGGTGCCGGTGCTTGAGCTGCGCGGTGCGATCCCGATCGGCGTGGCGCATGGCCTGGATTACCGCATCGCCATCGCGGTGTCCATCCTCGGCAACCTCGTGCCGGTGCCGTTCATTGTGCTCTTCATCCGCAAGATCTTTGCCTGGCTGCGCACGAAGAGCGAGCGGCTCAACGGCTTTGTCACGCGCATGGAGCAGCGCGCGCTCAAAAAGTCGGACACCGTGCGCCGTGCGCGCTTCTGGGGCCTGTTCCTCTTTGTGGCCATTCCGCTGCCTGGCACCGGCGCGTGGACGGGCTCGCTCATCGCGGCCATGCTGGAGATGCGCGTCAAGGAGGCTTTCCCGCCGATCGCGCTCGGCGTCGTCACGGCCGGCATCATCGTCGCCGTCGTGACGTATGGCGCGGCGTCGCTGCTGTTTTAGCGCCAACGAGGTCCGCTGCGCCGGGCTTTTGTTGGAAAAGGCTGCGGGCGCGAACGCCGGAAGACTTTTTGATGCACGCAAAAAATCCCGCTGTCCCATGGGACAGCGGGATTTTTTTATGTACCGGTTACTCGGCGAACGCTTTTTCCAGCGCTTCGAGCTCCGCACGCAGCTCGTGCGGCAGCTTGTCGCCGAACTGCGCGAAGTATTCGCGGATGCCCGCGCAGTTTTCACGCCAGCTTTCGGCGTCGAGTGTCAGCAGCTCCCTGAGCGTCTCGACCGTCACGCCGCTGCCGTCGAGGTTGATGTCCTCGGGCTTCGGCTCGTAGCCGATGACCGTCTCGTCCGCGCCCACTTCGTCAAAGCAGCGCTTGAGGATCCACTCGAGCACGCGCAGGTTGTCGCCGAAGCCCGGCCACAGGAAGCGGCCGTTGTCGTCCGTGCGGAACCAGTTGACGTTGAAGATCTTCGGCGCGTTCGGCAGCTTCTCGCCCATGTCGAGCCAGTGCTGCCAGTAGTCGGCCATATTGTAGCCGCAGAACGGGCGCATGGCCATCGGGTCGCGGCGCACAACGCCCACGGCGCCGGTCGCGGCGGCCGTCGTCTCGGACGCCATCGTCGCGCCGACGAACACACCGTGCGCCCAGTCGCGGGACTGGTAGACCAGCGGGGCGGTCTTTGCGCGGCGGCCGCCGAAGATGATCGCGCTGATCGGCACGCCGGTGCCCTTGAAGAACTCCTCGCTGATGCACGGGCAGTTCTCCGCCGGGGCGGTGAAGCGGCTGTTCGGGTGCGCGCCGCGCGTGCCGTCGCTGCCGTCCCACACCTCGCCCTTCCAGTTGCGCAGGTGGCCCTTGGGCGGCTGCTTGGTCATGCCCTCCCACCAGACGGTCATGTCGTCCTCGTTGAGCACGACGTTCGTGAAGATGGTGTTTTTGCTCGTGGATGCGAGCGCGTTCGGGTTGGATTTCTGGCTCGTGCCGGGGGCGACGCCGAAGAAGCCGTTTTCGGGGTTCACGGCCCAGAGGCGGCCGTCCGGGCCGACGCGCAGCCAGGCGATGTCGTCGCCGACGGTCCAGCACTTCCAGCCGTTTTTGCGGTAGCCCTCGGGCGGGATGAGCATGGCGAGGTTCGTCTTGCCGCACGCAGACGGGAACGCGCCCGTCACATAACGCACTTCGCCCTTGGGGTTCTGGATGCCGAGGATGAGCATGTGCTCAGCCAGCCACCCCTCGCGGCGGCCGAGCACGGAGGCGATGCGCAGCGAGAAGCACTTTTTGCCCTGCAGCACGTTGCCGCCGTAGTTGGAGTTGACGGAGACGATCTTGTTCTCCTCCGGGAAGTGGACGATGTAGCGATTCTCGGGGTCGGGCGTGACCTTGGAGTGCACGCCGAGGATGACGTCGCTGCTGTCGCCGAGCGCCTCGAGCACCTTCGTGCCGATGCGCGTCATGATGGCCATGTTCAGCACGACGTAGATCGAGTCCGTGACCTCGATGCCGTACTTGGCAAACGGGGAGCCGATCACGCCCATGGCGTAGGGGATGACATACATCGTGCGGCCGGCCATGGCGCCGCGCAAAATCTCGTGCAGCGTGGCCTTCATCTCGTCCGGTTCCATCCAGTTGTTTGTGGGGCCGGCCTCTTCGCGGGTCCTGGAGCAGATAAATGTCCGGCCCTCGACACGCGCCACGTCGTTGACGTCGCTGCGATTGAGATAGCAGCCGGGCAGCTTTTCTTCATTGAGTTTGATGAGCTCGCCGGTTTCCACGGCGATCTTGCGCAGGGATTCAAGCTGGGCCTCCGAGCCGTCGATCCAGACGATCTCTTTCGGGGTCGTGAGTTCGGCGGTTTTCCGCACCAGCTCCAGTACGGACGGGTTTTGCGTCAGTTCCATGTTGTCAGGTTCTCCTTTTTTGACTAAAATTTCTCGACCTTGATCCGTATCTATACTACATTTCTCTGAAAATACCTTACACCATCCCGCCGCGCCTGTAAACCCCAAAACGGAAACTTTCCCTGTGAACCTTTTCACACAGACGCATTTGTGCTACAATGCGCGCAGACATTCCCGATCCGAAGGAGGGACCCCACCATGTGGAAAACCGTTGTGCCGGCGGCGGCCGTGCTGGCGGCCGAGGCGATCATCCGGCGGCGGATCAACGCCCTGCCGGCCGCGACCTTCCCGCTGCGCATCGGGCCGCGCGTGCAGCTGCGCCGGGCGCACAACCGCGGCCTGCTGTGCAGCAAGCTCGCGCAAAAAGCCGCGGGCGGCCGCTGCGCTGCAGACTGTGTCTGCCGCTGCGCTCGCGGCCATGGCGGCCGTGTGTGTCTGCCGCCGGAGCGGCACGGCGCTGCAGATCGGCATGGGCCTGATGCTCGGCGGCGCGCTGGCCAACCTCATCGAGCGCTGGGCGCGCGGGTCGGTCACGGACTATGTGTACCTGCCGCGGGCGGTCATCCCGTTTTTCCGGCGCATCATCTGGAACGCGGCCGACCTGAGCGTCCTGACCGGCTGCATCACGGCAGTGATCGCACTGCTATGCGAAAAATTGTGATTATGTCAACTGAATTATGTAAATTTATTTGGCAAAGTAACAAAGACTCAAAATGGATGAAAATGTATCATAGTACTGCGTGTTGTGACGGATAAGGTATTTGTTTTATTGTTGCATATACAAAATTATGTAAACTAGAATTATGTAAACAAATTGGGCGCACTAACAAAGCATTCCCCTTGAGGGAAAGGTGCCGAGCTGTGTCCGGCGGATGAGGTGGAAAGGTTACGTTTTCCCCGGCACCTTCGGCAGTGCGGTGCATTCCATAAGGTATCTGCGCAGCAGGGGAGCACGAGGGGGCAAGGTCCGCCTCGTAAGAAATCGAGCTGTTTTTCGGCAGCGGTACACCCAGCCGCAAAATATTCCGTCCATAGAGCAGCAGGGGAGCACGAGGGGGCAAGGCCCGCCTCGTAATGGATTCGGCTATCTTTTTGCATTTCAGACAAAAAGATAGCCCCTTGCTCCAACATCGGAACAAGGGGCTATCCTGCCGTGTTCGGTTCCATCACCAGAACCTCCTTTTGTTTTCTTTTCCTGCCGTGTGCAGAGGTTTCGCGCTGCACGCGGACTCCGACCGCCGGGAAGGAACATGCGTTTGCAAGATTCCGCACCACTGCGTGCCGTCTCCGGAATGACAGAACCCTGTCTGCTTCCGGATGATTCAGTACATGGGACTCACCTCCGTCGATTCCGTTGAACCTGTATTCTAAAGGCGCTGCCCCTCGTGAGGGGCTGCTGCTCTCCTCGGGTTCTGGCTACAGTATAGCAGTTCGTCTTCTTTTTTGTCAATGATTTAATTAACAAAAATTGAATGAAATGTTCAGTAAAAACGCCGAATTTTTCACTGCCTCGTGCCAACGCCACTGCATGCGGGGCGCTGGCAAATCCTCCCGCGCGGCGCGCAAAAGGAAAACCGCCGTGCGTGTCCGTCGGCGCACAGCGGCAGCAGCTTCGGTTCAGCGGTCGCTCGGGCGGCGCTCTGGCCGCCGAAGATCCAGTCGTCGAGGTCCTGGCCCATGTGTTTTCACCTCCCGGATGATTCGCATACGGCCATTGTATGTGCCGCGGCGCGAAAAATGCACGAACCGGCGCAGCCGAACTAGAAAGAACTTGAAACCGTCGGCCGTTTGCGCTATAATCTATGCATATTTTCCGGAAACGGAGCCTGTCTCCGCGGGCAACACTATTTTCAAAGGATAAGGTGAATCACGAATGAGTGCATCCCAGGACAAGAAGCGCCGCACAGATGAGCGCGCGCTGGGCACGGAGCGCCGCCAGGTCGCCTCGCAGAAGGAAGCCAAAGAGCGCAAGCAAAGCAAGATCAAGTGGACGGTCGGCTCGATCATCGTCGTGCTGCTCGTTGCCGCGATTCTGATCGGCAACTCCAGCCTCTTTTACACCGCGCGCCCCGCGCTGCAGGTCGGCGATGTGAAGTATTCCTCGGCCGAGGTCAATTACGCCTACCGCACGGCCTACCTCTCGTTCTGCAACCAGTACGGCAGCTACCTGAGCGCCGTCAATCTGGACACCAAAAAGGCGCTCGATGAGCAGAAGTGCGGCATCAGCGACGAGTTTGACACCTGGGACGATTATTTCCGGGACGCTGCCAAGAAGAACCTGGTGCAGGTCACGGCGCTGTGCGATGCCGCCAAGAAGGCCGGCGTCACGCTCGACGAGGACGACCAGCACGAGATCGATGAGCAGTTTTTCCTACATCGAGCTCGCTGCCAAGCAGTATAAGTACAACTCCGTCAGCAAGTATCTCCAGGCGGCCTACGGCAACGGCGTGACCAAGAAGGTCGTGCGCCACATGCTCGAGATGAGCCAGCTTGCCACGAAGTATTCACAGCAGCAGTACGATAGCTACACCTACACGCCCGAGCAGATCGCAGCGAGCTACGCCGAGAAAAAGGACAGCTACGACACGTTCAGCTATCAGTACTACTTCGTCCAGGCCGACACGGAAGACACCACGGACGACGACGGCAACACCTCTGCCAAGACCACGGACGCCACGATGGCGGCCGCCAAGGCCACGGCCGACAAGATCGCCGCTGCCACGCATGATGCGGACAGCTTCACTGCCGCCGTCACGGCAAACGTGCCCGCCAAGGAGCCCGAGGATGGCACGACCACTGCGCCGAGCGTCACGGACAATACCGACACCAAGGGCTCGGGCTTCAGTTCCGCCGTGTACGCCGACTGGCTCTACAGCGCCGACCGCCACGCCAATGACGTGACCGTCGTGGAGCAGGAGAACAGCGGCTTACTACGTCGTGCTCTTCGAGGCGATGATAATACCTATAATACCGTCAATGTCCGCCATATCCTCATCAAGGCCGAGGACAGCGACAGCGACGGCACGTATTCCGATGACGACAAAAGAAGAAGGCCAAGGCCGCGATCGACGATGTCTATGAGCGCTGGACGCAGAGCGACCAGACCGAGGACGACTTCGCACAGCTGGCCAATTCCTTCAGCCAGGACAGCGGCTCGAACACCAAGGGCGGCCTGTATGAGAACGTCTACAAGGGCCAGATGGTGCAGGAGTTCAACGATTTCTGCTTTGACCCCGCGCGCAAGCCGGGTGACGTGGGCATCGTCTTCAATGAGAGCGATTCCTACTGCGGCTACCACCTCGTGTACTACGTCGGTCAGGGCGAGCGCTACTGCGATTACCTTGGCGATCAGGCGCTGCGCACGTCGGACTTCAATGAATGGGAGAGCACGTTCTTCGACGGCTGGACCAGCACCGAGCTCAAGGGGCATGAAGTACGTCGGATAAATCAGACACGTCAGAGCCGCCCGCCGGGCGGCTCTGTGTCTATCGCAAAGTGCGGACGCACCATGTTGACAGAGCAGCGGGGGAGCTCGAGGGGGCGAAGCGCCCGCCTCGAATGAGATTCTATTCGTCAGGCATATTTGCTGTGCAAAATGCCTGACGGTGACGGCTTGCTCTCTGAGCAAGCCGGGAGCCGCCCGTCGGGCGGCTCTTTTTCAATGTTTCCACGGAGGGATCACAATGACCAGAACAAAAACACAGCGCTATGACACGACCGTGCTCGATGCGCGCGCCCTTGCCGATGCGCTTGAGGCAGAGGCTAAGGCCGGCTGGGAGGTCGCGGAGGCGGGCTATGACGGCACGGATTTCGTCGTGACCTTTGAGCGGGAGGGCGCGCTATGACCGAGCAGACCATCCGCACGCAGATGCTCCTCGGCGAGGGCGCGCTCGCGCGCCTGCGGGGCAGCCGTGTGGCGGTGCTCGGTCTCGGCGGCGTGGGCAGCTGGTGTGCCGAGGCGCTGGCCCGCGCCGGCGTCGGTGCGCTCACGCTCGTGGACGAGGACACCGTCAGCGAGAGCAACCTCAACCGCCAGTGCTGCGCGCTGCACTCTACGATCGGCCAGCCGAAGGCGGCCGTCATGGCCGCGCGTGTGCACGACATTGACCCCACCATCGCCGTTGATGCGCGCACCGAGCGCTACGAGGCGGCGACGCGGGAGCGGTTTTTCGACACGGAGTATGATTACATCGCCGATTGCATTGATCTCGTGTCCTGTAAGGTGGATCTGATCCGCACCGCGCACGCGCGCGGCATTCCCATCGTGTCGGCGCTCGGCACCGGCAACAAGCTGGACGCGAGCCGGTTCGAGCTCTGCGACATCAGCCGGACGAGCGGCTGTCCGTTCGCGCGCGTCGTGCGCCGCGAGCTGCGCAGCGCCGGCATCACGCACCACGCGGTCGTGTTCAGCCCCGAGCCCGCCATGACGCCCGAGGCGCTCTGCGCCCCGCCGCCGGGCCGCCGGAGCGTGCCCGGCTCGCTGCCGTGGGTGCCGGCCAGCGCGGGATTGCTGCTGGCGCAGAAGATCGTGCTTGATCTGTGCGCCGCGCCGGAGGCGCGGATATGAAACCGATCTGGATCGTGCTGCTGTGCCTGCTGGGCGCGGCGGTGCTGGCGGCGCTGGTGTGGCTGCTCGTGTGGTATGTCGAGCAGCGCGTGCTGGCAAAGGCGCTCGGCCGCGTGCCGGAGGGGGCAGACGCCCAGGCCGCGTGGGAGCAGCACGTCCTGCGCAAGCAGGGCTGGACGGCCGACTCCGAGCAGGGCCGGGCGGCGCTCGCGCGCGTGCGCGCCGGTGTCGCGGCCGTGCAGGAGCAGCCGCACGAGGATGTGTTCACCCCTGCGACCGACGGCACGCGTCTGCACGCGCGGCTCTACCGCGTGCCCCACGCCCACGCCACGGTCATCCTCTGCCACGGCTACCACAGCCACGCCGAGCATGATTTCAGCGCCCAGTTCCCGGCGCTGTATGCCTCCGGCGGCTGCAACCTGCTGCTCATCGACGAGCGCGCGCACGGCCTGAGCGAGGGCAAGTGCCTCACGTTCGGCCAGCTCGAGCGCTATGACATCGCGCAGTGGGTGCACTGGGTGCGCGCGCACTCGCGCGTGCAGCGGCCCATCGCGCTCTACGGCGTGTCCATGGGCGCGGCGTCGGTGCTGCTGGCGGCGCAGCTCCCGGAGCTGAAGGGCGAGCTTGCCTGTGTCGTGGCCGACTGCGGCTACTCCAGCTTCGAACTTGAGATCGCGGACGCCGTGCGTCACGGCACGCGGGCACCCCGCTGGCTGCAAAAGCCGCTCGCGCGCATCTGCGTGCGCATCCTGCGCCGCAACGGGCTGGATTTTGATGCCGTCGACACCACACCCGGCATGGCGGCGCTTGACCTGCCCATCCTGTTTTTCCACGGCGACGCGGACACCTTCGTCCCCCTGCACCACAGCGAGCGCAACTACGCGCTGCCTGCGGGCGGCCGCAGCGGCTCGTCGTTATCCCCGGTGCGGAGCACGCCATGTCCGCGCAGGTCGACCCCGAGCGCTACCGGCACGAGCTGCTGGTCTTCCTGTGGCGCAACACGAACTACCTCTGGGCCGAGCGCGACAAGCCGCTCAGATGAGCGCGCGGGCCGAAGCAGTGCAAAAAGTGTGCGGCTCTGATGCAGTGATCCCCCCATCTGGAACGAGATTTCCTGTTATATTCGCAAAATCCTCACCACTTAGGCACAAAAAAGCCGGATGTCACAGACATCCGGCTTTTTGTGCCTGGTTTCAGCCCTGCAGCAGGGACGCGGCGGCCGTACCGATGGCGGAGGCGTTCGGCACGGGTTTGCACACGCAGTAGCGCTGGTGCTTCTGCACGAGAAACGCCTCGAGCTCCTCGCTGACGGCCGGGCGCAGCAGCGTCGAGTAGCGAAACAGCGACCCGTCCACGGCCACGACCATCGGGCGGTAGCGGTTCTTCGCGCCGTCGGTCAGGAAGACGATGGCCGCGATGTTTGCAACGATGGCCTTTGCCGCGCGGCCGAACACGCCCTGAATGACCATGGCGGCGGTCTTGCGGTCGGCGTCCGCGGCAGCGGCCAGCGCTGCGATGGCACCGCAGTCCGGGTCCGCGCCGAAGGCGTCCGCGTCGGCAGCGCTCAGCGTGTCGAGCGCGCAGAGCTTGTCCGCCGTCTCGGGCGCGAACAGGCCGTCGTTCGCCGCGGCGATGAGCGCCAGACGGCTGAGCTCGCCGAGGTAGCGGCCGCTCGTCATCTTCTCGAACCGGTACGCACCCGGTGCGGTCGAGGCCGCATCGAGCGCCTGGTCAAACGCGCTTTGCGGTACGTCGGTGAACGAGCCGGACTCGAGGTTGACGAGCATCTCGCCGTCAGCGTCGCGGCCAAGCTTTTCAATCGCGCGCACCGGCAGCAGGCAGCACGTGTTCGTGCCCGTGCCGTTGACGAGCCCGGCAAAGCCGTTGGCATAGTTGTTGGCGATGGTGGTCGCGCCGCTCAGGTACGTGGCCGGGGTCGTTGATGACCACGATGGGCAGCTTCGTGCAGCCGCGGCGTTCGAGTTCCTCGGCCAGATCCGCGCCCACGAGGTGGTCCTCCCACCCAGTCAGCTGTACCTCTTTGGTCATGCCGAGCACCTTCGCGTCCAGCTCCGGCGTGTTCTCCGCCGGGTAGCTGAAGCAGACGCCGATCTGTGTGACCCGATCGAGCAGCGGCTCGAGCGCGTCGGCCGCCAGCCGGATGAAGTCCATCCAGTCGGCGTCCTGCCCGAGCCGGGCATGGGCAGCGTGCGCTCGTCCTCCAGGACGGGCTGGCCGAACTCGTAGTGCACGGTGGCGACGCGGAAGTTTGTGCCGCCGGCGTCGATGACGGCGAGCACGTGCGCATCGATGTGGATCGCGGGCACGGGCTCGTCCTGCGCTGGTGCGGCGAAGGGGAACGGCGCGCGCGCGGCGCGGCCGGGGTCTCCGGCACCGGGGCCGGGGCGGGCTTGTTTTTTCTTCAAAAACGGAAACTTCATATGTGTTCTCTCTTTCTTACCGAAAACCCGCGCCGGGCCCGGCGGGTCGGTGTAAATTCGGCCGGTGATCAGGCGTTCGGAGCGTCGCCCTTGACGCTCTCGACCAGGCCGGCCGCCAGCGCGGCAACGCCCTGGATCTCGGACGGGATAATGATCTTCGTCGCACGGCCGTCGGCGGCGGCGGCGAAGGCCTCGAGACTCTTGAGCTTGATGACGGCGTCGGACGGCATGGACTCGTTGATGAGCCGGATGCCCTCGGCGGTCGCGCGCTGCACGGTCAGGATGGCTTCTGCACGTCCCTTCGCCGCGAGAATCTGCTCCTGCTTTTTTCGCGTCGGCGCGCAGAATGGCCGATTCTTTTTTTTTCGCCCTCGGCCGTGAGGATGGCGGGCGCTTCTCGCCCTCGGCGCGCAGGATGGCCTCGCGGCGTTCGCGTTCGGCCTTCATCTGCTTTTCCATCGCGCTCTGGATCTCCTTGGGCGGGAGAATGTTCTTGAGCTCGACGCGGTTGACCTTGATGCCCCAGGGGTCGGTGGCCTCGTCGAGGATCTGGCGCATCTTGGTGTTGACGATATCGCGGCTCGTGAGGCACTGGTCCAGCTCGAGGTCGCCGATGATGTTTCGCAGCGTGGTGGCCGAGAGGTTCTCGATGGCGACGATGGGGCGCTCGATGCCGTAGGTGTAGAGCTTGGGGTCGGTTATCTGATAGTAGACGACGGTGTCTATCTGCATGGTGACGTTGTCCTTCGTGATGACGGGCTGCGGCGGGAAGTCCGCGACCTGCTCCTTGAGCGACAGACGCTTGGCGACCGACTCGATGAACGGGATCTTCAGGTGCAGGCCGACGCCCCACGTGGTCTTGTAGGCGCCGAGGCGGGTGATGACATAGGCCTGTGCCTGCGGGACGATGCGGATGTTGCGCACGAGGATGATGAGCGCGATCAGGATGATTCCGTAGAGAACGTATGGCATGGCGATTCCTCCTTATTCTTTTGCGCCTGCGGTCACGCAGGCGGGTGTGACGATGAGCTTGACGCCCTCGATGCGCAGCACGGTGGCGGCGGTCCCTGCGGGGATGGGCGCGTCAGAGTCGGCGCGGGCGGTCCAGACCTTCCCGCCGATGGCGACGGCGCCGCGGCCGGTCAGGTTGTCGATGTCCTCTGTGACGAGACATTCCTGCCCGATGAGCATATCGGCGTTCGTGGGCTGGGTGCGGCTGTTGATATATTTTTTCACCAGCGGGCGCGTCACGGCGAAGGCCGCGATCGACACGGCGAAAAACCACACGAGCTGCAGCCACAGCGGCGCGTGGAACATGGCGGCGATGAGCGCGGCGAGCGCGCCCACGGCAAACCAGATCGTGACCAGACCGGCGGTCAGGCCCTCGATGATCAGAAAGATCACGATCAGACCGATCCAGATGGCCGGCATGGTGAAGGGGATCCCGGCGATGACCATAGACAAAACCTCCTCTTGCAATGGACGGTGGGTTGCTTGCGGCAGCGGTTTGCTACAGAAATATCATACCTGATTTATAGTATAAAAGCAAGTAAAACACCTGTAATTCCGGCGTATGAAATTTCCGGACGGTTTTCCTCTTTACTTTCCTAAATAATTAGAGTACAATAATAGCCGAAATAACCGGAAAATCATATCTCAGCATCCATATACATATATCTGATGAGAAATAAGGAGCACATATGAATAAACAGCATAAAAAACCGCGCTGCGATGACATGTACCGTGCCATCCTGACGCTCAAGACCGTCGACGAGTGCAAGCAGTTTTTCGATGACCTGTGCACGGTCACGGAGCTGCAGGCCATGGAGCAGCGCTATCAGGTGGCGCAGTATCTGGACGCGGGCCTGATCTACAACGATATTCTGGAAAAGACCGGCGCGTCGAGCGCGACCATCAGCCGCGTCAACCGCAGCCTGCAGTACGGCAACGGCGGGTATGAGATCGTGTTCGGCCGGCTCAAGGAGCAGGCGGAAAAAACGCCGGAGGAGCAGGCGTGAGCGCTTACGGCGCCCTTTGCCGCGTGGTACGATGCGCTGACCCGCGATGTGGATTATGCCGCGTTCGCGGACTTTATGAGCAGTGTTTCCAGCAGGGGCGCGGCGAGTGCCGCACCCTGCTGGATTTTTGCTGCGGCACCGGCACGCTCACGCGCCTGATGGCCGCGCGCGGTATGAGATGATCGCGACCGACGGCTCACCCGATATGCTCATGCAGGCGCAGGCACACAATGCCGACCTGCCGCCGGACGCCGTGCCGCCGCTGCTGCTGTGCCAGGAGGCGTCCCAGCTCGACCTCTACGGCACGGTCGACGCGGCCTACTGCTCGCTTGACGGCATTGACTACCTGCCGCCGGAGGAGCTGCCGGAGGTGCTGCACCGGCTGCACCTGTTCGTGCGTCCCGGGCGGGATGCTGATCCTGGACATCCGCGACCCGGCGTCGTTCCGCGCGCTCGACGGCGGCACATTCGTCGACGAGACGGACGATGTCCTGTGTCTCTGGCGGGCGGAGTTTGACGCGGCGGCGCAGACCATGCACTACGGCATGGATCTGTTCACGCGCGCGGGTGAGCTCTGGTCGCGCGTGCGTCTGAGGAGCACATTGAGTATGCGCATACGCCCGAGCTGCTCACGCGGCTGCTCACGGAGGCGGGTTTTCTCGATGTGACCGTCCGGCGCGACGGTCCGCAGGCGGATGCCGGACGCGTGTTCCTCACGGCGATGCGCAGTCTGGAATACGGCAGCGAAACCATGGAAAGCACAAACCCTGTTGGATAATTTTGAGGTGAATATAATGGATGAGATCATCCGCGCCGTCTCGAAAGACGGCTTTGCAAAAATTTCGGTCGTCACCGCGCGTGACGCGGTGCAGCGTGCCAACGCCATTCATCACTGCAGCCCGACGGCCATCGCCGCCCTCGGCCGCAGCCTGTGCGCCGCATCCATGCTCGGCGACCTGCTCAAGGAGGAAAACGGCACGGTCACGCTGCGCATCAACGGCGGCGGCGGTCTCGGCACGATCGTTGCGGTGTCCGACTGCGACGGCAACGTCCGCGGCATGGTGGCAAACCCCACGTTCGACCTGCCCACGCGCCCGGACGGAAAGCTCGATGTCGGCGGTGCGGTCGGCAAGGACGGCATGCTCACCGTCAGCCGGGACATCGGCCTGCGCGAGCCGTATGTCGGCAGCACGGAGCTCGTCAGCGGTGAGATCGCGGAGGATCTGTCCGCCTACCTCGTCGAGAGTGAGCAGATCCCCGCGGCCTGCGGCCTCGGCGTGCTCGTCGATACCGACCACAGCGTCAAGGCGGCCGGCGGCTTTCTCGTGCAGCTCATGCCCGGCGCGCCGGAGGAGCTGATTGGGAAGCTGGAGGACAACATTTTCATGATGGACCAGCTCACGACCATTCTCGACGAGGACGGAGTGGACGCCATCATCGCGCAGGTCATGCGCGACCTTGCGCCCGAGATCGTCCTGCGCCACCCGATGTCCTACCGCTGCGCGTGCTCGCGTGCGCGTGTGGAGCAGGCGCTGCGCCAGTGCGGAGCGGATGAGCTGCGCGCGATGATCGCCGAGGGCGAGGATACGCGCGTGCACTGCCAGTTTTGCGATACGGAATATGTATTTACGCCGGCGGATCTGCAGACGCTGCTGGACGCCGAAAACCCTGACGCCGCAACGGATTGAACCGTGTTTGGGGCGGCGCTGCCGCCCCAAACATGCACAATTGCCGAAAAAATTACCGAAAATCTATTGACAATTGTGTGCCCGTCTTGTATAATGAGCAAGCTGCGAAACGGGAGCATAGCTCAGCCGGGAGAGCACTTGCCTTACAAGCAAGGGGTCACAGGTTCGAGCCCTGTTGTTCCCCACCAGTTTTTTAATTTCATACGCCTCTGTAGCTCAGTTGGTAGAGCAGGGGACTGAAAATCCCCGTGTCGTTGGTTCGATTCCGACCGGAGGCACCATTTTGCGGGCATAGCTCATTTGGCAGAGCGCCACCTTGCCAAGGTGGAGGTAGCGAGTTCGAATCTCGTTGCCCGCTCCAATTTTTTGGCGCCATAGCCAAGTGGTAAGGCATGGGACTGCAAATCCTTGACCCCCGGTTCAAATCCGGGTGGCGCCTCCAGAAAAAGAGACACGTGAGAGCGTGTCTCTTTTTGACACCGATGGCGTTCCTTCCAATACCGCAATGTCCACCCACCGGTCAGACCGGCGGATGGGCATTTTTTGTGCATAGACCCCGGCTGAGAGGCTGCGGCAGACCGGCGCGGCGCGGTGCAGACCCTCGCCGAGGCGTGCGATTTGACAACGGATGCGTATTTGTGTATAATCACTACAAAATCACAGGTTTTTTGTGAATTCTGTCCTCCGGCATTCGGAGACAGGGAGGAAAGCAACGTGACATACACTGTGGACGACACGATGAAGAAGCTGCTCAGCGCGCCGGAGGCGGTCGCGGTTCTTGAGCGGTTTTTCCCCAAGATCCTGAAAAATCCCGCGCTGCAGATGACCGCCGCCATGACGCTGCGGCAGGTGGCCGGGTTTGCGCAGTCGGGGCTGACGGCGGAATCGCTCGCGGAGATCGACGCACAGCTGCGCGCGCTCCCGTCGTCTGAAGGCTGAACATATTTCGTGCCCCCGGTTTGTGCCGGGGGTCGTCTGCTGTCGGGACACCGATGACGCATTTTGAAAAGAACCGAGGTCATCTTATGGATAACACGTTACCGCCGCTCAAGCGCATCGCCGCCATCCACGACCTGTCCGGGCTCGGCAAGTGCTCGCTGACCGTGGCGCTGCCGGTCATCTCGGCCACCGGCGTTGAGTGCGCGTGTATCCCGACGGCCGTGCTCAGCACGCACACGGGGGAGTTCACCGGCTGGACGTTTCGCGATCTGTCGGATGATATGCTGCCCATCGCGCGCCACTGGCAGCGCGAGGGCGTGCGCATCGACGGTATCTACTCCGGCTATCTGGCCTCACCGGAACAGGCGGAGCTGCTCGCACAGACGATCGACTGCATCGCAGCGCCCGACACGCTCGTCATCGTCGACCCGGTCATGGCGGACAACGGCATCTATTACTCGCAGATCGATGACCGGATGTGCGCCGCGTTTCGCCGCCTGCTCTCGCGGGCGGACGTGATCACGCCGAACATCACGGAGGCGGCGCTGCTGGCGGGTCTGCCATATGAGCCGGGTACGCACAGCGACGCCTATCTCGCGCAGCTGTTCCGGGCACTCGGTGCGCTCGGCGCCGGCGTTGTGACGGTGACCGGCGTGCGCCCGCAGCCGGATGTGATCGGCAACGTCGCCTGCGACTGCCGCACGGGGGAGATGTATGCGAGTATGCGCCCGGCACATCCGGGACTGTTTTACGGCACGGGCGATGTGTTCGCCTCCGCGCTTTCCGGACTGCTCGTGCGCGGCGCACCGCTGAGCGATGCGCTCGAGACAGCCACCGCGCTCACGGATGAAAGCATCTGCCGCTCGCTCTGGCGCGACACGCCGCGTCACTTCGGCGTGGACTTTGAGGGCGCGCTTCCGGCGTACATCCGCCGCGTGGAGAAGATCTTTGAAACATGAAAAAGTTACAAAATTCGACCTGAAAGGGCGCGATTTCGCTCCGGCAGGTCGATTTTTGTTACCTTTTTTTCAACACTATCCATTTGAAATATGTTACCCACGTAACCGTGTACGGGAAAACATCACATGGTTGATTTTGCTACTTTTGTCTTGAAATGCTGCGAAAACACCGGGAAAACCTGCGCGCAAAGGCAGTAGTGTGGAAAAAAATCTGGCAAAAGCTCGCAAAATCCCGTTTTCGCGGTTGACATCGTGTTATGGATATCGTATGATACAAAAGAATCCATAATTGTTTATGTTAACTTCGCGCAGGTATGCCCAAACAGGATGCAAAAGATTATTTTGTTACTCTTTTTTAACCGCTTGTGTAACCGGTTCTGATTGGACGCGCAGAGATTCCGGACGGGGGAAGCCGTCTGATGAGGGGCTGGGGTATGAAGAAATCGTTTATGGAACGCATGGCGGCGTTCATCGTGGATAAGCGCCGGCTGTTCGTGGTGCTGTTTGCCGTGGCGTGTGTGCTGTCGATCTTCTCGGCGAGCAAGACGGACGTCAACAACGAGCTGACCGACTATCTGCCGGATTCCACGCAGACACGTCAGGGCCTGGAGATCATGAACCGCGAGTTCATTACATACGGAGACGCCAAGGTCATGGTGTCCAACGTGACATTCACGCAGGCGGAAGAGCTTGCCGAGATGCTGCGCGGGGTAGACGGCGTCAAGAGTGTGGAGTTTGAAAAGGACACGCAGCACTACAACAGTGCCTCGGCGCTGTTTGTGGTCACGTTTGACGGGGAAAAGCTTGACGAGATCAGCATTCAGGGCGTGAAAAACGTCCGCGCTGCGCTCGACGGCTATGATACCTATATTACAACGGAGATCGGCAACCCGACCGGTGAGATCCTCGAGCGGGAGATGCGCATCGTGCTCATCATCCTCATGTGCTCGATCTTTGTGGTGCTTTTGCTCACGAGCCATACATATGCCGAGGTGCCGGTGCTGATCATCACCTTTGCCGTGGCCGTCTGGGTCAACAAGGGCACGAACTACTGGTTCCACGAGGTCTCGTTTATCACAAACTCCATCGCGGCGGTGCTGCAGCTCGGTCTCGGCATCGACTACGCGATCATCATGTGCCACCACTACACGGAGGGACGCGAGCGTATGGAGCCGCGCGAGGCGACCATCCGCGCGCTCACGCTGGCCATTCCGGAGATCTCGGCCTCGAGCCTGACGACGATCTCGGGTCTGCTTGCGCTCTCGTTCATGAAGATCAAGATCGGCGAGGATATGAGTCTGGTGCTCATCAAGGCGATCCTGTTTCTGATGCTGACGGTGTTCTTCCTGATGCCGGCGCTGATCATGTACATGAGCCCGTGGATCGACAAGACGCACCACCGGCAGTTTCTGCCGCGCATCGACGCGCTCGGCCGCTTTGCGATCCGCAGCCGTTACATCGTGCCGCCGATCTTTCTGGTCATCATCATCGCGGGCTTCGTGCTCAGCAGCAAGTGCCCGTATGTGTTCGGCTACAGCACGCTCGACACCATCAAGCAAAACGACTACAAGATCGCAGAGAAGAAGATCAACGCCACCTTCGGCGAGACGAATCAGGTCGCGCTCATATTCCCGTTCACGGACTATGAGAGCGAGGCGAGCCTGCTCGAAGATCTCAAGGAGCTCAAGGGCGTGGACCGCGTGCAGGCGCTCGCGAACGAGGAGGCCAAGGACGGCTACATGGTCACCGACTCGCTCACGCCGCGCAAGTTTGCCGAGCTCACGGATATCGACATCGGCGTGTCGCGCGCGCTCTACACGGCCTACTGTACCGCGAACGACGACTATACGAAGGCCCTCGGCCAGCTCGTGGATCTGAGCAACATCGACAATTGCTCCGTGCCGCTGATCGAGATGTTCAAGTTCCTGTACGAGCAGCGCGATATCTATCGCTCGAAGATCGCGGCCTCGACCATGAAAGACCTCGAGGAGATGTACGACCGCCTGATCGACGGCGAAAAGCAGCTGCACTCCGAGAAATATTCGCGCATGATCCTCTATCTCAATCTTCCGGTCGAGAGCGAGGAAACCTACGATTATCTGACGGTCATCAAGGGCGTCGTCGGCAAATATTATAATGAGTCCTATTTCGTCGGCGAGACGGCAAAGGACAAGGATTTCTCCGACGCCTTCAGCACCGACAACACGCTCATCAGCATTCTCACGCTCGTGTTTGTCATCCTGGTGCTGCTGCTGACGTTTAAGTCGGTCGCGCTGCCGCTGCTGCTGATCCTCGTGATCCAGGGCAGTGTGTGGATCAACTTCTCGTTCCCGACGATCTTGCATAACAACCTGTATTTTCTGGCGTATCTGATCGTCAGTGCCATCATGATGGGCGCAAACATCGACTACGCCATCGTCATCTCGAGCCGGTATCTCCGGCTCAAAGAGGAGATGCCCTATAAGGAGGCCATGATCGAGGCGCTCAACCAGGCGTTCCCGACGGTCGTCACCTCCGGCACCATCCTCGCCGCCGCCGGCATGTCCATCGGCTTTTTGTCCTCGGAGAATACGGTCGCGTCCATCGGCGTCTGCCTCGGCCGCGGCACACTGCTGTCGATGGTTCTGGTCATGTGCGTTCTGCCGCAGATCCTGCTGCTGGGCGACTCACTGGTGGAGAAAACTTCGTTTACAATTGGCCTGCATCCCGCGACGCAGCAGCTGCATGGGGCCATGCGTGTCAACGGACACGTTCGCGGATATATCAATGGCTACGTCGATGCTGAGATCCATGGCCGTGTCAACGGTACGGTCAGCGCATCGATCGATATCGGAGATGTGCAGATGGAGGAGCTGCCGGCACACGTTGCATCGCCGGCGCAGCTGCACAGTGAGGAGGGTTCCGATGAAGAAACATAACGTTCGCCGTCTTCTGGTGCTGGTGCTGGTGGTGGCGCTGTGCCTGCTGTGCGGTGCGGCTGCCCAGCCCAACCCCAAGGAGATCCACATCTACTCTGCCGATGACTTTGTGCAGCTGAGCAAAAAGCTGCAAGCTCGACACGTATTCGCAGGGGAAGACGGTGTATCTGGACAGTGACGTCGACCTGAGCGGGTCGAAGTTTGTGCCGATCCCGACCTTCGGCGGTACGTTTGAGGGGCAGGGGCACACGGTCAGCGGCCTGGAGCTCTCGGGCGATGCGTCGCACATGGGCCTGTTTCGCTATGTGCAGGCAGTCGGCACGGTGCGTGATCTGAAGGTCACGGGCAACATCGACGCCGCCGGCACACTCAACGAGATCGGCGCCATCGTCGGCACGAACTACGGCACGATCTCCGGCTGCTCGTTCAGCGGTACGATCTCCGGCCAGAACAATGTCGGCGGCATTGCCGGCACGAATGAAGGCAGCGGCATGATCTACAACTGCAAGACCGAGGGCTCGGTCGAGGGCGACCACTATGTGGGCGGCATCGTCGGGCAGAACGTCGGCACGATCTCCTACTGCTCGAACACCACGGGCATGAATGTCAGCGCCAGCGAGGCCGTGGACAATGTGGAGGATCTCGACTCCCTGACGCTCCCGACCGCGTCCGACGACGATGACGACGACATCCCGAAGAAGGCCAACACCTCCACGGACGTGGGCGGTATCTGCGGCTTCTCGTCCGGCGTCATCATCGGCTGCACGAACTGGGGCGGCGTCGGCTTTGAGCACGTCGGCTACAACATCGGCGGCATCGTCGGCCGCCAGAGCGGTCTGGTCTCCGGCTGCACGAACTGGGGCACCGCCTCCGGCCGTAAGGACGTCGGCGGCATCTGCGGCCAGATGGAGCCGTTCATCACGCTCGATGTCGAGTCCGGCTCGATCGGCGCGATGGCCAAGGAGCTCAACACGCTCCACGGCCTGATGGATACACTGCTCAACCACACCGGCTCCGCGACCGCGTCGCTGGCCGCCACGCTCGGCGTGCTCAGCGACAGCGCCGCGCACGCCACGGAGAGCGCGCGCTATGTGGCAGAGCGCACCACGGACTATGTCGACAGCACGGTCTCCACCGTCAACGAGGTGTTCATCCGCATCAACACGGCGGAGAAGATGCTTGCGCCCGCGATCACGGAGTTTTCCACGGCTGCCGTGTCGCTCGACAAGGCGATCAACTACTTCAGCAAGGGCTTTGACTATCTCGACATCGTCGATGAGATGACAGAGGCCGACAAGACGGCATTTAAGGATGCGGCCAAGGATCTGAGCGTTTCGTCCGACCAGCTCAACGCGGCCATGGACTACTGCGCATGGCTCATGAAGGTCATGGATAACTCCTACGGCACGGGCTCTTACGATCTGCTTGCCAGCCGTCCGGATAACTGGCAGCAGATGTCCGATAAGTACGGGTATGAGTATAACCCGGACAACCTCGGCACGTATGAGGCGCAGCGTGACGCGATGCTCAAGGGCGCGGGCGACGCTGCCAGAGCCATCGGTGCGATCTCCGGCGATATCTCGACGATGACGAAGATCATCAACACCTACTACCTCACCGAGGACTCCACCGGCAACACCCGTCTGGACTACATGAGTGCCGCATTCAAAAATGCGTTTGATGCGCTCAAGTCCTCCAGCGGCAACTTCTCGACCGGCATGAGCTATCTCGATCAGGTCACGAAATACCTTGCCAGCAATGATCCGCTCAACCTGCCCGACATCAGCAGCGATTACCGCACCGCGATGGAGCAGATGTTTGACGACCTCGGCAGTATCTCGGCAGGGCTCTCGCGCCTGAGCGTGGAGACCGCGAGCTACAGCGCCCAGATCATCAGCGACATGAAGGCCGTCAACGACCAGTTCAACGTCGTCATGATGCGCCTGTGCGACATTCTGGAGCTCGCCCTGAGCAAGGACAAGGACGACATCATTCAGGATATCTCGGAGGAAGAGCTCGCGAGCACGACCGACGGCAAGGTCTATAACTGCGACAACTACGGCAAGGTCGACGGCGATGTCAATGTCGGCGGCGTGGCCGGCACGATGGGCATCGAGTATGACTACGATCCCGAGAGCGACTCCAACATTATCAAGGACGCTACGCTTACGGCCAAGTACTTTACCAAGTGCGTGCTGGTCGACAGCAGAAACTACGGCAATGCCACCTCTCGCAAAAACTGCGTCGGCGCGGTCTGCGGTTACGCCGACCTCGGCGTCATCAGCGGCTGTGAGGGCTACGGCACGGCCGAGAGCACGGCGGGCGATTACATCGGCGGCGTCGTCGGTCAGTCGAAGGGCTCCGTGCGCAACAGCTTTGCCAAGTGCGGGCTGACCGGCCGCAACTATATCGGCGGCGTTGCGGGCTACGGCATGAACGTCAGCGGCTGCAACACGCTCGTCAACCTCAACGGCTCCGGCAACTGCGTCGGCACGATCGCCGGCGAGATCGACAAGGACGGCAGCGCGGACGGCAACTACTTCGTCCATGAGACGGAGGCCGGCATCGACGGCATCAGCTACGCCGGCAAGGCCGAGGGCATGAGCTATGAGGCCTTCATGGCGCGCGACGGTATCCCGGCGGAGTTCTCCAGCTTTGCCGTCACGTTCACGGCCAACGGCGAGACGGTCAAGACGATCACGTTCGCCTACGGCGGCTCGATCGATGAATCGCAGATCCCCGACTGCCCGACGGTGGAGGGCAACTACGGCTCCTGGCCGGAGCATGACTACAGTCATCTGACCTTTGACCTCGAGGTCAAGGCGGAATATACCGCCGTCTCGACGGTCGTGGCCGGTGATCTGTATGCCGACAACAGCCGCACGCCGATCGTGCTGGCTGAGGGCGTCTTTGACCCGGCAACGGACGTGCACGTCACGTCGCCCGATGCCGAGGGGCCGACGCTGCGCGGCAACCAGCAGCTGTACATGAAGTACCGCGTCGAGGTGCTCAACGACACCATTGACGACGACGCGGACAACACCGTCTCCCTGCGTGTCTACGCGCCGGATACCGGTGCGAATTACACGGTCTACACCCACCAGAACGGCACCTGGGCGAGCACGTCCAGCACCCGCGACGGCAGCTACCTCGTCTTCAAGACCATGGACCGCGACCTGCAGTTTGCCGTGGTCAAGTCGCACCACAGCGCGCTGTTTTACATCCTCATCGTGCTCATCGTGCTGGCCGTGATCGTCACGGTGCTGCGCCTGCTGTACTACCGCAAACTGAAAAAGGCGGTGGCAGCCGGAACGATGACCGAGGAAGAGGCCGCCACGCTGCGCAAGCGGGGCTGGCGGATGTGGCTGGCTGAGGAGCGCACGAAGCTGCAGGCCAAGCGTGCCGCAGCGCATGAGGCCAAGGAAGCCAAGCGCGCCGCCGAGGCAGAGACCAAGGCAGCGGAGGCTGCGCCGCAGGCCGAGACCGAGTCCGCGCCGGACACGGCGGCGGACGACAGCGCCCCCGCTGACGAGACGGCAGCGCCGGAAGAGACGCCTGCCGATGAAGCGCAGAGCGATGACGCCGACACGCCGCAGCATCCCTGATGTTTTCTCATCCCTTACCCATAACTGCAAAGCAAGAATCCCCGATTGGTTTTCCAATCGGGGATTTTTGTACGCTGCGACGGTAAAATCGCCCCGGCCAGATGGCCGGGGCGGTCGTCAGATATGCAATCGGGTCAATTTATGCGCGCTTCCACTTGACGCCCTGCGGGTGTCCTCGAGTACGATGCCGTCGGCCTTGAGCTCGTCGCGGATGCGGTCGGCCTCGGCCCAGTTCTTGGCCTTGCGGGCGGCCTGACGTGCGGCGATCTTCTCCTCGATGGCCTTCGCCTCGGGATCCTCGCTGCTGTCGCTGCCGAAGGGGATGCCCAGCACGTCGCACAGCTCGAGCAGGCGCTCGAGGCATGCCTGCGCCAGCGCCTTGCTCGGGTCGGCGGCAGGGGAGACGGCGGCGTTGATCTCGCGCACCATCTCGAAGATGACGGAGATCGCATCGGCGGTGTTGAAGTCGTCGTCCATGACGGCGTCGAACTTCTCGCGGTACTGGTCAAGTCCGGCGGCGAAGGCGGCATCGGCCTCGCTCAGATCACCGTCGCGGCCGTTTGCAATGAAGAACTCGAGATTGTTCTTCGCGGTGCGCAGACGCTCGAGCGCGGCCTTAGCCTGCATGAGGATCTCGCCGGAGTAGTTGAGCGGGCTGCGGTAGTGGCTCATGAGCATGAACATGCGGATGCAGTCATAACCGTAGGCGGCGGCCGCCTCGCGCACGGTGAAGAAGTTGCCGAGCGACTTGCTCATCTTCTTGTTGTCGATGTTGATAAAGCCGTTATGCAGCCAGTAGTTGACGAACTTGCAGCCATTGGCGGCCTCAGACTGGGCAATCTCATTCTCATGGTGCGGGAAGGCGAGGTCGCTGCCGCCGCAGTGGATGTCGATCGTCTTGCCGAGGTAGCGGTTGGACATGGCCGAGCACTCGATATGCCAGCCGGGACGGCCTTTGCCCCACGGAGATTCCCAGAACGGCTCGCCGGGCTTGGCGGCTTTCCAGAGTGCAAAGTCGAGCGGGTTTCCTTGATGTCGTTGACGTCGATGCGCGCGCCGGACTGCAGATCCTCGATCGGCTGGTGGCTGAGCTTGCCGTAGTCCTTGAATTTCAGCGTGCGGTAGTACACGTCACCGTTGACCTCGTAGGCGTAGCCCTTATCGATGAGCGTTGTGATGAGGTCGATGATCTGCTGAATGTTTTCGGTCGCCTTCGGGTGCACGGTCGCCTCGCGGACGCCGAGCGCGTGGGCGTCGGTGAAGTATTCGGCGATGTATTTTTTCGCGACTTCCTCGCTCGTGATGCCCTCTTCGTTGGCGCGCTTGATGATCTTGTCGTCCACGTCGGTGAAGTTCTGCACGAACGTCACCTCGTAGCCGCGGTACTCGAGATAGCGGCGCAGCACGTCGAACATGATGATCGGGCGCGCGTTGCCGACGTGGATGTAGTTATACACCGTCGGGCCGCAGGCGTACATACGCACCTTGCCGGGCTCGATCGGCACGAACTCTTCCTTCTGCATGGACATGGTGTTGAACAGTTTCATATTCAGACTCCTTTGACAGACGAATTTGGGATAAAAAAGCGCCCCATGCCGTCCGGCATGAGGGCGAAGTTTTTTTCGCGGTTCCACTCTCGTTTTTCACTCGCCTTCGGGCAGGCATTTCCTCCCGCCGCGCTCCCGGACGCACGTTCCGCCCCGCCGGACAGCACCCTCACAGCAAGCCGGGCGCCTCTCTGAGACCGGGTCTCGGGCATACTCTTTCCGTTCATAGCATCACTTATCTTAGCATACGCTCCCGGCAATGTCAAGGTTGCGCGCGCTGCGGCGATATGGTATGATGCTGGCAGAAAACAGCGGCCGGTCAGACGCGCGGCCGCATAGGAGGCAATCGGATGAAAAGAGCTTTATCACTCCTGCTGGCGTGCGTGCTGGTGCTGGCGCTGCTGAGCGCCTGCGGCGGGAAGGACGCGGCGGAGCAGACCCCCGCGCCGGAGACACCGCCGACGCAGACGGCGGCCACCGGCGGTGTGGACACGTCCTGCAAGGTCTATTTCCCGAACGACACGGTCAGCGACCTGCGCGCCGACACCGTGCACATCACGGACACGGAGGCGGCCGTCACGGTCGCATATGCGCAGGCGATTGTGGATCAGCTCATCGCGCACGATGCGCTGCCGAAAGACAGCAAGGTGCTCGCCATCTCGAAGGATGGCAATGCGCTCAGCATTGACATGGACGAGGCGTTCCTCGCAGGCCTGCGTCAGAGCGGCTCGACGGGCGAGAGCATGTATCTCGGCAGTCTGGTCAACACCTTCCTCGACAACTTTAACTGCGAGACCGTGCGCGTCACGGTCGAGGGCAAAACGTTCTCCACGGCACACGCGGACTACGATAAGCCGCTGCAGGCGTTCACGTTCTGAGGAAAAACCAAAAAAGCCAGCGGGCATCAGCCCGCTGGCTTTTTGCATTTTATGCGGCCTTGCGGAACACGTCGCGGTTTTTCACGAAGTATTCCACGCCGGAGTACACCGTCGTCACGACGATGACCACCCAGCAGACCGTGTTGAGCCAGGCAATGTTCCACAGCAGCATCAGGCAGATGGCCACCATGGTCGAGGCGGTCTTGATCTTGCCCGACCACGCGGCGGCGATGACGCGGCCGTTGTCCACGGCGATCAGCCGCAGACCGGTCACAGCAAACTCGCGCGCGACCACGAGCAGCAGCGCCCAGGCGGGCATCTGGTGCTGCTCCACGAACATGAGCATGGCCGACACGACCAGAAGCTTATCGGCCAGCGGATCCATGAACTTGCCGAAGTCCGTGATCTGGTTATAATGCCGCGCGATGTAGCCGTCGACGAAATCACTCAGGCTCGCGAGCACGAACACGCCAAACGCCCAGTACATATGTCCGGGGAAGCGCAGGTACATCAACACCAGAAACACGGGGATGAGCACTACGCGGAAGATGGTGATCTTGTTAGCAGTCGTCATGTCAGCACCTCATTCTTGGATTTGTTCCCCGGCGAGATCGCCGTCGTCACAGCCGCTGATGCGCACCGTGACCATGTCGCCGGGCCTGGCCGTGCCGGTAAAGTAGACCGTACCGTCGATCTCGGGGGAGTCGGCATACGTGCGGCCGGAGCACATGCCGCTCTTGGTCGTGTGCTCGCAGAGCACGGTCATGTCCCGCCCGATGCAGGCGGCGTTGTAGTCGTCCATGATCCCGGCCTGCAGCTCGAGGATGAGATCGGCACGGCGCTGCGCCTCATCGGGCGCGCAGCGGTCGGTCATTCTGGCGGCGGGCGTCCCCTCCTCGGGGGAGAACGGGAACACGCCCACGCGCTCGAGCCGTGCCTCACGCAGCCAGACGCACAGCTGCTCAAATTCCGCCTCGCCCTCGCCGGGGAGCCCCGTGATGAGGCTCGTGCGCAGCACAAGGCCCGGGATGCGCGCACGCAGCTTTTGCAGCAGGGCGCGGATCTCGTCACCGGTGCAGTGACGGTTCATGCGGCGGAGAATATCGTTGTTGATGTGCTGGATGGGGATGTCGAGATACTTGACGATCTTGTCCTCATTTGCGATGAGGTCGATGAGCTCGTCGTCCATGATCTCGGGGTAGAGGTAGTGCAGGCGGATCCAGCGGATGCCCTCGACTTTCACAAGCTCGCGCAGCAGCAGCGCAAGACTCGGCTTGCCGTAGAGATCCGTGCCCCAGCGCGTGATGTCCTGCGCGATGACGATCAGCTCCTTGACACCGAGCGCCGCGAGCTCCTTTGCTTCCTGCACGATGGCCTCGAGCGTACGGCTGCGGTAGCGGCCGCGGATGGCGGGGATGGCGCAGAAGGCGCACCAGTTGTCGCACCCCTCGGCGATGCGCAGATACGCCCAGCCCGGTCCGGTCGTGACTACGCGGCCGATCTCCTCAACGGGGCCGCTCTTGTCGCCGAAATACAGGGGCCTGCCGTCGTGCATCACGTCCTCGACGGCCTGACAGATCTCGCCGAAGCTGCCCGTGCCGAGCATGCCGTCCACCTCCGGAAGGCTCTCGAGGATGTCGTTTTTGTACCGCTGCGAGAGACAGCCGGCCACGAGGATCTTTTTCAGGCCGCCCGCCTTTTTTCACCTCGGCGAGCTGCAGGATCTGGTCGATGGCCTCGCTCTTGGCGCTGTCGATAAAGCCGCAGGTGTTGACGATCGCAACGTCGCAGCCGTCCACCTCGCCGACCACGTCATGGCCGGCCTGATTGAGCAGGTAGAGCATCTGCTCGCTGTTGACCTGGTTTTTCGCACAGCCGAGCGAAATGAGACAAATTCGATATGGCATAGGTCAATACTCCTCAAAGTTATCCTGATAGCGCGCGATGGCCGCGCGGATCTCGTCGCGCCCGAAGCCGCGGCGGTACAGATAGTCCGACGCGCGGCGCAGCTCGTCGCGGTCGGGTGTGTCGCTGCGCAGGCGGCGGCGCAGCAGGGCGTCGATCTGTTCGTCCTGCTCCGGCAGCTCCTGCATGGCGTCGTCCCATAACTCGCGCGGGATGCCGCGGCGGTAGAGCTCGCTGCGGATGCGCCCCACGCCGTAGCCCTTGGCGGCATAGTGCCGCACGCACATGGCGGCGTACTGCGCGTCGTCGAGCAGGTGCATCTGCTCGAGCCACGCGGCGGCGTCCTCGGCGTTTTCCGGGGTCTCGCCCTTTTCCTTGAGCCGGTCGGTCAGCTCCTTGACCGACATGGCGCGCGTGCCGATGATGCGCAGCGCCCGCTGCCGGCAGCGGGAACGCTCGGAGGCGGCGCGCAGCGTGTCGAGCTCGTGCCTCGTCAGCTCCTTGCCGCAGCTGAGGTGATAGTCCGTCACAACGGCGAGCGTCGTGCGCAGCTCTTCACCGGTGTCAAACCGCGCCAGAAAGCGCTCCGGCGCGGTCTGCTTGAGCGCGATGAGCCGGGCCATCAGCCCTGAAAGTCATCCGCCGCCACTTCGACGGCGCGGCCGGAGGCGATGGCGGCCTTGCGGGCCTGCGGGCTCATGAGCTTGTGGGCGTTGGCGCGGATCTCCGCCTCGATCTGATCCGAGACGTCGGGGTGCTCGCGCAGAAATTCCTTCATGCTGTCGCGTCCCTGCACGCGCACGTCGCCGTAGGTGTACCACGCGCCGGCCTTGTCGATGAGGTCGAGCTTGACGCCGAGGTCGACGATCTCGCCGATCTTGGAGATGCCCTCGCCGTAGATGATGTCGAATTCGGCCTCCTTGAACGGGGGCGCGACCTTGTTCTTGATGACCTTGGCGCGGGTGCGGTTGCCGATCATCTCACCGCCGACCTTCAGCGTCTCGATGCGGCGCACGTCGATGCGCACACTGGAGAAATACTTCAGCGCGCGGCCGCCGGGCGTCGTCTCGGGGTTGCCGTACATGACGCCGATCTTCTCACGCAGCTGGTTGATGAACACGACGATGCAGTTCGTGCGGCTGACCGTGCCGGCGAGCTTGCGCAGCGCCTGGCTCATCAGGCGCGCGATCACGCCGACGGACGACTCGCCCATCTCACCCTCGAGCTCGCTGCGCGGCAGCAGCGCCGCCACGGAGTCAACGACCACGACGTCAAGCGCGCCGGAGCGCACGAGCTGCTCCGTGATCTCAAGCGCCTGCTCGCCGGTGTCCGGCTGGGAGATGAGGAGGCTGTCGATGTCCACGCCGAGGGCGCGGGCATACGCGGGCTCGAGCGCGTGCTCCACGTCGATGAACGCGACCTCGCCGCCGGTCTTCTGGGCGCTGGCGAGGATGTGCAGCGCGAGCGTCGTCTTACCGGACGACTCGGGGCCGTAGATCTCGACGATGCGGCCGCGGGGCACGCCGCCGATGCCGAGCGCGAGGTCGAGCGACAGCGACCCGGTGGAGATGGCCTCCACGTTCACGGGGATGTCGTCGCCGAGGCGCATGATGGCGCCCTTGCCGAAGTTCTTTTCGATCTGGGCGAGGGCGGTCTCGAGTGCTTTCTTCTTATCCTCCGGCTTGACGGGGCCGGAGGAAACGGGTGCGGATTTTTTCTTTTCAGCCATAGTCTTTCACCTCTAAGTATCAGATGCGGCCGACGACGACGCGCCGGATGCCGGCGGTGTCCTCAAGGGCGGTCACATCGGTGTATTTTGCGTCCTTCATCAGCGCCATGACAGCGTCTGCCTGATCCTCGCCGACCTCAAACATGAGCCAGCCGCCGGGACGGAGGATCTGCGTCCAGTGCTGCACGATGGCGCGGTAGAACATCAGCCCGTCCTCGCCGCCGTCGAGCGCGCCGAGCGGCTCATAGTCGCGCACGGAGCTGTCAAGCGTGAGAATGTCCATGCTTGCGACATAGGGCGGGTTGGATACGATGATGTCGAATGTGCCGATGCTCATCGGCGGCTTTTCGAGCGCGTCCGCCTTGAGGCAGATCGTGCGGTTCTGGCGGTTGCGGCGGAGGTTTTCCTTGCTCACGGCGAGCGCCGCGTCGCTGATGTCCACCATGACGACGCGCGCGGCCGGCAGCTCATGCGCCAGCGCACAGCCGATGCAGCCGCTGCCGGAGCAGAGATCGAGAATGCGGGCGTTCATCTTCCGCCCGACGAGTACCTGAAGCGCCGCATCCACGAGCACCTCGGTGTCCATGCGCGGGATGAGCACGTCGGGCGTGACCGTGATCGGCAGGCCGTGAAACTCCCACTCGCCGATCAGGTAGGCCAGCGGCTCGCCGGCGATGCGCCGCTGCAGCAGCGCCTGGATCTTCTGTTCGTTTTCATCGGAGGTGTACAGGCGCAGGTCGCGCACGAATTCCTCCTTCGTCTTGCCGACGGCATACGCCACCAGCAGCCGCGCCTCGAGCGCGTAGGCCTCCACACCGGCGCTCTTGAGCGCCGTGCGCGTGGCCAGATACAGATCGTTGTAGGTCTTTGGCATCTCTCTATTTCCAGTCCTTTTGTTGACGATTACCAGGTGTCGCTGCCCTTCTGCTCCGGGATGACGAGCTCCAGCGCGCGGATGGCGCACTCGATCATGCTGTCATCCGGCTCATTGGTGGTCAGGCGCTGCAGCCACTTGCCCGGTGCGGACAAAATGCGCGAGCAGAGGTTGTCGTGCCGGCCGACCCAGCGGTTGATCTCATAGCTGATGGACACGACGACCGGCAGCAGCAGCAGCCGCAGGCCGATGCGCACCCACGGATTGTCCCACAGGCCGACGCGCAGACTCACGAGCGAGAACACGAGAATGCTGATGATGACGACGACGAACAGAAAGCTCGTGCCGCAGCGGGGGTGAAAGCGCGACTGCGGCCGCACGTTCTCGACCGTCAGCGGCAGGCCCTTTTCATAGCAGAAGATGGTCTTATGCTCCGCGCCATGGTAGGCGAACATACGCTCGACGTCCTTCATGTGCGACACGGCCCACAGATACAGCAGGAAGATGACGATGCGCAGCAGTCCCTCGAAGAGGTTGCGCACGACGGGGCTCTGGATAAAGCTCTTGGTCAGACCGGCGAGCAGCGTCGGCAGCAGGATGAACAGCACGATCGACAGCGCGATGCCGAGCACCACGGCCGTGCCGATGATGATGTTCTTGCCCTTTTCCTCGCCAAAATGCCGCTCGATCCAGAGATCGATCTTGCCGGGCTCTTCCTGCTCGTCCTCGGGCAGGAGGTCGGCGGAATACGTCAGCGCCTGCATGCCCTTGACCATCGAGTCAAGAAACACGACCACGCCGCGGATGAGCGGCCAGCCGAGGATCGGGTGCTTTTCCTTGACAAGGTGCAGCTCGTCGACCTTTTCGACCAGCCCGTCCTCGGTGCGGCAGACGATGGCCTGCTTTTCCGGGCCGCGCATGAGAATGCCCTCGATGAGGGCCTGTCCGCCGATGGACGTGCGGAAGGAGACATTGGTGTCGGGTTTTGCGGATTTGGTTTTGCTCATATGGTTACCTCGGTTAAAATGAATAACGGGATCAGGTGCTGCTCTCGGCAGCAAACGGCAGCCGCACCGAAACAAGCGTGCCGCCGCCGGGGGCGTTGCCGATCGTCAGCGTGCCGCCGGAGCGGGTGACGATCTCATCGCACACGGCAAGGCCGATGCCGCTGCCGCGCGCCTTGTGCTTTTCGCCCTTGAAGAACTTCTCCTTCACGTGCGGCAGCTCGCTGTCCGGGATGCCGGGGCCGTGGTCTCTGAACTGTATGGTAGCAGCTTCGGTGTCCGAAAAAACGGACACCTCGATCGTTTTACCGTCGCAGGCGTATTTTGCCGCATTGTCGAGGATGTTGAGAAACACCTGCTTGAGGCGCTCCGGGTCGCCGGGCACGAGCGGGATCTCCTCCTCGGGCGGGTGATAGATGAGCTGCATCCCGTCCTGACGCAGCAGCTCCTGATAGGTGAAGATGGTGTCCTCGAGCTCGCTCTCGATGTCGAGCAGCTCCATGTTGAGGTTGAAGCGCCCGTCCTGAATGCGGGTGAATTCCAGCAGCTCCTCGACAAGGCTCGTCAGGCGCGCGGCCTCCTTGGCGATGATGGAGATGCCGCGGCGGTAGTCGCCCTGAATAGCGGTGTCGAACATGAGCGTCTCGCTCCAGCCGGTGATGGCGGTCACTGCATTTTTTCGCTGCGGCTGATCTCCTGTGACAGCTCGTTGATGGCGGTCGCAAGGCGGCCGAGCTCATCGTCGCGCTGCACCGGCAGCTCCGTGCCGTAGCGCCCGCCGGCGATCGCGCGTGTGACCTCGGTGATCTGCTCGACCGGGCGCGACACGCGCCGGCGAAACCACAGCGCGCAGATCGTGGCACCGATGGCCGCCGCGAGCACACCCAGCACGATGCCGAGCGCGGTGCTGGTGCGGCCGGTGCTCAGCCCGATGGCGGCGCCCACGGCGACGCACAGCGCCGCGTGCACGCACTGACCGATGGCCATGCGCGAAAACAGGTCGCGGAAAAAGACGTACAGCGTCTTTGCCTTGGGTTCGGCTGCCGGGGTGGGGGTGAGGTCCTGCATGGTCTCAGTAGCCCCACTTGTAGCCGTAGCCCCAGACGGTCGTGATGTACTCGGGCTCGGTCGCGTCGTCCTCGATC
>VOFC01007064.1_pt1 | contig 50261 bp, 79 predicted proteins | sample 5384161 | NCBI WGS metagenome assembly VOFC01 (sample SAMN12384722, study PRJNA508395) | human gut metagenome | isolation source: healthy gut B | host: Homo sapiens | reverse complement strand
TGCTAACTGAATTACAACAAAAAACAGTGTCAGCCAAACGCTCTCATAATAAGAAATATCTGTCCAGAAGATCACCAGATCTACCAGAGCCACCACACCAGCCGACCATCTGATTTTTCTTGGAAAGAAGTGCCGGAGCAGCAGAACAACAACGACCGGCGGGATCAGCAAGCAAGCTGCATTGATGAGTAATGTCTTTGTGATTTCCATAAGGCCACCTCCAATTTCATAATGTTGCTGTCAGCATAAATCCCAAATGTTGCAGAATTGTCCTAAAATCCATTGTCCTCTAAAAATTTTTCAAAAAAGGCAGCCTGCCAAAACAGACTGCCTCAGAATTATTTTATGGGCAGGAACACGGAAAAAGTTGATCCTTCCCCAACTTTAGACTCAACGGTAATATAGCCGCCCTGCATGGTAATGATCTCACGGGCAAGGTATAAGCCGATTCCGACCCCATCTATATCATGCACCGCTTCATCCCGATAGAAGCGTTTGAAGATCGTGCCCTGAGAATGTTCCGGGATGCCTCTGCCTGTATCTGTCACATCTATCCTCAAATACATTTCCCAATCCCGTACCCTTACCTGGATGCTGCCACCGGCAGAGGTGTACTTTACCGCATTATCCAGAATGTTAAACAATGCTTCGGAAGTCCAGCGGCTGTCATGGGATATTGTCAGATCAGATGGGCAGTCCACCGACAGGCTGATCTCTTTTTGTTCCATCGGAGCCAGAACACCATTGATGGCGCTCACCAGCGTATCCCCGATCACAGCATCTTGTTTCTCCAGCGTAATGACCCCCGTTTCCAGACGGGAAGTTTTCACCATTCCCTGAATGAGAAAATCCAGTTTATCCAGCTGTGTGCCTGTGGCCTGCAAAAACTCCTTGCGCTTTTCTTCTGTCAATGGCCTTGTCAGCATCGTATCGTTGATTAGCTTCAAATTTGCGATGGGGGTTTTGGTCTGGTGGGAAATATCCGATACCAGGGATTGCAGTTCTTCCTTTTCTCCCTCTGCCATGTGTCTGGTTTTCTGCATCACATTATAGAGTCGTTCCAGACGATGGCTGATCCGAGACAGCAGTGTTTCCGCTTCATAGTCTACCTGGGGCCGGTCTGTACTGTCCATCATGTGATCCAATGTCTGGCACAAACCATCGGTGAACAGAGAAAGTTTCTTTTGAAAATAGTGCAGAAAAACCATGCCCCAAATGTAAAATGCAGCTGTCAAAATAATGCCGCAGATGACAACACGCACATCTTTCGTCAACAGGAAAAAAATCAACAGCAGCAAAGCGGCAGTGAGCAGAGTCCCCGCCACAATTTTTCTCAAAAATGCCCTGACAGATAAATTTTGCAGCTTCATCGAGGCTCACCGCCGATCCACTGATAGCCCATTCCATAAGCTGTCTTAATATATTTCCTCTCGTCTGTTTCGATTTTTTTGCGGATACGGCTGATGATCGTCGTCAGCGTATGCTCATCCACAAAGTCCCCATCAATGTCCCACAGCTTCTCTAAAATCTGCCGCTTGGTCAGAATAATCCGGGGATTCTTTACGAACAGGAACAGGGTGCGGTATTCCTTCGGTGTAAAGTCCAGGGATTCTCCGGCAAGGGACGCACTTTGTTCGGAAAAGTCGATTTTCAGAAAGCCATCATCAAACAGATCATGCCGGGGTGTCCGCAGTTCCAGATTTGCAAAAACCGCCGCTACTTTTTTTGCAAAGCACCGTCACAGAAAATGGTTTGGTCACATAATCCGCACCGCCGACTTCATATCCCTTGAGCATATCGCTCTCCTTATCATTGGCTGTGATAAAGATGATATAGGTATGCTGACCGCGATTCCGGATTTCTTCACACAGATCCAGTCCGCTGCCATCGGGCAGGTTATATATCTCCATATCCCGGCTGTTCTTTCAGCCGCAGAATCAATTCACCAGCCCACATATCCACACCCAGGGCGCCGCCCACATAATACCGGCGTACTCCATGTTCATCGTACAGCCTCTTGAACTGCTCCAACATGGCCCGCTTTATTTTTTTGCACAGCGAATAGTCCTCGCTGTATTTGAACTTGAACCGGCTCGGCCGGTGGCCTGTTACCGCACAGGCAGCTTGCCTCATAAAATCACCCTCTTGTCCATACATTTTCTCCTTTTACACACATACAAAGCTAAAATAACGTAAATAATGCGTTATAAGCAGCGGTATATGGAGAATTATAACACAATCAATGTTCCTATCCAGAAAACCTATCTGCTATGCTAATGAGTAGTGAGGTGAGAGTATGGATGAGGCATTTATCCGCCGCCGGATCACAGAACTGCGGCTGAAAAAAAAAGGGCGTGTCAGAATATCAAATGAGCTTGGATTTAGGGCAAAACCGCAGCTACATCCAGGCGATTTCTTCCGGCCGGGCGCTCCCATCCATGAAGCAGTTTCTCAATATCTGCGAATATTTCGAGATCACGCCGCCCAATTCTTCGATTCCGAGGAAGTCAACCCGCAGCTTATGAAAAAAGGCATTGGACGGCATGAGAACGCTGAAGGACGAGGACCTAATCATGCTGATCGGCTTTATCAACCGGCTGCAATCCTGACAAGGCGGGGGCTGAGGCCCCTGCTTTTTATTTTGCTTGTTTGAACGGCGCCTATTACTTTTCTTTTCATCCGGTAAGTATCTGTTCACCTGTACGGTTCAAGGGGTACAAAAATGGACTGCCCCCAGTCACGCAGCATCCGGGCGGCATTTTTGCCGCCCGGTTTCTTTCAAACCCATTGACAAAAGAGTAAGCCGGAAAAAGAAAAAGGGCGGACTGCTCCCCAGGCGTGGAGTCAGGCGCTGAAAGAATGGACGGCTTTCTCTACTTCTTCGTCCGGCATAGGCGGTTCCGATTCGGTGGGCTGCTCCGGCGTGGACGGCTGCGGTGCCTCGGAACAAAAGGGTATAGAGGTTGCTGGTCTGGCCGCCGTTTTTGCGCTCGTCAAACCGTGCCTGCTTGATGATGTAGCCAGCTTCCCACCAGCTCGTCTGGCGCCCGCTTGACCGTGATACCATAGCCGCACTTGGCGGCTATGGTCTTGATGGACGGAAAACACTCGCCCTCCTTGTTGCAATGCAGAACAAGGACTTGAAGCACCAGCCGCGCTCTCGGCCGCAATTCAGAGGAAAACGCCCTCTCCATGTATTCAAACTTTGCCATTCTGTGATCCTCCCATTCTGATATTCTCTTTGTTACAGCCGCCGTTCTCCCATGATGCACGGCTCCACCAGGCGCTTATACAACCTCCCGTTGGTCCGGTTCTGCAAATAGGTTATGGGATGCCTCCCGCCATTTCCATCTCACCGCCAAACAGCTCCCGGCAGTATTCCCGGAACTCTCCCGGCACACTGATGGCCACCGGGCGTACTTCCAGCCCGCCGCAGATCTCCAGCGCCTTGTGAAAGGCCGGAATCTCATAGGGCAGGACGCTCCCGCACAACAGCCGGTGATCCGCCTCCCGGAACACAGAGGTGGGCGCCTGCATCACGCCGCAGTCGTAGATGATAAACTGATACTCCCGGTCCGGCTCATTGGTCAGGTAGCAGTCAATCCCGTCAATCGTGTAATGTTCGCCGGTGGGGCCGCTTCATAGACATTAAGCAAAAGCTGAAGGTGCCGGTTAGCGTGTTGACCTCAATATAGGCCACCTCCGCGCCTCTGGCCGTCAAGCCACGCCGCCAGATTGAACGCCGTCACCGTCACGCCGCTTCTTCGCTGCGCCCCGGCAACGGCAATACAGACATTTTGGGCGTTCCAGCGGTAGGGGGTGATCTCGTCCTCCGGTTCCGGCGCCGGTTCCTGTTGGGGTTCCGGCTGGCTTGACACCGGCGTTGGGGTCACATACCGCTGCATCCCTTCATCGGACAGCGCCTCTTTCAGTTCATCGGCGGCGTCCTCCAGCGTTTCCGCTGTAATCAGGTTCACCACCCCGATGGACAAAAGCCGCTGGATACAGCCGCTCATATCCTCACAGCCGGACAGGATCACGATGATACGGGCAGAAAACATCATCTGGAAGGATCGCAGAGCGAGGGTGAAGTCCTCGCCGCTTTCCTCAATACAGGCCGCGTCAATCAGGAAGAACTTTGCCGTGGCATAGTTACGCATATCCTTGGTGACAAAACTTTTCAGGCTGAATTTTCCAACCAGCTTTTTGGACGGCATGAGCATTTCACGGGCCGCGCCGTCGATCAGCCCGCTTTTCTGATTACTCGTCAAGTACAGCAGCATACGATGTGCCTCCCGTATCCATGTTTTCTATCGGTCTTTCCGGTTCTCCTGTCAGCAGAAGGACAACGCCAACCGCTACAATGGCGATGTAGATGAATAATTCAATCAGCTTGTTTCGGTTGTTCATATCATGCTCCTTTAGAAAATTCGCCCAGAAGGGACCGCCAGCGGCAGCCCTTTTCTGGCTTCATCCAGAATAATAGAGAGATCCCATTCCTGTTCGCTCCGCTTGCGGCTGGCAGGGTCGGCCACCAGGATTTTTCCCTCCGCAGTCACGCCGCGCAGGACGATAAAATGCCCGGAGCTGGTAAAGTGTCCCTTTGCCATGATCGCCACAACCAATTTCCCATCTGCCAGGGCGTCCACCATCGCCTGCGGGTTATCCGGGGAACGCTCTCCCAGGACAGACCATAGGCTTCGGTTGCCGCTGGGATCAGGCTGTGGTAAGAACCGTTCCCCTCACAGCGGTGCCCATTCGCCACAGACCATTCGCTGAGTTCCACCGGGTCGTGGGGCGTCCCGGTCAGGGTAGATGTGACAATCGCCATCGCCGTAGGGCCGCACCCGGCCTCGCCAATCGTGCCGGATGTGCCGTACATGGTATCCGCCCACCGCTCATCCAGTTGGTTGTAATAGATGACCTCCCGGCTCCCATCGGTAAAGACTACACCCTCGTAGCTCTGGCCGCTGCCCTCAATGTAGTCCTTTTCATAAATGCCGAGCTGCTGGTTGTAGCCATACTCTTTTTTGAAAATTCTCCACCACACCCACCTCATCGCCTACCAGCCATTGGGACAACATGGAGAAAGGGCTGGTAATCAAGATACAGGATAAAGGCAATCAGGAGCAGCAGGGCAAGAACCGGGGCCAGAATAAGAAGGAGCATCCTCCTGCGGCTTTCTTCATCGGTCGCCGCCCGTGCCGCCGCCTGTGCCAGTAGCTTTGCCGCCAACGGATCAATCGCCAAAACAACACCTCCAATCAGTCCATTTCCGCGCCTATGTCCGCCAGCATCCGGTCGAACTGCTGGCGGATTTTTTCCCGTTCCCGCCCTGCGCTGTCATCCATGACAAACTCCTTTTTCCCGTCCTCATTCTCACGCACAGACACTGCATAATCCCCGTTTGCAATAAAGAAAGAAGTAAAAAGGGCTTGGATGGCTGGGGAGGGCATCCGGGAAATCTCAAAGGGTGTGGCGGCGCACTTGCTGTTCCAGGAAAAGAGGTTGCGGGCCGCATCCGCTGTCATCTTCATCCAGTCATAGTCAAATTCTTCTTTCTTCATCAGGCCGCCAAAGTCGATCCCGCCTGGGGAAAAATACCGCTCTACCTTTTCGGCAAGAACCGGATGGGATGCCATCAGATAAAGGGCCGCCTGATAAGAGCAGTCCAGTTCTCCACCCCGCCAGCGCATCGAGGACAGCTTGGTTATCAAAGACTCATACCGTTCCGCATGGTTCATCAGAAAACGCCTCCTGTTCGTGAATAAGTAAGGCGACCGGGGGAGCATCCCAGGCCGCCGTGGTGTGCTACCGGCCACCCGCCTTGCCCATGTAGGCAAACTTGTAGGCCGGAATCTCAAAATTGACATGAAGCCGCTTGGAGCCGACCAGGAACAGGGCGTGGCCCCGTCGCTTGCTCTCCAATAACTCCTGCTCGGCGTCCGTCAGGTTGTAGAGGTCTGTGGTTTCCTGAAGGTTTTTGCCGTCGCAGCCCATCAGGATTTTGTAGCAGGGAATGTCCAAAAGGGCCTGCCCGTACATCTTGATCTCCGGCGCCAGAAAGTCCACCACCGAATGGGAGATGATCGCCAGGGCGGATTCATACTTTCTGGATCGCTTCTCCACATTTCGCAGAAAGGCCAGAGATTGGGGCACCTGCGGGTCAATCATCAGGTACGCCTCGTCGCATACCAGAAGCACACGCTCCCCGCGATTGTTGCTCATCTGCTCCCAGCACCAGGTCAGCAGGTTGAAATACTGCGTCCGCTTGATGTTGTCTGCTGCGTTTTGCAGGCTGTGGGTATCCAGGCAGACAAAATGGGAGTCGGCCTCCAGCGTGCTGTGCCCGTTCCAAAGGAAGCTGTCGCTGCCCTTTGGCGGCGTCATACAGCAGCATGTCAAGGTCACGAAACACCGGATTGTCTGGATTGGCCTCGGCTTTCTTTTCAATCAGGCTGTGGAGATCTTCCATGATGGGGAAATCCTCGCTTTGAGCTGGCGAATGTCCGTGTCCCAGGAGATGCCGAACTGATGATACAGCTCAATGACCGTCTGCTTCAGGACGGCCTTCTGCATATCGGTCAGGCTCGGCAGATACAGGGAGAAAATGATCTCCAGCGTTTTTGATATGGAGCGCCATGTCGGACATTCCATTTCCTTCATCCGTATAGAGCTTGTCAGTTTCGTCCTCATCGTCACGGGGCGCCGGCCTGATCTGCAAAAGGTTGGAGCGACCGTTCTTGCCGCCTCCCCTGCATTGAGCCAGCTTCCATTCAGGTTCCGGCACATATCCTTGTACTCGGATTCCGGGTCTATACACAGGATTTTGGTTCCCTTCATGTACTCCGAGAGCATGATGTGCTTGACTACGGTGCTTTTGCCGATACCGGCCACGCCCATGACAACGAAGCTGCTGTTGGTGCGGTCGTTCCCGCGTGTCCAGGGGTCCAGGATCACCAGCCCGCCGCTGCTGTCCTTGGCAAAATAATAGCCCCGGCCATCACTGTAACCGGAGCTTGCGAAGGGGAAACCGCCCACAAAGGTACTCATGGGGATGATGCGGGAAACAATGCTGTCCACCGTCCCATTGGCGGGGTAGGTGGGCGAAATGCGCTGAAACCCCTCCTTTGCAGATTGGCGAGGGTACGGACCTTGCATTTCTGAACGCTGAACGCACTCTCCACACGGCGGCAGATTTTAGAGAAGGCTGCTTCATCCTGTGCCACCGGCATCACCGTGAGCGACATCATGGCGACGGTTTCGCCCTCCTGGTCGATCTTCTGCATGATATGCTCCCCCGTCCTCGGCGGCCTTCTCCGCCCGCTGGCGGGTCAACGGGTCTTTGGCGCTGTCGGCGGCGCCCCGCTGCTGAACAATGCTCTTGGAGAGGGCAGAGATCAGAGTGCTGTTGTCAATCGGGGTGATCCCCACCGAAACAATGGTGCTGGGGATATTCGTGATTTTGGAGAGCCAGCCCATCTCCACCTTTGGGGATAACGGACCGCCCCGTAGACTTTTCCCATGTTTTCACCGATCACAAGGCTGTTCCGCTTGATTTCCAGCCCCATCGGGGTAATGACATTCAGCAACGCTTCATTGACAGGGAGCGTTTCTTCTTTCTTCTTGGTTCCTAACAATGATACACCTCCAAATCAGTGACACGAGTAAGGCACACCGATATAATCCAACACAGAACCCAGCCCCAGCTCATGGATGCAGTAGTGATACTGTTGGGGATGGGTTTTCTCCATGAGCTGAAAACGGTTCGGTTCATGCTCCAGATGAACGCCGTACATACAATACATACACCCCGATCTGGAAACGCCGGTGGTTTTCAGAGTCGGGGTGCCGTTCCTCTTTTTGACCTCCACAATATCCCCATAGATAGGGGCATAGGGGATGCCGGTCATTTTCAGATACCGCAGAATATCTTCCTCCCGCCAGAAAGCAAGGGGCTGACTGAGGGGCGCTTGCGCTCATATCCATTGCAGCCGAATTGCAGCCACTTTTGTTCCCGCAGCTTGCTCTCGCAGGCCAGCACTCCCGTAATGGGATACCGCCCGGACTGCTGTTCAAACTTGTTCAGCGGGGCCTTTTTCATGTGGTAACAGCACCGGGCTGAAACCTCAAAGGGGCGTCCAGAAGATATTTATACTTCTCACAGTTGTAGATCGACTTCTTTCCGTCCTTATCCAGCAATTCACCGTTCAGGCGGGCCAGGCGGTAGGGTTGACCCTTCCGTGCGCCGCTAATCACATCGGACACCTCCTTGGAAATGACTGGATAGCCGTATTTCTCAATAATTTGAGTAAATGGATAGCGTGGGCGAAGCCAAATCACATTGTCTTTCGTTTTTACAAAATCGCGCAGTTCGGGGTATTCAAGCCCCGTGTCCACATACACGGCGGGAATATCCGGGCAGACCTGCCGTGCCAAATCAAGGAGTACCGTGGAATCCTTGCCGCCCGAAAAGCTGGTAAAGACCTGCCCGTTGTACTCCCTGTACCATTCCAATATTTTCATCTGCGATACTTTGATCTTTTTTCGAGGCTCCAACCCTGCATGATTTTCAAATCCTGCCGGGTGTGCTTCATTCTTACACAACACCTACACTTTCTAAAATCGGGATCGCCGCTTCAAAACCGGCGTCCTCCAAATGCACATAGGCCGGGTTATTCACCAGATTGCACAGCCGTACAATGTCCTGCTGCTCCAAAATCTCGCTCTGGATGCCGCAGTCGGCAAAATAGCCGGACAGATATTTCAGCTTTGAAGCAGCTCTCGCTCTATTCCGTCAACCGCCTTGTCCCAGATTTTGATGTAAAACTGTCGTTCCACCACCTCGCCGGAGAGGGCAAACCCACCCATCTCCACGATTTCATGCTTCAGCAATTCCTTCTGTTTGATATTGGAGGAAGATGTGAGAGTGGAGGACAGCTCCGCCATCAGGGGAGAAATATCCACCGGGCGGGAAACCGCCAAAAGCTGAAACGGGTATTGGCCGCTGGACAAGCTGGCCGTGAGCTGCTTGGCAATCAGCCGTTTTTCATTCTTGCTGAACAGCTCCGTGCTGATGGGAAATATTTTTAGGTACGCCAGTGCCATACCGTCACGGGTGTAGAGGAAGCTCCCGCGAATGTCCTTGACGTTGACAAACTCATTGGCGGTCATCTGCACCAGTTCTTCCTTATCCCTGCTCTTGGCCTTCTTGCGCTTTTCTGAGAATTTCAAAAAGAAGCGTACCGCCTCCCAGCAGTACGCATACCAAAATCATAATGATCGGCAGCAGCAACCTATCAACCTCGCTTTCCTTGCCGCAGTTTACAGTTCCAAATCATCCTCGTCCTCCCATTCCTCCGGCTCCTGATCTTCGGCAAAATCGAGAGAAAGAGAATCCAGAGGAAAGGAAAAGCTGTGGGCGCCAATCCGGTCAAGCTGACTGGCCTCGCGCAGCGCGTCAAAACGACGGCTGAGATCGGCCAAATCTTCCTCACTGGCCCGTATCGTTTCTCCTTCGCCATAGAGATAGGTTTCTACCTCTACACAAATTGTGCTGTCTTTGGGCTGGCTTGCAAGGTCATCCCGGATAACAGTATCATCCAGAAGGTCATCCGCACAGTCAGGACATCCAGCGGCAAAGTATTCCACCCACATTCCATATTCAGAGGACAGAGTTACGACAGAAAACATCTTGCTCATTTTGAACCACCACCTTTCCGGCCCCCGAACATCAGCCGCAGAAATTCCTCCGTATCTTTTGCTGACCGCACCTCAAAGGTCACGACGGAAGGCCGTGGCTCTGTGAAGTAGTCCCGGAAACGGGCGATCTGTTCCTCGGTCAGCGATGTGCCGTCCCCCTCCGGCGTGTCACCGTAGAGAAAGAATGTTCCGTGGAGCGTGTCATTCCCAAACTGGCGGTTGGCGGGCAGGCACATCCATTTGCCAGCGGCATTACAGCACAGGACGGTTTCATAGGGCAGGGAGATACATTCGATCTCGCCGCCGACAAGGGGCCTGCCGGTGTTCCAGGGAATCCTCCAGCACAGCGGTATAAGGTTCCTTTCCCGGCTCAAATATCATCACCCTGATTTCTCTATTGTTATTCATCGTCTTTTCCTTTCTCATCATGGGTTCCCCCGGCGCGATATGCCAATCGTCATAGAGGGAACCACTGATCGTCACGGAATCGGTAAGATTGGCGCAGAGCATCCCAGCCGGGGTCCAAATGTCCATCACATGGGTATTGACCGTATAGCTCCCATCAGGGAACCACACCGGCGAAAAAATGGACCCGCTGCTTGTAGGTGCTGTAAATATTTTCGGCAAACTGAAACCGGGCTGTTCTTCCGCTGGAGAGCCGGTCCAGCAGGCGCCAGTAGGTCGTATAGTTAAATTCGGGGAAGTAGGAAACCGCCGTCTGGCCGTAGGTGTAGTGGGACATGGGCGCGGATGTACTGACCGTGGCGGTGACGGTGTTATTGATGCCATAGCCAGACTTCATTGTACTGCCAGAGGCGGTAGGGTTCTTCTCATCCGGTTCAATCCTTGTGGTGGCGATCATGGAAGCGGAGTAGTTGTCCCGGAAGAAGTCATACCAGCCCTCATCCACCCAATATCCATCATCATCGCCGGTGCTGTGCCACACCCAATACGGGTGCCACTGTGCCCACCACACGCTCCATGCGGCATAGGACTTTTTCCTCCCGGCCGGGAACGCCGCTGGGCCGCCAGCTTCCTGCGGTGTCGGTGGCCTTCGGGTCCGGCGGGTCGTTGCTGGAAAGATCAACCACCTTTGCCTTGATGGTAGTCTGGCTCAGAGTCCCCCGGTTTGTGCGTACCGTGATGGTAATATCCTGCGGTTCGGATGGGGTATGCCACTTCACCCACGCAAGCTGACTGTCCCCCTCCGGGATGACGATATTGCTCATGCGGTAGGTGCTGCCCTTGATGGTAAAGGTCACAGTGGCGGGGCCATCCGGGTTGATCTCAGAACCGGCATAGAGCGTCACCGGCGTTATCACATCCGTATCTACCCGGTATTCATAGTCATAGTCGGTGGGTTCCGGCTGCTCCGGTGGCTGTTCCTCAAACCGGACAATACCCATACCCAGGTAGGCGATGATGGTGTCGTTGGAACAGGTCTTGTTCGTGGGGCCGGAATAGGCCGCAAAGCCTAAATCCGAATATTCAAGGTACATCGCCAGCGGGAGATTTTTATGGGTCAGGCTCGTCATGGTCCTGCGCAGGACACCACCCGTCTGGTTGTCGTAGAGGGCCGCTTCATGGGCGGTCATAGCGTACATAACTCCATTGTGCTTGAAGTAGGCGATTGGCTCCAAAAACAATTTATACTTTCCCGTTATCAAATCATCATAAGAAATACCCGTAAGTTCTGCGATATAACGGACAATGATTTCATCACAAAAATATTTCTTAATTGCTTCAATACTCGCCTTGCTACTGCCGGTGCTGATGATCCTCGGCATTGTAATTGCAGGATTGTAATAAAGATAGCTGCTTGTTGTCGGAGAGATAGAGCTTCCATCCCTATATTGGATTTTTGATACCTTGCCGAAATGGATTTTAATTTCGGGGGTCTTGCTTGTTAAGTCAATAGAAGCGGATGCCGGTTTCTGCGTTTCGGAGTAAACCACGGTAACTCTTACTCCATCCATGCCCGGATTCCATGAGTTCTGCGAGGTCCCCTGTCCCATATTGCCGCCACCGCCGTCCACATTCCCGCTGCCTCCGGTATCGGCCAGGGCACTCATAGGGCAAATGCCCAGGATAAGCAAAAGGCTCAAAAAGGAAGGTAAAAATCCGTTTCAAAAGCGCACCTCCAGTCTGCTGATTTTTTTGAAAAAGGGCACAAAAAAGAGTACGGCACTTCTGCCGTACTCTTAATGCGATATTAGCCCATACTGCCAACCTGATTTCCGGTCAATTCATCTCCATCATTACCAACCGGAATCCCAACAGAGCTGCCTCCTTCATCGGGAATCCAACCGAAGCCCTCGATGTAAATAGCGCCGTTCTGTGTATCTCCGTTCTGGGGCTGATTGGCAGCGGGATCAGAAACAATCGGCTCATTGTTCTCGCTGGCCGCCTGCTGTTCCTCCGGGGACGGGGCAGGTGGTGGAGTGCTTTCCGGCTTTTTCTCACTGTTGGTCAAATCAACATCCACCTGATCCTCCCGCTCTACATCCAGGACGGGATCAGCCTGTTCCTGCGCGGGGGTGTTTTCCGGCGCGGAAACATCGGGGCCTCCACCGTGGGGTCTGTATTTTCTTCTTCCAGGGGCTGACTCACATCCTCGGTGGTAACATCCGTAGGGGCAGCGGCCGGGTGCCGTCCCGGACGGTCGATTGCCTTTGCCGAGCATGGACACGGAAACGCCAATCACGAGCAGCAGCACAGCCGCCGCACCGACAATGGCAAGCAACTTCTTATTTTTTGCGTTCATCTGGAATCCTCCTTCAAGGTAAAATTATATCAAAAAATCAATGTATTCCCCGCTCTCATTATATCAGTTGCACAATATCGGCGTCCAGGTGGAAGAACACACAAACATTTTTTTGCGCTATGGAAAACCACCAGGCAGAAATAGACAAAATCTAAAACCGAGGAACATATTTGGCATTCAGCTTCATGGTGATCTGCATGGGCGGCAGATGGCCGAACCCAAAGGAAAGGGCACCTCCACCGTGACCGTTCCTGTCACATTGAGCTGGGTAATCCCTGCTGGCGCGGAGGGGGCAAGCGGGGCGTTCTCCAACTCCATGTGCAGATCGTAAAAAGCGGTATTCCAAATCCGGCCCCGCGTATTTCAGATACCGCCCATCCTCATACACCAGGCCCAACACCTGTTGTAGCCGGTCATATACATTCCCGGTGGTCACATTCTGCGTCCAGGACGAACCGGAGAGCTGGTAGCCGCCCGAATACCCTTCCCGCAGACCGGGGTAGGCTTCATCCCAATTCTCCGTTGCCACAGCTACGATAGCGGATTGAACGGAATCCCGGACGCCCTGCGCCACGATCACCAACCGCATATATTCAAACACTACGCAGGCCAGAATCAGACAGCAGACCACCACCGCAAGAATCATGGGCGTGCCCTGCCCAGACCTGTCTTTCAAAACCGTTTTCAGCCTGTTCATTTCCAATATACCTCCGAGATTCCTGTGGCCCTTGCGGTGAGCGTGACCGGGAAGGACGCAAATTCCCCGAACAGGCCGAGATTGACGGTGGTGGTGAGTGTCACCGTCACCTCATTGCCGAGCTGAATTTTGCCGGTGTCGCTCCATGAAATATCAGGGTCAAGCCCGGTTTCCTCCCGGAGATCTGCCGCTTTCGAGCTGGTGGCGGAACCGACCCGCCCGTTGATCTCCGCCGTCCGCACCAGCTCATCCGCAAACACATCCAGGTTTTGTTTCGCCACAAACACCGGGGCGATGCGGACCACCAGCGCCAGAACAAGCGCAACGGACAGGACAAGGACGCACACATCCACAAAGCCCTCCCCGCGTTTTTCTTTCAGCAGCCGCCTCAAACAGCTACCTCCCTTCCTCAGAACAAATCTCCAAAGGCTTCCAGGACCACATAGCCCAGAACACCCAGATACATCAGCAGGAAGCAGCCCAGCAGCATAAAGGAATACTTCCGCATTTTTCCCGGCTGCTTCATGGCCTCCAGCTTCAGCTTTTGGAGTTCAAGTTGCTTGAAGGTCATGGAGAGCATTTGAAAGTACATAATGCCGTTGTCGCCTCGCTTGACGGAGATCAGCCCGCGCACCACATCGGAGAGCATGGTGCTTCCGATCCGACTCTCCCAGCGTGTCAGGGCATTTTTCCTCGTTGCCGGAGGCCATATCCGCAATCGTGATCTCCAGCTCCCGTTTCATGGCGTGACCGGCGTTGTGCTGATAGGCTTTCAGAATGTTCAGCACATCACGGGAGGAACGAAGCTCCTGCTCCATGGTATTGACAAAACGGGGCAGTTCTGTTTCGATTTCCTCCCGCCGCTGCTGGACGATCTCATCCGCCCGTTTCTGTTCTTTGAAAAAGACGGCCACCGCCAGAAAAAGGACCACCGGCGCCAGGATAGGAAAAAAATCAGCAGGGCCGGTATTACCAGCAGCCCGATCAGCCCGCCCTTGACCCAGGCCGCCGCCACATAGGTTTCCGGGGACATTTGAATTTCGGCGGATTTAAGTTGCGCCTCCAGCTTGCGCCGCTTATAAGTGTCCATCCGAACCAGAGGCGCCGCCTTTGCCGCCATATCGAACAGGATGGCGTTCATGCTGTTCTTTTTCGCCTTTCCCCGGTTTGTGACGGTCAGCACGGCCTTTGTGCTGGCGGAAGTGGGTAGCCGGAGAAGTCCGGCCAGTAAAAAGAACGCTCCCAGGCCAAAGAGCGTTCCAAAGCATAGTAAGATCAAATACAACCTGTTTCACCTCAATTCCTTGTAATACATTCGTTTTGGGCCGGTGTTCCGGCTCTCTGTCCGGGGACGGCCCGGCACATTCCAGCTCCCACCGCCCCGGAGTCCCGGCACGCATGACCACCCGGAGGCCCGCAGGCTGGCCCCGTTTTCCTCCGCCAGCGTGTAGGTGATGATCTTCCGAAACCCCATCTCTCTGGCGATTCGGGCACAGCAGCCATAGAGGAAGCTGCATCCATTGAGAATACCGTCTGTGCAGAGCCGTGTCACCTCGGCGGTCCGTCCATCATCCAGATACCGGGAGATCGGCCGCCCCACAACGGCAACACCGTGAAGCGTTCCCTGCCCATCGGAGAGCGCCACGCAGAATTTACAGCCCTGCGCCCGCCCACTGTGGCGGTGGTGCTTTTCAATAAAGCGGTTTGCCTCACGCAAGCTGATTGGAATGATCTCCGCGATTCTCACCTCCAACGAAAAATGCCCACCGGGAAGGTGAGCAAAATGGTTTCATCTGCTTTGAATTGGAAATATCAGGTTCCCTCATTTCCGTAAACTCAAAATAGCGGAAATATCTCGCCTGATTTTGGAGTGGAAAGTTCCACTTATCTTTTGTACTCCACCGGCTTTGTCAGCCGGATGACCGCCGCAAAGGAAATGAGCAGCACCAGCAGGCAGACCGCCAGGATACCCTTGCCGAAGCCGGTGTTCACCAGCACATTATACCAGTCTTTGTTCAGAAAGTAGAGCAGGGGATATTGCCCACCAGCAGGAAGGCCATCGTGATGAACTCCTTGAACGGTTCGTACATCAGGTAGTCCAGCTCCGCCGCCACGATCCGCATATCGGACAGCTTGGCGATGATGGGGGGTGAGGGTGCTTTTCAGGCTCTTATCATCCTGACAGGCGATAGCGGCATCCACCCATTCCCGAAAGATATAGTTGTCCAGCTTGGGTTTCATGTTGGAGAGGGCCTGCTTCACATCGGCGCTTATCATGCCGGTTTCGGCCAAAAGCCACGGAACACATCGGCTACGGGCGGGTTCAGGTAGTGAATATTTTCCTCTACGGCGGTGATGATGCTCTCGCTGCGCAGATAGGAGCTGGTGATGATGGACAGCCCGGTTTCTATCTCGTTGTTCATCAGCTTTTTGTAGCTGTGAGAGGTGAACAGAACATACCAGAACGGGATCAACCCCATACCCACCGCCAGCACAGGAAGCATAAAATAGTTTTGGATCACAATGCAGATCACCGCGCCCATAGCCGCCAGGAACAGGGAGAGGGCGCAGAGGGCGGCAAACTTGCCGCCCCTGCCGGTCAGGATCATCATTTCCTTGGACTCCCGCACCGTCCTTTTGATGCCCTTGGCCTCTCTGGGGTGGTTGAGCTGCCCGATCTTCTTGGAGATCGGCGGTTCCCGGCTGGCAAAGGATTTCGTCAAATCCTCCGCAAACTCAAAGGGCGTCATATTCAGCAGCAGGAAAATACCGGCCAGCATACCGGCAAAAGCCAGCAGAATCAGTACAATCAAGCGTTTTCCTCCTTCCCATCGTCTATGTCCATCCGCCCACCGGCGATCTGTTCCAGCAGGCGGGGAGGCATCCCATTCTCCAGCAGCCGCTTTTGGAGGCTTGCCGAGATCGGAGATACCTTTTGAAACTCGCCATGCACCTTGACCTTGCCATCCTCGACAGCGGTTTCCGACACATGGTAGCGGTAGAGGGTGTGGAGCTGCCGGGTTCCGTCCTCCAAAATCTCACATTCGGTAATTTCCATCACCCTGCGGCTGTTGTCCTCCAGCTTCTTCACAAAGAGGACAATGGGAAACGCCTCCGTCACCAGGTTATACAGGGTCTTGTCGCCCATGTCGTATTTCTGGGTACACAGCGTCACCATGCGGTAGTAGGTGGCCTTGCAGCTATTGGCATGGGTGGTGGTAATGACCGCGTGGCCGGTGCGGGCCGCCTCCTGCGCCGCAAACGCTTCCGCCGACTTCATCTCGCCCACGCACACCACATCCGGGTCGCAGGTCAGGGCAAACTCCAAAAGCCGCTCCTGATCGTAGTTCTGCTTGGGGTCATCGGAAAAGCGGGTGACGGTGTGGACTACATTGTTGAGGACATTCCCCTCGGCGTCCTCCTTCACCAGATCAAACTCCCGGCACCCGTTTTCAATGGTGAAAACTCTCTTTTCATTGGGAATGGTAGAGAGAATCCAGCTCATCAGCGTGGTCTTGCCGCTGCCGGTGGAGCCAGTGACGCAGATGGACAGGCCAAACCGCAGCACCGCCGCCAGGAAGTCCAGCATTTCGGCGGTGGCCGTCCCATAGCGGACAAAATCATCCCGCCCAAGCTTTTTGGGGTTTACAATTCGGATGGAGGCCGCCACGCCCTTATCCTTGTCGGTCAGCGGATTCCCCAGAACCGTGATACGAATTTTATTGGAGAGATGGCCCACCACTCCCGGCTGGCTGTTGTCGAGGATCATCCCGGATTTGTGGAGCAGCCTGCGAACCACATCCACGGCGTGCTGGGGGCTTTGAAACCGCTCCTTGGAGGGAACCACGCGCCCATCCGCATAGGTGATCTTGGTGTCCTTCCAGGAGTTGATGTTGATCTCCTCCACATCACTGGCAAAGAGGTAGGGCGTCAGGAAGGAGAACTCGGCCATTTCCGTATAGAGCTTGTCGATCAGGGCCTCGTGGTCCATACCCTCCACACCCAGGCTGTAATCATTAAGATACTTGGCGATGTAGGCGGTGATCTGCTGGCGCTGTTCCTCCGGGTTGTCGGTTATCAGGGTGGAATACTTGCTGGCAAGGTACTCCTGCACCTGTGTCAGCACCTCCGCAAACGGGCGCGTATTTTTGCTGGTATTGAAAAAAAGGACCGATGTTATTTGCCATCTCCGAATACCTCCGCAGCGATGGCAGCGATGACCGGCTCATAACTCTTGGCCTCTTTCCCGGCAAGCGGTTCCAGCAGCTTCAGCGTGGCCTCCTGTTCCTCCACGACGGGAAGATAGGGCAGCCGGTACTTCACCCCGCCAAATGAGTTTTCATATTCCATACCGCCCTGATAGGGCCGGGTGTTGGACAGCACCCGGATGTGCTGCTCCGGCTTGAATTTCCGGTCCTCAATCAGCGGGAGGTAGGACGCAAAATAGGAGATCGCTTTCAGATCGCATCCGCACACCCGCAGCACATCGTCCGCCACCTCCAGTGCCGCCGTCGCCAGCACATTCCCGGTCAGGACGCTGGTGCAGTCCACGATCACATAGTCTGCGATATGCCGCAGAAGCACCAGCATATCCACCGCCTTTTCCTTGCTGTACTCCGCGTAGGTGAACACATTTTCCCCGGCCTTGTAGCCCAGGAAGCTGATATAGGGGTGTTTTTCGCAGGGGACGCAGGTTTTCAATACCCGCTCCTGCGTCATGCCGGGAGCGGACAGCAGTTCGCCCACGGACACCTCCGGCAGCTTCCCCTCCGCCGCCACAGCGGGGAGCGAGGGGGCGGTAAGGTCGGTAAACACCAGCACCACATTTTTCTTCCGCTTGGCAAGCTCCGCCGCCAGCTTGACTGCCGTGACCGTTTTTCCGGCGCCGGGACTGCCCCATACGGCAAGCATCTGTTTCTGCTTATTCGCCATCCGCTGATTCCACCTCCTGCTTCTCTGTGCCGTCTGTGGGCTGCCCACTGTCAGCGGGCTGGATGCCCTTATTGCCGGACTCTGCCTCCGGTTCGGCAAAGAAGGCGTCCTGCGCCGCCAGGAACTTTTCGGCATTGGCGCGGGCACCCCGGTAGACAAAGGCCAGGTGAAGGCTGTTGGATTCCTCCAAATGGGCTAAAAGCTGGGCCTGTTCGCTGTTTACCAGCAGGGTGATGGTGGCGGGCAGGGTTTCCTCTGGGTTTTCTTCTTCCTCATTTTCCCCCGGCGCCTGATATTCCTTGTCCGCGCCGGAACTCTGGGTGGCGGCAAGGACCTCCACATATTTCAGCTCCGGGGGCTGGGTGGTTTCGCCGGTGTCCTTGTCGGTGGCAAAGAGCATGATAATATCGCCCGCTTCCACCTTGCCGGAACCACCCTTGGCAAAGGTGGGGATGGTGACGGAAATCGCCACCTTGGAACCGTTCAGTTGGGTCAGGTACTCGTACTGCGTCAATGGCTCCGAGGACAGCCACGCCGTATTCACATCCGTATTTTTCCGCAGTTCCACATCGGTGTATCTTCCCACCACCTCATCCAGAGAGGTGGCAACGCTGTCCTCCATGCCGGAGGCCCCTCTGGTGTAGACCTCCACCATGTCCGCCGTGATGTATGTCCCCCGTGGGATCACCTCGGCCTTTACCCGGACCGCCTCCGTCTGGGCTTTTAGGCCCTCGTTGAAAAGCGGTGTGATCCCAAAGCAGACCAGAACCGCCAGCAGGATGCACACCGCGCCGATGACCGTCCGGCTCCGAAAAATATTCTTGTTCAATTTGATACCTCCATTTGTTTAGATTTGAAATACAAAAGCAGTCAGCCAGTAGGCGGCCACACCGCCGAAGCAGAAAAAAGGGGGCCAGGGGCAGGCGCACCGCAGACAGCGGTTGTTTTTTGCAAACGGCATTCCACCAGCCCGACAAGCACCGCCAGCGAGAGGGAAAGGACGGCCTGTATCAGCCCCGGCCACACGCCCAGGACAAATCCGCAGGCCCCCATCAGCTTCACATCACCGCCGCCGATGGCAAACCCATTCCGTTTTATCAGGACCGCCGCCAGCAGGGAAGGGTCCGCCGACCAGAAGCAGCCCCGCCGCAGAAGCGGCAGGGCGGAACCCGATCAGCCCGCACAGAAGGAGCAGGGCCGGAATCAGGTTTGGAATCTCCCGGTTTCGCATATCCCACACGGCGGCGGACAGGAGCAGCAGGCCAAACAGCGCCCCTTTGACCATAAGCGGCGTCACCGCTCAACCTCCCCGGCGGGTTCCAGTCCGGTGTCGCTCAGTTCGTCCCCATGAAGGTCGTAAAAGTCCTTCATTTCTGCGGGAGGCTCCCCATTGACATGAAACACACAGCGCCGAAGATCCACCGCCTGTTTTGCCACCGTTTCCTCCAGCGTTCCCCGGATGCTGTCCCAAAAAGAAAAGTCATTGTCCAACCATTCCGTATATAGGGCCGCAAGCGGCTGGGGGCAGGTCAGCAGGGTGTCGGTTTCCCATTCATCCAGACCTTGCTCCAACTCTCCGAGAAATTCTTCCTGATGACCTTTTCATAAGCGTGCTCCAATATTTCTTTGGGCGGCAGGGCGGCGATCTCCTCCATGCGGGCGTCAAATTCTGCTTTGGCCCGGTCGTAGAGCAGACCAGCCCGATACTCGGCGCCCTTGTCCTGAAGGAAGTAATAGACCACCTCGCTGATGTTCTCCGGGTTCATACAGCGGCCGGGAACGGGCGTATTTCGGAAAGCCCACGCCTGTTCCAACACATTCTCCATCGCCAGAAGCATATCCCTCTGCGTACCACTCAGAGGGATATTTTCCAGTTCGTTTTTGATGGCAAGTATCCCTTGAATTTTTTACAAAGTAGGAATCACCGGGGGACAGCTCCTCCAACGGTCTGGCTATACTATGGAGTTCTTCGTCCAGCTTCTCTTTCAACTTCTCTTGTTCCAGTTCAAACCACCTCCTGCGGTCAGGCATACAGCCCGAAATAAAGAAGGATGGCGGTCAGACCAACCGCCATCCCAATCATCAGGGGCCACGGGTTCCATCCTTTTTTTGAAACATCATTTTTTACTCCCCCTGTTCCAACGCCTCCTGCGCGGCGAGAATCTGTCTGCCCACGGCATAGACCACTTGAATGGTCACAGAGTTTCCCGCCTGCCGGTAGAGCTGATTGTCACTGTTGACCGCCCGCGCCCGGTCAAACATTTCATCACTAAAGCCTTGCAGCCGCCAGCACTCACGGGGCGTCAGCCTTCGAATCAGGCCGCATCCCGCAAACGGCGTCCCCTGGTTACAGGAGGTTTCCAGCGTACCGGCGCGGTCCTTCCCGACACGCCCCCGCCTTGTTTTGCTGTCAGGGAACGCCAGATTGATGCTGTCCCCACAGCGGGCGACCGCATAACCCTGCTTCGTGGCCTCCCGAACACGCATACCGTGGGGGCATTTTTCACAGTCCTGAAAGACAATGCCGTGGCGGTCCTGTGTCGTAAGGGTGAAGGCCGGTTCTCCGCACTCCTTGATTCGCCGCCCATTCTGCCTTTTTTCTTCCCGTTCCGGGGTAACGACAGCGCGGCAACCGTAGAACACGCCGGAGTTGTCGCCGCCCCGGTTGGTGATCCCGCTGTTATACTTGGCCTTGATGCACCGGGCATGGCTTGTCAGTTTGGGATTACCATTACAAAGATCAACGAAATACAGCCCGGTCTTGCCGCCCCAGCCGCCGGACTGGGCCGCCATCGTGACGCTGATGCCGGATGGGTCATACACCCGCTGGCCCTGCATCCCGCCTATGAGTTGGATAAGAGCTTTTCCACAGCCCGCTGGGACAGGAAATATTTTGGGTCCACCTCCGGTTCCAGAATGTCGGCAAGCGACAAGGTAGACCCGTTCTCTGTTTTGAGGGGGGCCGAAATCCTTTGTATTGAGAAGTCCGTACTCGATATGGTAGCCGAGTGAGGCCAGCGTATCGAGAACGGCCGCAAAGTCCCATCCTCCATGAATGGACAGGAGATTCTTAACATTTTCAAGGACAATCCATGTGGGTCGATTTTCAGGACTTTGGCCTTTGACGAGTTTAGCAAGCGTAAAAAAGAGTCCGCTTCTTGCTCCGTTAATCCCTCGTTGACGACCGCTGACCGAAATATCCTGACACGGGAATCCGGCTGCCCACAGGTCTGCTCTGGGGAGTTCTGCGGGGGTGACTTTTGTGATGTCGGCTGCATACCATTCATCCTCCTTCACATTATGAATGGCTCTGTAACTGCGGTCGGCATATTTGTCGATCTCACAATGCCCCACACAGCGCATCCCGCACAGCTCAAAGCCCTTGCGGAAACCGCCGATGCCGGAAAAGAAGTCAAGGAATGTCATCTGCGCCATCGGCAGCCTCACAGTTCCAACGCCATATCCTCATCAAGCTCTTTCTGTCCGTCGTTCTCCATTTGAGTGGTCGCTTCCTGTTCTTCCTCCAATTCCATCAGCTTCATAAAGATGGCGTTTGCAGCACACGGATCAATCTCCGTGACATACCGGGTGGTTGGGTCAACATGGTTTTCATCCCTCGGCGTCCGGGCGTCTGGGAAATCGGTCTGTCCGGCCCGGTCAAGCACCGCCTGATCGAAACGGGAATCCCAATCGGAAAACTGGATAGTGCGGGGAGAGGACATAGACTGCCCGCTCCACACCGTAAAAGCGCACCAGCTCTCCAATGAAGGAATCCAATTCCCGGCTGTTCATGGCGGTCATGGCCTTGTCCTGAATGAAATTCCGGCAGTCCATGTTGATATTGTAGCTGTCGCACCAAAGAGCCGCCTCATCCTTTCGGGCGGCTTCCTCCAGCGAGGGGTAGTAGATCGGAATGGTTGCGTACATCACTCAAGCCCCCATTCGTCCCCGTAGCGGTACGGGTAAATTTTCTGTCCGCGCAGGAACCGGACCAGATTCTGCACCTGGTCCACCACGGACAAATTGCTCTGGTCCTTGGTAGTCATCATCACCGAGCCAAAGATACCGGCCAATGCCAGAACCACGGTGGTGGTCACATTGGCGGTGAACAGCCAGACCAGGGCGGCCACACCGCCCATCAGCAGAGAACCAATCAACGCCTGAAAGAGCTGCTTTTTCCCAAAGCCTGTGAACAGCTCCGCCTCCGGCTTCACGCCCAGAGGGATATACAGTTTCAAATCCTCGTCCATTCGCACCTCCTACGAATAGTAATACAAAATCAGGTCTTTGATCTGCCAGATGGATTCCGCAATCACATAGAAGATCACGGTGTTACGAGCGCGTTTTTGTATTGCGCCGCCTGTTCCTCGGCGGCTGCCAGCCGCACCATGCAGTAGATAAACCTTGCCACGGCGCCCACGCGCACCAGCAGGATGATGGCCTTTGAAAGATCGTCCATTGTCACCATCCGCCGTCACCTCACTTTCCCATGCCCTTGACCATCTGCACCAGGCGCACGGAATGGTATGCGTTATTGACGATGGCTCCGCCACCGCCGCCTCCGGTTGTAACGATAAACTCCTGAAGGAACTTCGGCGTCCGCACAGCCAGAATCATGCAGGCCACGCCCCAGAAGATGTGCATATTCATCATCAGCCCCACGCCCAGCTTGGCGAGGGCGATTTGGATAATCACCGAAAGGGCAGATTGAAAGAACTTGCTCATGTAGGGCTTGAACACGCCCTTGTCGTTGTCAATCAGGCCCACACAGGCCAGGGGCATCCCCACCCGCAAAATCAAAATCTCCAGCCCCCGCATAAGGAACTGGAAGTAGAGGATAAAGTACACGATGACGAACACCAGCCCAAAAGATGGCAGTCACAAGGCCGAGCGTGGAAATACCAGACACCCATCCCGCCCAGTCATAGGCGGTGGCAAGGCCAATGGCCTCCAGCATCTTGTCGCTCATTTCCTCCACGATCCCGGCAAGCCAGCCATACATGGTGGGGAAACAGACCGCCACGGCCATCGCCTTGAAAAAAGTTTGTCAACAGGGCAATCGGTTCTTCGTCTGCGTCGCCATCGGACCACAGTACATAGGTTTCAAAGCCCTTTTTGAGAAATTTCAGGATGATAAGGGACACGCCAAAGCCAAACACAATATCAAACAGGGCTTCAAACAGATCAACACCGGCCAATGTGGACATATACTGCTCCGCGTACAGGGTCAGCGGTACGATGCCCTCCATCAGCCCGTCGATGTAGGCGATGGCTCCGTTGAGCAGGGCGACGATCAGCAGAACCAGAATATATTCCAACCAGCGGCCACCTCCTTTCCGGGGGCGGCCGGGGCCGCCCCTTTGTCATGTGAGTTGAAAACGGGGCGGATCAGGCGGCAGGCGTCCCGCCGCCATCCTCCGCCAGCGTCCGGTCATATTCAGCCAGCACAACAGCGGACAGCTTCTCCCGCAGCTCCTTCGTCATAGGGAAGCAATGCTCCACCCACTCGCCCTTGACATTCCGGCGGCTGGGCAGGGACACGAACAGCCCCTTTTCTCCCTCTACCACCCGGACATTCTTCACCAGAAAGCAATCGTCCAGGATGACGCTGCTCACCGCCCGCAGCTTGTCGGGACCGCTGAACAGTTTCTTGATCTCTGCCGTAAATTCCATGAGAAAACCTCCCTGATAAAAAATACGGCGGGGCATAGCGCCCCGCCGGTCATGTCGGACATCAGCCTGCGTAATCGAACATATCCTTGATGCGCTGGGTAATTGTGGGCAGCACGGTGCTGTCCACAATGAGGTAGAGGCCCGCCAGAATCAGCGCGCCCAGGACAATGGAAATCAGCACTGTGATCGCCACATCAAGGGTGCCCTGCCCCTCACGGTTTACCAGCGCATCCTTCGTGCGGCCTGCCAGCTCACGGGCCTTCTGCTTGGCCGTCCAGATGGAAGTCATAGCCTTAACCTGAGTGTTGCGGATAAAATTAGCCATAAATTTTCCTCCTATTGATGAATTGATTTACTTAGTAAGGCGTGATAATCGCCTGTACTACGAAAGCGGCCCCGGCTTACTGATAGTAGCCGAGGATCAGGTTCAGGGTGGCGGAACCCAAAAACGGCGCCGATGCAGGACACCACCGCCACCACAATGCGGTTGTTCCACTTTTTCTGGTCCATCTCGTCAGCCATGCCGCGCCGGATGCAGAAATAGATGATAAGCAGGCCGGACACCACCGGGGCCAGGACCATGAGCCATGTAGTCAGATCGCCAATCAACTGCTCGGTGCCCGTCACGATCTGGCTGTCCTCCACACCAGCCGCATAAGCCGGTGCGGACATGAAAAAAGAGGCGGCAAGTGTGGAAAGACCGACACCTGCCGCCCGGACGGACTTGTGCAGCCCGCCCATCGTCTGTTTTTACTTTTTCTTTCATCGAAACCTCCTGAAATTTAATCATCATCAGAAGCGCCGCCCCCTGTGTTTTTCTGCTGGGCGAGGCGGCGCATGATGTCCTTTTGATAGTAGACCCAGATATTCCACAATGCGATTTCCTGTTTGGTATCCGTGATAATGGGCCGCTTGTTTTCCCGTTCCTCCCGCAGCTTCCGGTTATGCTCCATGTCGCCCATGCCCAGCATTTGATTGAACAGCCATTTGGAGAGGTCGGGGGCGTACATCATGGCCGGATGGTCCCGGCTGGTGATGATCTGATAGGGCCGCTTAACGCGCCGGACCTCATCCGTATTGAGCAGCTTGCGCTCCGTCAGACTGACGCTCTGGGAGCTGGATGGCGTGGTGAACCGCCCGTTGCTGGCCGAGAGCTGGTAGCTGGATGTGGTGTAGCTGCCCAGCTTGTCCGACATTTCCCGCAGGGTTTCCGGGTCGTCGCTTTGCAGGTAGGCCCATATCTGGCAGTTGCCCTTGATGGTGTTGGCGATATTGTCGCTGTACTTTTCCTTGAGCTGGTCGAACCCCTGCACATAGAGGGCGTAGCGCATCCCGCGCCCCGCCGCCACGGTGAGCTTGTTCGTCATATCACTGATGGGGGTGAAGTTCCCGAACTCATCCAGCAGAAAATTCACCCGCCGTTCCAGCCGCCCGCCCCGGCGATCCGCCGCCTCCGCCAAAAGCTCATACTGCTGGGACACAATGAGAGAGGCAATCGGGTAAAAGGTGGTCTTTTCGTCCGGCAGGATCACAAAAAGCGCCTGCTTTTTGCGCCCCAAATCCGTAAGGGTAAAATCACTGGCATGGGTGATGGAGTAAATGGATTTCGAGGTAAACAGCCGCAGGGTGGTGAGGGCGGAGGTGTAAAAGCTGCCTCTGGTGCGGGATGGAGCCACATCGGAGATGGAGAGCAGCGCCCGCGCCGGGTGCTTTGGGGACTGTTTTTTCAGATACTCCAGCAGAGGCATTTTATTTCCAATGGTACGGCACATCTCGGAAATGAACCAATACACATTGGTCATATTCTGAAACTCCGGCCGCTTTTGGTTATCACACACTACGCATAGAATCGCGGCGGCAATAATGGAACACTCGCCGTTGGTCCAGATTTTCTCGCCCTCCGGCTTGCCAACCAGGTTGTTGGTCAAATCCCAAGCCAGCATTTCCGCCCGGTCTGTGTCGCCCTCGTTGATGGCGTCAATGACCGGCTGGAGCAGATTGTAGCGCATACTCTTTTCGGGGTTCTTGAAGTCCAGCACCAGCACCTCATATTCCAGCTTTTTCAGAAATTCAGAGGTGTAGTGGAATAGCTCGGCCTTTGGGTCCGAACAGAAGATGGACTCCCCGGCAAGCCCCAGAAGGCAGATGCTCTCCAGCACCAGGCAGCGGGATTTGCCGGAACGGGTGGCCCCCACGCAGAGCAGATGGCAGTCATCTCCGACAAAATAGATTTTTTCCTTGTCGCCCTCCTTTTTTCATGCCCACCACCACGCCGCCCTTCGTCAGCGGGGGACGGCGGCGTGTCCTTGGGAATCATTTTGGGATGCAGATTCAGTTTCAAACAAACACCTCACTTTTTCATAAAATCCAGCCCGTCATAGCCGGTTTTTAATAGCTCCCGGATGGCCGGGTCATGCGGGTTCAGAGTGAAGCTGTCAAAGGCTTTTTCCTTTTCCGCGTCGCTCATCCAGCGGGCCGAGCCATGCTGATACTGGCCCACCGCTTTGGGAGTCTTGATCTCCGGCGTGATGGTGTCCAGGTCGGATTCATAGGGCCGCATATTGGTGAGAAAGAACATCACGGCCAGTACGCACAAAACCCTTGCAGGCAAAGGTACAGCATCAAATGCTGGCGGCTGGAGAACAGGCTGGCAAGGCAGTCCCCGATGGGAAGAAGGGACAGCCGGGTGATCTCTCTCGTCAGCAGCCCATGAACAGCGGTGGAGAAAAAGAGATTCAAGACTGCGCCGGACACAAAAATCAGCGCACATACCATCAGTTTAGGCTTTGTTTTCAAAATGGCAGTTCATCCTCCTGTTCATCCTCATCCTCAAAGGCATCCAGAAGTGAATCCAGATACGCCTTCTTTTCTAAATTCCAGGTACTCACCAGATCTGACTCGTACTCGGTAAACGGTAATATGCGTTCCGTGCCATCCTGAACACATTGCTTTTGAGTCGAAAAAGGCCAATATCGGCAAATTCATTATTGGAAATGAGAGTACCGTCATCTGCGCGAAACATGATCGGCATATTGTTACTGTCCGCATAGTAGAGGAACCGATTCGTTGCATACGCAAGCCGGGCAATATCGCCATCGAGCAAAATAAAATATGGAATCGTTCGCTCGCCGTTGATTGCCGGATATTTTTTGAACTCATCAAGAAACTCTTGAAGTTCGGGGCAGACCTCACGCACAGTCAGTTTGCCTGTTTCATTACGGGTAATTCTTTCAACTACATCTTCCAGTGCATGACCGGCAGTTAATTGACAGCCATACCAAGTAACAGCGGTAATTGGGAATGGCGAAACGACTCCGTCTGTTTCTTTATAGACTTGTGTGTTTTCAAAAAAATAGCGGGGCCAGTGACTTTCCGTGTTATCGTCTGCCTTTTGGCGCAGCGATATGTCCGCTTCGATAATGAAGTGGTTTCCTTCCAGGTCGAAATCCAGGATTTTCATTGCAAATACCTACCTTGTCGCCTGCACTTCATAATTCCATATCGTCCTCAATCACAAAATCATCCAGAAACGCTTCATTGTCTTGATCCTCAGTCAACTTGATTTCCTGCGGCTCCGTTTCGCCCATCTGCATGGGAATCAGGACCGGCAATAGATGCTTTTGCAAAAAGTCCTGATCCGCGCAGCGGTCAATGAATGTCCCGAAGGTGTTCAAAAACGGGGTATCCAACGGAGTACAAATCATCAGGTCGCCGCGCTCTTTCCCCATTTTCACAATAAAAGATGCAAGATTGACCGGATCGGGGTCCAGGCAGAACGCTTCATGTAGGCCACCCTCCACAGGGGCATACCCAATTAGAAAAGGATAGCCGCAAGCAGTATCATTCTGTTTGGCTGCGCTGGGAAGTTCAGGGGTGACAAACTTGGTGAGTTCTTCCGCAGGCGTATTTCTGACCGGCTTATCCAGTAGCCATACTTTAAGACTTTCCGGCTTGACGATGCCATAGAAGTCGTATCGTTCCCAATGAATGTACTCGCCGGTCAGCAGACTTTCCGCATATACAGCCTGCCCTCTGGCTCCATAGGTACATCCAAAACCATCACGGGCATACCAGATGGAGTCATCGGCAGTCATGTCATTGCCCTTGCTGCTCACCCCAGGTTTGAGAACCAGAAATTGATTTTCGTAGTTGCACTGGCTACTGTCGGGGATGCAGTCATTGATGTCCAAAGGGCGATCCGACTGGCGGATCATTTTCTGATTTTTCACCATATCGTCGGATACATAGAGAACCGGGAGTTGTAGAAAAGTAGCCAGACCGATTTCGTCCTTCATCCCTTGAGAGATGGTGTCGCCCATAACCCAGAGTTCATCGCAGCGCTCCAGCAGTTCGTGACCCATTCGCAGACCCTGTTCCCGCTGCTCCGGCACTGTGTCATTCAGATATTGCGTGAAAATCGTGTGCGGCGCCAACGGAATTACCCCGCAGGATGCCGCATACGCACAGTAATCCTTTGCCTTTTCCATGTTTTGTTCCATATCTCCCCGCAAGGGAAGAAATATAGACCAGCCTCAAAGTAACACCTACCTTTCCAAATTAGCCCGCCCTCGGATGACCGGCGCAGAAGCAGCGAGTTCTCTCTGCGTTTCAAATTTCCAGATCTTCCTCGTCCTCTAAATCAAAGGCACTTTCCACATCGGAACCGTAATCTGTGAATGGTAAAATCTGTTCTGTGCCGTTCTCAACATTTTCCTCGGATTCACAAAGGCCTATGTCCGCAAATTCATTGTCAGAAGCAAGCGTGCCGTCATCGGTGTGGAACATCAGCGGCATATCGCTGCTGTCCACATAATACAAAAACTCATTGGTTGCATACGCCAGTCTTGCAATATCGCCACGATGAAAAATGAAATATGGAATCGTTCGCTCCCCGCTGATTGCCGGATATTTTTTGAGTTCATTGAAAAATTCTTGAAGTTCGGGACAGATATAATGCACGGCCAGCTTGCCGGTTTCATTGCGGGAAATTCTTCCGATCACATCGTTCAGTGCGTGATCGGCAGTCAGTTGATAGCCCTCCTAGGCGACGGCTGTAATTTGGAACGGCGAAACAACGCCGTCCGTTTCTTTATAAACCTGCGTATTATCAAAGTTGTACCGGAGCCACTGGCACTCCATATCATCATCCGCCTCTTGGCGCGGCGATACGTCCGCTTCGATGATGAAGTGATTGCCCTCCAAATCAAAATCCAGGATTTTCATGGAATCCTCCTATCTTTCCAGGTCCAGCCCATCCAGTTCTACATCACTGATGGGCGGCTCAAAGCCGGTGTCATAGGACACATCATCAAGCTGCCGGATGGCCTCCAATCGTGCGGCGGCCTTCGGGTCGGTCACAAGCTCCTGCTCCAGCAGGGCGTCAGCAACAATGGCGTTGGAAACCGGGTCGGTGAAACAAAGGCCCTCACCGTCCTGCGCGGCCTGCTCCACCACGGACTCCGGCAGGATTTCCTCTGCCACAGCCTTCGGAAGCTCCAAACCGCGCTTTTTGGCGCCGACAATCTCATAGATACCCACGGCGATCTCGCCGCAGGTGATGATGTTGCCCCATATATCGGGATTTGGGCGCCCGTCACGCATATCTCACACCTCCATCTTCCTCATAGGGCATAAACGCAATCACGGAGAGATAATCTGTACCCAGCCGTCGCAAAAGGGCGTCCTGATGCTCCATGACCTGATCCACCACATTTTCAGGGCAGTAGCGCATCAGGTCGCGCACATATTCGCCCACATCCAGCCCAATGGGGTGCGCCAGATATTCCTCATCCGTCATGCCATCAAGCTGCTGGTTCAGGCTGTGCTTATACATGAGAAACCGAGCGATAGCGATAGTTTGATTTCGCTTGCTGTTCATCATAGGCTATCCTCCAAGCTCCATTTCATCACTCAGACCAAATTCCATATCAAAATCAAAGTCCATATCTGCCTCCCGCAGCTCCGGCATAATTTCCTCGATTTTGTCAAGAATCCGCTCCACGGATTCACGGGAATCATTAGAAACATCCTGATCGAGTATGCACATTTTGACAAGTCCGGCGTGAAGGACTCTCAGTTCTTCCTCGCTGAACAGGGCCTTTTCGTCCACCAGGCCACTGCGCTTGGCAAAGTCCTGACCGGCAAACTCTTTATTATAAAAGACCTGACGGGCCAGCATTTCCCCAGAATCTGGGGCTGTGCGGTAGGTGGAGAACACATATCCGAACAGGTGATGCTCCTTGCAGGCGAGAGTCACGCCGTTGTATTCCGCCAGCTTATAAGAGCCGTTGGGAAGCTTCTCGTTGGCGTCGGTGTAGGGGCAGTCGCGGCAGATGCCCGCTTTCGCCGCCGTGTTCTGGGCGGTGTCGTTGATAAGCCGCATGACCTTATCCTTCACAGCGATAAACGGGTTCTGGATCACCGTATCCGCCTTGGAGAAGTAGGCCACAAGCTGATTTTTATAGTAGATGTCCGCAATATAATCCGAAGATTGGGACCGCTTTACATCAAAGCCCTTTCGGGCGAGCTGTTCAAAGAACAGACGGTAAAAATCTGTTTTGCTCCGCAACCGGCAATCCTCCTTCCTTACGAGTAACCTTTTTGTTTCATCACCTTTTTGAGAACTTCAATGAAATCAAAAATCCGCTCTGCCGCAGCCTGATTCCGGGGATAGGTGTGCGGCAGAGGCGGGCGCTTCTGCCGCTTCAGATCGTACCAGAGGCACCCTCCGTCTTTTTGGCTGGGAAACATACAGGATGGAACGGAAGTCCGTAAAGTAAAAGGGCACCCCCAGCAGGGATGCCCCTTGGGGTATTCATACGGCCGGGCCGTCAGGCGGGTCACGCCATAAGACCCACTTTGGGACAGACACCGGCACCCCGTTATACTTATAAGCCGTTGTTACTGTGTTCATCCAAACTCCTTTCTTGAACCGGGCGTCCGGTTGTTTTCTTTATTCGATGCCGCAGGGCAGCGAAAAAGGCAGCCCTCAACGGACTGCCTTTCGCATTGGCCATATTTAGGTTTGAACTATCCGATCACAGTTCTTTCAGCAGGAATGCCATATAAAGGGGGAGTGTGAGAAGCTGTTCGGTGCGTCCTACATTGTAGTCTCCCAGCTTGATTGCTTGGCTGACATGATACTTTTCAGGATGGCGCAGGATTGTTCTGGTGCTTTTCGCATTCCCTGTGGACGCTTTGGCCTCCACCAATGTGCATTTTCCTTTATAACGGATCACAAAGTCCACTTCCAAGCCGGAATCCTTGTGGAAATAGTAGAGTTTTCGTCCCATCTTACCGAAAACATCCGCAATCAGATTTTCAAAAATCGCGCCTTTATAGCCGTAAAGATTTCCTTGCAGGATGTCGTACTGTGTGCCATCCTCCAGCATACTGATAAAAAGGCCGCAGTCACGCATATAAACCTTGAATATATCTTCCTCGGCGTTCCCATCCAAAGGCAGTTCCGTAATGCTCAGATTATAGCAGCGGACAATGATACCGGCATCCTCAATCCATTGCAGGCTCCCAGCATATTTTGATGCGGTTGAGCCTTTTTGACAACAGAGTATTGAAATTTCTTATTTTCTTTACTGAGCTGCTTCGAATAGACTGAAAGCACTCCTTGATCCGTGACTTATCTTTCTTCTCAGCGTACTTCACCATATCGTCCTCATAAGAGCGGACAATATCGCGCTGGATTTGCAGCACCTCATCCATCTGCTTCGTATCCACAAAAGTCTGCACGGCGTCGGGCATACCACCGACAACCACATATTGCAGGAGCAGTTGCTTCATCCGGTTGTGCAGGGCCTCAGGAACAGGCGTCTCTTTCTGCAAGCACTTCTTTAACATATCAATTACAGGGTCAGCAATCCCATTGGCCCACAGAAATTCTTCAAAATCCAGAGGGTACATATCAATCACCGTTTCCGATCCGACCGGAACAGATTTCGGTTCTTTTCCATACCCCTTCACACCCAGCAGAGAGCCGGTGCCTATCACATCATAGCGTCCATCAATTCGGAAAAATTTCAGGGCGGTCCGGGCCTCCGGGCACTCCTGAATCTCGTCCAGGATCAAGACTGTACTTCCACTTTCAAACACCGCCTCGCTGCCCAACAGGGCGGACAGCATCATCACGATTGTGTCCACTTCCAGGGAACCCGGCAAATACAGAGGCATAGTCTGGATTTTCAAAAAAATTCAGGTACACAACATTTTTATAATTTTTTCTTTGCAAAGTCAAGGACAGAAAATGTCTTGCCGCACTGCCGGCAGCCCTTGATAATCAATGGTTTGCGATTTTCTGTGTTTTTCCAGTCAATCAGTTTCTGCTCAATTTTCCTTTTCAGCATGACAGTTTCGCCTCCCTTATTCTGTTCTATTCCAGTATAGCTGAAAGTGACAACTTTTCAAGGGAGTTTTGATGTAAACCGTAAACTTTTTCAAGTGACTTTTATTGACAAGTATCAACTTTTTTCTGATTTTCTCTTGCGCCGCACATTGGTTATGGTTCCATACCCCTGTCCTTGTGCCGCAAATACCATTCTTTTTGGCAGCCTTGGAAAGATCGCATCCCATAGCTTTCTGGCAATCGTCGTACTCCATGTCCATGCTGACAGTGTTCTGCTCCAGCGCCATCAGGATTTCACAGATCAACCGCTCTGTATAGTAGGCTTTTCGGGCCTCCGCATACTCAAAAGAGCCGGTTTCCCGATCCTTGCGTAGCATGGCGCGTATGGCCTCCAATACCTTGTTGGCAATCAGCTTGTCCGCCTCCGCGATTCCTTTCTGCCGCTGTTCCTCCACATGGGCAGGGTCGGCGTCATAGAGCATGGAAAGCTGGCACTTGGCGTCCGCATATTCGTTCACCAGATCACCGATGTATTTACAGTCTGTTTTCAAGCTGCTGATAAAAGCGTCCAGTTCGGCCTTTACTTCCTCCGGCAGCAGCTTGTAGGCCAGACGGCCTTTTTTCGGCATCTTTTCTTTCAGGGCAAACAGACCGGGGATAAATCGGGCCAGCCCATCCGCACTCAAAACACCGTCCAGCGAGGCGGCTCCCAGCTCATCATCCGTGATATGGCCGAAGGTTTCCCGCAGTCGCTTATATTCGACGGGATGAAGCTGCTCCATATATTGCTCAAACTCATCAACCAGATCGACGGTGGCGGTGGTAAGCCGCTCTCTGGCCTGCTGCTTCGCTTCACAATACGCCTGTATTTTCTCCGCGAAGGTATCACGGATCAACTGCCTGCGTATTTTATCCGGGATGCTGGGATGCACAAACGGAACCATTGTGCGCTGGTTCTTATCCCAGAACACCACATGGATGTGCGGATGACCCCGCTCATTGTGGTGGGCGGCCACCCATTGTAGGTTCTGAACCCGGATTCCATTATACTTTGCCAGCGTTAAAATATGACGCTCCATGTAGTCCTCCCAGGCTTTATGATCGGTCAGCCCCAGCTCGGCCGCTGTTTCCGGGGAAAAGGAGATAATTCCCCGATACATATTCACACGGCGGTAGGACAGCTCCCGCACCAGACGGGCCGCCTCCTGCCAGGTGGAGAACTCCCGCACCTCGCCAGGTTCCAGTTTCCCGAACAGGCCGTGGCGCATCCCCTCATTCTTTACCGCGCCGGGACGGGTGGCAATATAGCCGATGTGGGCATAGTTGCACTTGGGCGTCTTTTTCTGATTGGGGTGCCGGTGGCGCTGCTTATAGATCAGGATTGACACGGCGGCCCCCCTGAACAGCCTGAATCGCTTTTTTCATTTCCTCGTCATCCAGAAAAATACGCAGGGCGTCGGCGTTCTTTTGGTTTGCAAACGCCAACGCCTTTTTCGGGCCGCCGCCTCGATCTTCTCAAAAGAGGAATAGCGGTCCCGGTCGATCAGGTCTGCGATAATGGCGATATTGGCATAGTAGCCTGCGGCGGATATGATCGTCAGGCGGTTGATCAGTCCGGCCAGCCGGTTTCCCAGCCCCTTGATCTGGCCGCTGAGTTCCTGCCGGATCACGCCGCTTATCATGTCGATGTTCTCAGCGGTACTTTCCAAATCCAGGTATTCGTCAATCGCCCGCCGTACCTCCTTAGAGAAGTCCGTCCCATTTCTGGCCGCCAGCTTATTGAGCGCCTGAATGGTGTCCGGGGGCAGATGGATGGTTTTGCGCTCGGTTCGGATCGGGGATTCTTTCAAGTCAAGCCTCCCTTCCATAAGGTGTGACAAAAATCACACCAAAATCAAAAAATCATACCTTGTAAAATTCTCAAAAAAACCGTTGAAAGCACGGCTTTCAAGCAGTCGGCCCGCCGTCAGGTATGACGGCTATTCCTTGCCTTAACCGGGAAATCGCAGGCGGGGCCTGCGGTTTCCCGAGCTGCGGGGGGGGCGGTCAGTACGGATGAAAAGAGAAGTGAGAGAGTCAGCGGTCCAGTTCGTCCTCTGGTTCCTCGGCGGGTTCCCAATCCGTGAAGATCTCCGCCATGATCTGCTCCTTTGTCCCCACGGGTGGAGCTGCCCTGCGTCTCATAATCCCGCAGAGCGTTCATCCGCTCCGGGATGGTGAAGAACGCAAAGCGCCCGTCCTTCATCTGCGTCAAAAGCCGCATTTCATAGCCGGATGTGGGGTCCATACTGTCCATCAGTTCTTCCAGCGTCCCCACCTTTTCCGCCGCTTCTCGGACAATGGAGCGGAACATATCGGACGGAATCTCCACATTCCAGACAGCGTAATCATCGCGTCCGTGGCAGGTGATGGTCTGGATGGCTGTGCAGGGGGCACCAGCGAACCTCTCCAGAGCTGAGGACAACAGTGCCTCGGTTTCCGGTTACCCAGATAGCCGCACAGATCCAGTTCCACCGAATTTGTGACGGCTGTAGCCTCTTTCTCAGTCAGCACGATGTCCATACTGTTCCTCTCATAAGAAAAGCCTCGCCCATTCAGCATCAGGGAACACTCGGCGGCGATGCGGAACATTCGGAAATAATCGTCTGCCGTTTCGCCCAGCGTCTTGCCAGTGGCAAACGATTGGAAATATCGTTTGCCATCGCTGTCCCGGCAGGCCAGGGAAATATCCAGATAGATTCCTCGCTGGAGCCGAAATTCGGGATACAAAGGGCTTCTTCAAATTCAGGAAGTTCGCCGGTCAATCCCTCATACTTGCCGGAGAACGAAAAGTATTCATCCGGGAGAAGCCCTTTCATTTCCAAATGCGTTTTCAGCTTATCAAAGGTTTTCTTGGCGTCAGCCATACCGATGTGTTTGACACGGTGGTTCTCATCCGGTTCACTCCATCGGTCCAGCTCAAAGGTCTGTATTTTTGCCACAATCAAGCCTCCATTTCCTGTTCATCTTCGTTTTCAGGTTCTTCAGCGGCGTCCCTGTTAAACTCCGCCTCCAGCTCCGCCATACGCAGGCGGTCTAAATCCTCCACAGTGCGGCCTTTCCGCCGCTCCATCAGGTCAGTGTTAAAATCATTCAGATGGGGAACATGGACGGCGCACTGAAATCCCCGCCCAGTATATTCCCGTACCCACTTGGCCGCCGTAAGCTGCCCCCAATTCCGAAACTGCCCGTCCTTGTCACGGGCCAGATAGTCGTTGTCCACCGCAAATACCAGCCGCCTGATCTGCGGATGCCCTTCCAGATAGCGGTCAATGGCTCCGTTCCACAGACAGCCGGTGGAGATGCGGTGGTCCTCCATCCAGTCCCGCCCGTAAAAGTCAGCGGTGATGGACGCATGGCTCATCAGGTCGATAGGAGCCTCGGTGACGATCAGCAGGTCGCTTGTTCCCTCATGGAAAAAGGGGTAGCTTTTATCAGAGCCGGTAGCGTCCATCTTGAATGAGCTGTTTTCTCTGGCCGCCCGCATGGAGCAGTACCGGGGCGCTCCCTCGGCGTCATAACCCACAAACACGCAGTTTCCGTGCTTTTTCTCCTGATAGATCATTTTCCGGTTCATAAAATGGCTGACGATTGGGGAGCTGATACCTCGGACGGACACCAGATACCAATAGGCCCGCTTCAAGTTGTCTGCCTTGTCCGGCAGCTCCAGCGGCCCGCGCTCCTTCTTCTCATAGGGCGTTACCTGCCGGGCTTCTGCCGCATATTCCTTGCCAATCAGCTTGCCCACCGCCTCTGGAAAGGATAGGTTTTCCTCCCGCATAACAAAATCAATGGCTCCGCCCTTGATACCGTCATCCGGCCCCGTCCACTGGAAAAAGCGGTTGTTCTCCGGGAAGATATACAGGCCGCTGCTGTGCTTCATGTGGACGGCCTTGCGGCCAGCCTTTTCCGGCTCATAGCCATATCCACGGGCAAGAGAGAAATATCCACACTGTTTGCCTGCCGTATCTCATCCTCAGTGAATTTCTGATACGCAGCGGCGCTTCTTCGCATAAATCATCACCTCACAGTTCCAAATCCTCTTCTTCATCAGGCAATTCCAATTCCTGTACTGCTTCCTTGTGGAAATAATCTGTTCCAGGCACAAGGCGGAACAAAAGCCCATTTTCCCACTGACAAAGGAGCTGACCGGCATCATCCACAGACTGAACGATACCGGTCAACCCTGCGGGCGCGTCATAGTAGGGATCGCTTACCGCCTTGTCCAGAATAACTTTCGTGCCAGGGGAATATTCCTCCCGCAGCAGCTTGGATTGCTCATACAGGTATTGTGGGGACCGGGGCAGGGGCTTCCGTTCTCCCGGCCGGACAGGTTCTCCGTCCAAGTCGTACTGGGACGGGTCAGCGCCGGGGGTGTCCCAGCCGAACAGGGAGCCAGTGAGCATAGCCGCCGCCTGCGCCTTTGTGATACCCTCGTGGGCATTGAAGTAGTCTGCCAAGACTTTGTTATACGCACGGTCGCCGGTGGAATAGGCACAGGGATAGTAGCCCGTTTCGCCGCGCCTGACTTCTATGAGCTGACCAGAACTGGGGAGAACCGTGTAACAGTGTTCCGGCAGGGATGGAGCATCATAATTCTTCCTCATAGTCATCCTCCGGCTCATAGTTCGCCTCGTCCTCCGGCACCTCATCCTCGTAGAACTCATCCAGCTCAAACCCGGCGCGGGAGATTTCCTGATCCTCCATGCCCAGATGATCTTTTAGGTGGCGGTACAGCTCCCAGCCGTCGTAGTGCGCGGCCGCCCACTCCAGCGCCTTATCTAAAATCTGGTGTGTGCGTTCTTCCGGCAGGGCCTCCAGCGTCCCGCTGCGCATCGCGTCAAACTCTCGGTCTGGCATATTCAGGTACTTATAGGCTCTTGCGTACAGCGGTTCTTTGGCGCAGTCGGGCAGCAGAAGATTTTCCGTTTGCTCTACAAACCCATAGGACAGGTCATCATATCGTACCTCACCGCTGCGGCAGGCGGCCCGGAACTGCTGAAAGCCTTTCATGTTGCTGAAACCACGGTAGTCCATGACTCCAAGGAGAATCTGAGCGCCAATAATGGCCTTCAGCATTTCCTCATCCGTAGTGGCGGCAACCAACCGCATGGTACTTCGCTCCTTGACGATGTTGCACCCATAAAGGATATAAAGCGGCTGTGTTTTTATCCAGCTTCATGATCCAATCCCTCCGTTTCTTCTCTCAATTCTTCCAGATACTCGTCAATATCCAGCTCCTCATAGCGGAACTGGAGCAGTTCCACGATAGCCGGATCGCAGTCCTCCGGCAGATAGTCTTTTTACATCATCCTGCACATCCCTGATTTCCCCCAGGAAACCCCAGCAGCTATCCACCTCTACATCTTCCCGGAATAGCTGGAACCCGTAGCACTGGCCGGTCAGGAAGTAGTCGTAGGACTTCACCTCGCCCTCCAGCACTTGGCGGGCCTTCTCCATAGTTTCAGACGTTGCCTTGCCGTACTCCGCTTCAATCCTCCGTTTATCTGCATAAATCCATCCTACCTGACCGGAATCCCACAGGCAGGAAAAAGCCGGTGGTGTTCATGGTGATGCCCGAATGGTCGTAGAGATAGAGGGGCAGGATCACCATGCCCTCCATCTGCTCCACCAGCGAAAACAGTTCGCCGGTGGAGAGGGCGGAGAGGCAGTCCTCCAGAAACCAATCCGGCACATCATCTCTCAGCGAGGCGGCATAGCTGGACGATACATACCAGTCACTCTCAGAAGTCCAGCGTTGGTTCTCCAGCAGCTCCCACTCTCTTGTGGAGCGGTTATACTTCAGCTTTGCGTCCCTGGCCTTACCGGATTTGAGAAACGCAAAGACTGGATTGCTCCGGTCATGGCTGCTGGAATATTCAGAAAACAGCAAATCCTTCAAGAAATCACGGGGTTCCTCAAAATCGTGCTTTTCACCCAGAGAGTAGCGCCCATGCCAGCAGACCATTTTCCCCAGGCAGTCGTAATCCTCACGGGGGTTCAGGGGCATCTCATCGTCCACGATAAACAGAGTGTAGGGCGCCCTTGTTGCCGCAAGCGGCATAATGCCTCACCTCCTTGCCCACTGGGACCACATCACCGGATCGCGTCACGGTAATGCCGATACCAGGCAAAATAGAAAAAGCCGCCAATCACGGCGGCAGCGGCGGAAATACCCACAATTATTTTTTTCATACGCGCTCCTTTCCAAAAACAGGTTTACAGTTCCATGTCCTGCTCGTCCTCATCCACAGCGGCAGGAGCCTCCGGGCTGACCTCGCCCTGTTCCGCAAACTGCTGCTTGGTCTGAATTGCCGCTGACAGCTTCGGGAGCAGTTCAAACATTTTCGTACTGTCACGGCTTTTTCTATAATAACGGTAGTCCCACTGTCCGCTCTCCGGGGAATAGCGGATGCTGTGCAGCGCATTGATGATCCATCCTTGTGTTTTCAGGGGAACCGGAATCTCATGCTCCCGGAAAAGCTGCATAATCAGGGCCTTGCCGTTGACCTCCCGGTTCACCACCTCCTTTCCCGCCAGAATATCCTCCTCCGCCTCCCGGATAGCGGCATAATAGCGGGCCTGCTGTTCCTGTTCACGCTGACACCTTTCTGCTTCACGCTCTGCTTTTCGCTGTTCATCCCGCTGATGCCGTTCCTCCAGAATAGGGGCGTTGTGTGCCTTGGCCTCGTCATACCGCCCCAGTAGATTGGCAAAAGCCCAGGTCTGCCCACCGCTTCGGATCGCCCATACTCTTATTGAAAACCCGTTCGATCTCACCCCGGATACCATGCTCCAGCGTGGACAGCAATTTCAGAATTTCTTCCAATCGGTGCCGCTGGTCGATGCCTACCATGAATCCCCTCGCAGGGGATAAAGACCGTCTGAAAAAACTCCCGCTTCTTTTCCATCGTATAAAGTTCAATCCCGTTCTCGTTATAAAAGCGGTAGTAGTAATGCTTGTTGCCCATCAGGTCTTTGGCAAACACCCGGTTTTCGTCCTTTTCCTTTGGCGGGAAGATGTCCTTTTTCTTTTCATCCGGCCGGGTGTAGCGAGGTGAGCGGCCGGTGCGCTCTAAACTGTCCGCGATCAGCTTTTGCACTTTTTCCAGCCCGCCATGTTTTTCAATAAAAGAAGCTATATCCGCCGCCTGCTTCAAGGGGCAGAATTGCAGGCCCGTCCTGCCCTCGTACATAGCGCCCTTGTACTGAAACAGGTCCAGGCCGAAATCGTTGTGGAACGGCTTGGCCTCCTGCACAGGGGAGAAGGCGCCTTCCCGGAAGATATAGCAAACAGCGGAATGCTTTTCACTCATTCAAACGCCCTCCCGCCATTTTACTGTTCGATGCCGGCAGCCGCATGAACGGAGATACCGGCCACAGCTTTCCCGCCGTCTGCCTGCGGATTGTCCTCATCTAAAACCACCTCACTTTCTTGTCCCTGCAAGGACTCAAACTCCAGCTTTGTGTTGATCTCCGTCAGGGTAGCAGCCTTTTCGGACAGTTCTTCTTCATAAATAAAGGGGCTGGCCCATCTGCTGACGGGCAGCCTCCAACTGCTTTTGAACTTCCTCCAAATCCCGCTGAGTATCAACCAGATAAGACGGGATACGCTCTGCAAGGTTCTCAATGCGGGTAATCGTTCCCTGACCAGAAGAACCAATGTCCGTACTGTACCGGGAGATTCCCCGCAGGATGATTCCCCGCGAAAGTGGGTGAAGGTTAAGCCAGAGCCTGAAGCCACGGTAAGAGCCAATTTCAAACTCAAAGTCATCCTTTGCGTGGTTTTCACTGATCGTGCGGTAAAGCAGGGCAAACGCATCGCCCGCCGCCGGGCGTTCTGTGTACTGCTTCCCATCCAGCATGATAGAGAACTCTTTGCCCTTGGACTGTTCCAGCAGAGCTATATCCTGACTGATCTGCTCGATTTGGCGCTGGTACTGCTGGATGCGGTTGGGGTAGGTCGTATTTACTTTCCGTTCCAAAGAAAGCTGCTCGTTGCTCCACGCGCCCCGCAGGATTTTCAGCTCTGTCACCCGGTTTTCCAGCTCCATCTTTTGAGCCAGCATAGGATTATCCGTAGCAGCCGCCTTAAACTGCGCGGCGGAAAGCACCGTTTCATCTACATCTTCACAGGATCGGGCGATGCTCCTGCCGGTGAGAATCTGCTTGATATACCGCAATTTTTGTTCCTGAATCTGCCAGAGATAGGCGTCAAAGGTGCCCTTTGTCACAAACTGCTTTATCATGACCTCCGGGTTCTCGTTGCCCTGCCGGACCCCGCGCCCATCCCGCTGGGTAATATCGGAGGGCCGCCAGGGACAATCCAGATGATTGATGGCAATTACCTTGTCCTGCACATTCACGCCGGTTCCCAGCTTATTGGTGCTGCCCAGCAGGATGCGGACTTCACCCTTACAGGTGCGTTCAAACAACGCCTGCCGCTGGGCCTCTGTCGCGGCGTCGTGGATAAAGGCGATCTGGGATTCCGGCACACCTTTTTCAATCAGCACCCGCTTAAATTCATCGTACACATTGAAGCGTCCCGCCTTGGGGGTGCCCACATCACAGAAAAATGAGCTGGGTGGAGGATGCCTCGGCGGTATCCGCCCAAACCTGATACACCTCGTCAATGCAGATATTCAGCTTGCTTCCTGTGCCGTCCGCCGTGGGAACGATCATGCGGGGGTCAATCGCCATCATGCGGGCCTCGCTGGTCAGCTTCAGCATATTATCTTCTTCCGGCTTTACGCGGCCAGCGCGGATCGCGTCCGCCCGCAGGATAAACTCCGCCATGATCGCTTTTTGTGCAGGGGTAGCCTCTGTGGGAATGATCTGCGCCTTTCCGCCCTGAATAGCTGGCAGGCCGGGAATGTCAAGCATATCTGCTGTTTTGATGTCCGCAACCTCTCTGAGAACGGCCATCAGCTCCGGCAAGTTGTAGAACCGCACAAAGCGGTCCCGCATCCGGTAGCCGCCGCCCTCCGGTCGCAGCTCAAGTACGGAAGTCCGCTTGGCGAAGTGGGCGATCCATGTGTCAAAGTAAGGACCAGCCGAACCGTTCCAGCTCCTGCGGCTGTAAATATCGCTGCATGACAAACAACTCGGAGATGGAATTGCTTATCATCGTCCCCGTTGCAAACACCCCGCCCGCGCCCGTTGTTGACCTCCTGCAAATACTGGCATTTCAGAAGCATATCAAAAGCCCGCTGGCTGGAGGAGGTTGTGATGCCCGCCACATTCCGCAGCTTTGTGAACACAAAGCAGTTTTTATAAAAATGCGCCTCATCCCCAAACATCATATCCACGCCGAGCTGTTCAAAGGTCAGAAGGTCGTCCTTCTTTTCCTCGGCGGACAGTTTTTCCAATTTTGTTTCCAGGTTCTCACGGAAAATCGCCATCTGCTTGATGCTCCAGTTTTCACCTTTTTCATATTTCATTTCGCTGATTGCGGCCTCAATCTCATTGATCTGCTGTTCCAACTGCATGATCTGCCGCTCTCTTGAAATTGGGATTTTTTCAAACTGACTGTGCGCCAGGATCACCGCGTCATATTCTCCGGTGGCGATTTTGGAAACATAGCGGTTCCGGTTCTTGGGGGTAAAGTCATCCACCGTGGACACCAGCAGATTGGCGTTGGGGAAAAAGCGGTAAAACTCGGTTGCCCACTGCCCCACAAGGGGATTGGGAACCACAAACACCGCCTTGTGGATCGCGCCCAGGTTCTTCAGGTACATCCCGGCCGCAATCAGGGCAGCGGTTTTTCCAGCGCCCACCTCATGGGCCGCAAGCCCTGTGCCGGTGTAAATGACACGGGCAACAAAGTCAAGCTGGTGCTTCCGCAGCTTCATCTCGGAGTTCATGCCGGGGATCACCAGATGGCTCCCATCGTATTCACGGGGCCGCACGGTGTTGAAGGTATCGTTATACAGCTTGAGCAGGGCGTCCCGGCGCTCCGGGTCTTTCCATATCCAGGACGCAAATGCTTCCTGAATCTGCTGCTGTTTGGCGCGGGCGATCATGGTTTCCTTCGGGTTGATGACATAACGGACTGCCTTATCGCCCCTGTCATTGGTATATTCCTGCCTGTCACGGACGGTCGTGGACTGCATATTCAGGCAGTCCTCCAATATCTCATAGGCATTTTTTGCGGCTTGTGCCGAGCGTCTGATTGACGGTCACGGAATCGGATTCGGAGTTTTTATTGCTGATTCGCCAAGTGGTGGTATAGGGGAAATACTCAATATCAATGCGGTGCCGGTTATCTCCTCCATCAATCACCTTGGCATAGCCGCTGGTCTGGAAGGTTTCATACATGAATTGGCGGTAATACTCAACCGGCACCCAGATGGCGCCCAAATTCACCTCAATATCGGCAGGGGTCAGAGGCTCCGGCTGAACCGCCTCCAGCGCCTCCACATTCCGGGTGAACAGTTCCGGTTCCTCCGCCGCCTTCTGCCTTGCGTAAAGTAGCTTGTCCCGCACATGGCCGCTCAGATATTCCTCCGCCAGCTCCCAGCCCTCATCCGGGTTCCCATAGTATTTCTGCGGATTGAGATAGATGCGGGCGCCCAGCTCTGCCACCAGCTCGCCCGGTTCTTTCCCGGTCAGGAAGGACATATAGGAGAGATCCACCCGCAGCTTGCGGTTCAGGCAGATTATGCAGGGCGTCCTCGGCGGTGTCGGCGTGATTGACCTCACGGAATGGCCGGATGGTCGCCTTATGGAAGATGGCCGACTTGTCCCAGCCGCTTTTGTCCTTGCGCTCGTCCTCAATGGAGCGCAACAGGGGAATTGATCGTCATCGGAAAAGGCGAGGATATTACCCTTGCTGTTGATGGCTCCATACTTGGCGTAAAGCGGTCATAGACCTGATTGAGTTTATCCTGCGCTTTGCGGAGGTCCAGAGGGTCATACTCATGGGACTGGATGCTGATGACCTCCAGCAGCGCGGTACGGATTTCACACAGGCCCTTGATACGGGCCGCCTTCATGCCGGTGTAGGGCTGGGGGATCAGCTTGTTCTTCTCGCAGTAGTAGATTTCGCTGTCCTTCACCAAAAAGGTAAAATTCCGGGTCCCTTCGGGAGCGTCCTCATAATCGGTCGGCTGTTCTTCCTCTGCTTCTTCTATCGGTTCCACATCCGACTCCGCGCTGAAACGGGCATACAGACTTTCCACCGCGTCGGAGAGGTGTTCATACAGGTCGAAACCCTCCGGCGCGATGCAGGCCGTGCCATCCTCGTTACCGTACATATTCCGGCTGCTCTCCATCTTGCCCATGAGCATTTCCGGGTGGTCCATGAAATAGCGGTTGTAGGAAATCCATTTGCCCCGTTCCAGGTCTGTCTGCACCCATGATGGGGTGTTTGTCCGGTCAAGTGTCATGGGGACCGCCCGCTTTTTCAAAAAGACAATATCCGCAGTCACTTCGGTTCCCGCCAGCATTTTGAACGCCGTATTGGGCAGGCGGATGGCGCCAATGAACTCTGCCCGCCGTGCGATATATTCCCGCAGGCTCTCGTCCTTCCGATCCAGTATGCCCTTGCTGGTGATAAAGGCGATGATGCCGCCCGGCTTGGCAAGGTCCAGAGACTTAATGAAAAAGTAGTCGTGGATATAGGGGTTCAGCTCATTGTAGCGGCGGTCATAGATTTTGACACTGTTGAAGGGGATGTTGCCCAGGATCACATCAAAGCTGTTGTCCTCAAACTTGACCGCCTCATAGCCCATAACGGAAATATCCGCCTCTGGATAGAGCTGCTTTGCAATCCGCCCGGTGATGGAATCCAGTTCCACGCCGTACAGCTTGGTTCCCTGATACTGCTCCGGCAGAACAGAATAGAAATTGCCGGTCCCCATGCCGGGGTCAAGAATCCTGCGATCGGGGCCGCCCTCAAACCCGAACCGTTCCAAAGCGCGGTACATATAGCGGATCAGCTCCGGCTCGGTGTAGTAGGCGGTGATGGTGGAGCGCATGGCCGCCTTATATTCTTCCTCGGTCAACAGGGCCTTTAGCTCCTGATATTCGCTTTCCCACCCGGCCGCTTTATCGGAAAAAGCGTTGGCAAGACCGCCCCCCAGCCCACATATCGGGCAAGGGTGATCTGTTCCTCCGAGGTGGCCGTCCTCTGCTCCGCCTCAATCTGCTTTAAGGTCTTGATCGCCAGGATGTTGTTTTTATACTTGGTCTTGGCGCCGCCGGGGTAGAGGTCATAATCTGCGGAAAAGCGGAAGTTGCGTGGGGCAGACGGTTCTGGCTGAGAATTGACAGTCGGTTCAGGAACCGGCCTTTCCTCCGGTTGTGTGGACGGCGCACTCTCCATGCGGACAAAGGCCCGCACAGGCCGAAGCTCGTCCAGTTCCTTTTCCAGCCGGTATTGAATGTCCTCCAGATCATCCATATCAGCGGCTTCCGCTGGGGAGAGGATGCCGCCGCCCTCCATCCGCTGCACATAGCCATCGTACAGGCGGGTAATGTCCTCCAGATCAGTCTTGACCTTTTGATATTCCGGGTTGGGTTGTTCGTCCACCACTGCCCGGTAGAGGGCGGAACCGTCCTCCGTCAGATAGCCCCACTCGATTTCTTCATCGGGATACTGCCCTTGCAGATAGCGGAGCATCTGGGTGGCGATCCCCTGACGGCGGTAATCCTCCAGCACCTCGATCATGCTGATATGGGGCCGCTCCTCGAAAATGCTGTACCGCAGGGTGCCCACTGTCAGTTCCCCACGGACGGCCTGCATGAGCATATCAATCTGACCGTTGTGGGCGCCCAGCGCCTCATCCAGTATCCGGGTTTCCTCCGGCGGTTCTGCGCTGGATTCCGCCGCAGGCTCCGGGGCTGACATACGGCGGGCATATTCGTCGATTTCTTCTGTGGAAAGCCATTCGGGTTTTTCCGGCAGTTGGGCGTACAGCTCCCACATTTTGGCGATCTGTGCCTCCACGCTGCCCGCCCACAGGTGCTTTTCCGCCCGCTGTCCCGCCCCCAGAAAATACTCGCAGTCAGCACACAGACGATCTAACAGACGGTATTCGGCGCTGAAAGGCTGCGCCTCATCCTTCTGCTCCGGCTCACTGACGGTAGTGGCATCCAGATAGCGCCCCTCATCCACCAGGCGTTGGACGATACCGGCAGCCTGCGGCCAGGACAGCTTGGTTTCATGTGGTCCGCCTTGTGTATCTTCCCATTCGATTGTGATACCGTCACCATTGAATAGAGAGTATTTCACACCCAGTTCCTCACTGGAAAAGCCCTCATATCCATATAACTGTTTTAGGAAAGTAACAAAGGCCGAACCTGTGGGGGTGACTCAGGGCAAAGTGATAAATCTGCTCTTTTTACCTTCGGTGAGCGGAGGCCCTGCAAGAAGCGCTCAATCAGCAGCTCTTCCGTGCTTCTTTCAGGCGGCGAGGCCAGCAGGGAAAGCTGCTCCGGTTCTTCGGCTTCTGCGGCTTGGGCTGATTCGGAGGCTGGCCGCAGCTCCACATCCACTTCCTCATCATTGACCAGCATAGTAGCGCGTACAGGCTCATAACCCTGACTGGCGATGTTGTTCAGCCAGGTAGCGAAGAACTGGCCGAACCCGGCGATTTTCTTTTCCTGCGCTGGGTCTGCGGGGTCCGCCTCCTGATACACGCCGATGCCGCTGTTTTCATAGCTGAACGCCCGCAGGGTCCCGGCCTCCGTGTCAATTTGGAAGTCCATATAGGGATCATACATCCGGTCGCCATTCTGCGTGTAGTAATGCTCCATGCAGTAGTGATCGCCGTATTTGTGGTGAATCACCAGGGGGTCATAGGCGTCCCCAGCCTCCAAATGCAGGGATTCATACTGGCCGGACACGATTTCCGGGAACAGCTTTTGAAAACGCCGGAAGTTCTTGTGGGCGGTGGTATTCCCTCTGGACTCATGCGGGGATGGAGATTCTTCCGCTGGTGGAATCAGATTGGCTTGATCTCCCGCCACAATGACCTGTTGTCCGCCAGTAACCGGCTTTGGCCCAAAGGAGTCTATTTCATCCGCCTTTGGGATTCCCTTGGTTTCTGTAAATACCGCTTGCGGGCGAACGGGTTCTTCCGCCGTTTCACCTGCTTCATAAGCCACAGCACCCAGAACATAGTCATAGTCGGCCTGCCCGATCTCCCTTTGCGGGGTGCCGCCCATTTCTTCTACTTCATCAGGGATGTTATAAGCTCCGATGGGGTCAGATTCTTCCTCCACAGTTATATCCGGGTAAACGCCCGTTTCGATCAGGGCGTCCAGCAGATTGGCAAGGCTGGGCCAGGGGAAGTAGGTGTAGCCATCATCAAAATAAAAGGAAATGCCATCCTCTCCACGGAGCTTCGTGCGGTACAGTACCTCGCCCTGAAACTCCCGGTCGCCATAGGCGGTGAACAAACCGCAGATCTCCCGGCCTTTTTCCGTCCAGTTGTAGTCTGTAACACCGTCTGCCAACACCGCCCGCACCGCCTGATGGAGTTCAGCGGGATAGAGGTCGGTGCTGGTCAGGATATGCTCATAGTGGCGGCGGACTTCTTCATCGGAAAAGCGATGTTCAGCCTTTTCAGACGGAGAAAAAGAGCCGTCCTGTGCGGGCGGCTCTCCTTCATGCTTCGCGCCTTGCGGCGCCTCGGTATGCGGTTGTTCTTCGGTCAGCGGGGGAATCAGCACGATGGTCTGGAGTACCGTTTCCTCCGCCATCAGCTTCAGGTCGTTCAGGTGCCGGGTGCGCTCCAGAATGTCCTCGGTCTGCGGCACCGGCTCCTGCTGAAGCATCTGCTGGGTCAGGGCCTCGATCTTCTCCGTGGCCTCGTCCTGTACCCGGTGCATGACCTCCATCAGACTGCCATCCATTTTCAAAATCGTATATCGCTCCGGCTGGTTGTCCTTGAGATATTCCAGCGCCATCCGCCCGTACCGGCCCAGGGGCCTGTCCGCTTCGCTGCTGTTGGAGATTTGCAGGTCGGGGAGAATCACCCCGTCCTGTTCTTTGTAATTCAAATTGATGTTCGGTTTGCTCATATTGCACCTTCCTTTCCCGATTGATGATCCTGATGTTCCGCTCCATCTCCAAAAGCACCGCTTTTGAAATGGAGGTGACTGCCATGCCCAGATGGGCAACCAGCGGGACCGTATTAAAATGGCTGACTGTCGCCATCCCGTCGCCCATGCGGATCGCCTCATCTGGCAAGTGACACTTTTTGCCGATGAAATAGGAAACGCTGTCGCTCAAAAGCTGGATATACTGTGCTTCAAAGCCGCCAGCCGGTATTTCCTCAAACAGATGGTTTTTTGTTTCCTGCCGAAGCCCCTGTAAATAATGCTCGTAGTTGTCATTGACGGCCTCACGCGCCAGGGCGTACAAGAGGTCTGGGAACGGCTGTGCCTGAAACCCATGTGAGAAAGTAAGCCGTTCCCCAGAGCCTTTTGCATCTCATCGGAAAGCTGCCAGTTGGTGGGATGAATCTCTCTGCCCACAGTTTGACTTATATCAAAGAGATAGTCAAGCGTAAGGCGGGCGTTGCTGTAAACGCAGACGGCAATCCCTTTTGGACGGGAGATCAGGTTTCTGCCTACGCCAGCCCATTGTTTTTTGGTGGCGAGGATGGTTACATCCTCGTCCTGTGCGTAGACCAGCAGAATATTGTCAAAGCTCTGCTTGTGGAACCGGGACGCAAAGGCCAGGTAATCCCGCCAGTTCCGTTCGCTGCGGACGATATAGGGGGCCATGACCTCATAGATCGTCCGCAGGCGTTCATCGTTTCTCAATAGGCTCCTCCTTCCTGTGATGGATTTTCAGTTTAGACGGCTGCGGCCTCTTTCCGGGCAAAGTAGAGGGCAAGGGCCTCGTCTACGATGCTGTCAAATTCCTTTTGGGTGATGCTGGCAGTAAAGTATTTCTTGTAAATCGCCGGTTTGACTTTGAACGCCGCAGCCGTGGATTTCTTGGGCTTCCGATTAAACTCGCCGGAGAGGATTTGTTCCGCCCGTTCCGGGGTCAGCTTGCCGGTGTATTCCCGCAGCAGAACAGCTTTGCCCTCGTTGACCTTATACTCGCTTTCCGACAAAACGGCCTCCACCATCTGCTGTTCCTCTTGTTCCAGATAGGAGAGCTGAACTGCCGCCGCAATCGTAAATTCTCCATCGTCGATCCTGATTTTCAAGGCAACAGACAATTCATTGATGCGGAGATAGGTGGCAACAGAACGCCCCGTAAGGTTATACTGTGCGCCCAAAGCATCCCTGCTTTTTATCCTGTGGAAGTCACTTCCACCAGTCCCGTTTTCCCTGATTTCATCAGGGTTTTCCAGCCTTTTCAGTTCCTCGATAATATCGTTCCTGCGCCCCTGACAAATCATCTTGGAGTAGCGCAGGGCCAGCACCGCCGCCTTTTCAGAGGGCAGCATTTCGGAGAAGGAGCGTTGCAGGACATTGGTTTCAATAACATAGATCCAGGCGTCGTGATCGGAAAGGTTCTCCTTGACGATACAGGGAGTTCCCGGTGTGCGATAACGGCGGCGTTTTGCCGATTATGCCCTGCCAGCATTTCGTACTCAAATCCATTCTCATCCGGTTCAATCTTTCGGACAATGGCAGGGACCAAAACGCCATTCTCCGAAATACTCTCCACTAGGTCATTGAGCCGGTCGCCCTCATACAGCCGGAAGGGATGCCCCCGAAACCCCGGATGATTTGTGGAGAAAGCATCTGGATGCCATTATTCGCAGTCTGGGCGGGCCTGTCCTCCGTTGCCGCCGTGTTCTCCACCTTCCGCGCAACCCCCAGAAGGTCGTCCAGAGAACGGATACGGGGATTGATGTTAGGCATACGCAAGCACCTCCTTTGCCAAATTCATATAGGCTGCGGCTGCGGGGCTTTTGGCGTCCAGCTCCATCACGCTGAGGCCCTTGCTGTTGGCGGTTCCCACCTGAACAGTAGCGGGAATCTGGCTTTCAAAAATGGGGAGATGGCTGAACACGGAACGCACCTGTTCGCTGGTCTGGCGGTACAGGGTTGTCCGCTTACTGCATTTCGTGAACAGGATGCCAATGATCTCCACCTTGGGATTCAGATTTTGCTTGATTTTGGAGATCGTTTCCGTCAGTTCCTTCAAGCCCACCAGAGCGAACAGCTCCGGGTCGATGGGGATGATGATCTCATCCGCCGCAGTAAAGGCGTTGATGGTGAGAGAGCCGAGGGACGGGCCGGTGTCCACCAGAATGTAGTCATAATCCGCCCGGAGGGGTGCCAGCAGTTTGGCAAGGCACTCGTCCTTTCGTTCAATCAGTAGATTCACTTCTGCCACGGTCAGCGTCTTTTTTGGATGGGAAGCAGATCCACCTTGCCTATGTTCAGGATGTAGCTGCCCTTTTCCGGCAGGGCTTCATCCATGACTAATTTCATCATCAGGCTGGCCGCCGTTTCCTGCAAAGCGGCTGGCGCCACGCCAAAGCTGATCGTCAGGTTGGTTTGGGGGTCGAAGTCCACCGCCAATACCTTTTTACCCAGCTCCGCCAGGGAGTAGGCCAGATTCCGGGTACTGCTGGTCTTTGCCACGCCCCCTTTCTGGTTTGCCATCACGATAATCTTACACAGCCAAAAGGCGGACGGATTTTCACAACAATGTTTGCCCCTTCTCATCGAAAAAAACTCTCGCTTGGGGGCATCGTCGGGACGTGGCTTGACCTTGGCATACGGGTCAGGATTGGAGAAATGAAACGAGCGGATTTTCACCGTCCTCCCCGCCGTTATCAAAATCATCATCCCACGGCAAAAAATCTCATCAGTTCCTCGTCACTCAGTTCGATGATCTCATTATCCCTTTTCCCTTCCGGATTCACTTCGTCAGCCTCCTTCACTTCGAGTTCATTTTTTTAAGAAATTCCAGTCGGAAAAAACGGACGAACGCCGTCAATGGGTCAAGTTGAACAGCTGCGCCGCCGTGACAGCGTCCCGTCCGTTTCGCTTTTTGGCTAGAACAAGGCGGCGGTTGCCGCAATTTCCATTCGAAATGGCGCTTTGCTATCATGGGAAACGGAGAATAGCAAGCAGCAAGTGTAGCTACACTTGCGAAAATCCGGCGTGGCGACCGG
>VOFC01006329.1_pt1 | contig 50351 bp, 48 predicted proteins | sample 5384161 | NCBI WGS metagenome assembly VOFC01 (sample SAMN12384722, study PRJNA508395) | human gut metagenome | isolation source: healthy gut B | host: Homo sapiens | reverse complement strand
TGAGGTTCCGCGGCGCGCGTGGTTGAGGATCATCGCGGTGCACCTGTTCGCGCGCGACCTGTCTGCTAAAAAAAATCCATGAGGGTTCACCTGCTTCCGGCTGGGGCCGGGTGAAAAATGATATTTCACTAATACTGTTTCTTTTACCATTAGATAATACAGGTCCTGCGCGCTTCGTCAAGTATCACACAGACATTTTGGCGAATAAGAAAAGCCGCCCCTCCCGAGAGGGCGGCCTTTAAACGATTACATGTTCAGTCCGTGGGCCGAAGGCGTGGTCGAACAGGTCGGTGACCTCTTCGACGGGGCCTGCTGCACAGCGACACGATGACCGCCGCGATCAGACCGCAACAGGAAGCCGGGGATGATCCTTGCTACAGTCGACCACGAAGCCAACGCACACGCCCGCGATCGCGCCGGAGTACGTCAGGCGGCGCCAGCAGAGCGAGACAGGATGACCGGGCCGAACGCGGGAGCCGAAGCCCGCCCATGCGCACTCGACGAGCGCCATGATGCCGCCGCAGTTCAGGTCAGCCGCGATGAAGAACGCGACGATGGAGATGAGGGATGACGATGATGCGGCCCGCCCACTGCATCTCATGGTCGGTGGCGTCCTTGCGGATGACCGGCTTATAGATATCGGAGGCGAAGGCGCTGCTGCTCGCCAGCAGCTGGGAGTCGGCCGTGCTCATCGCTGCGGCCAGAATGGCCGAGAGCAGCACGCCGGAGATGAACGCCGGGGACAGGCGGCGCACCATGTGCACAAAGACGAGGTTCTCGTTGTCGATCTCGCCGAGGAACTGGCGGCCGATCAGGCCGACGACGGCGGACATGGCCAGAATGAGCACGATCCAGCTGCAGCCGATGATCTGGCTCTTGCGCATCTCATGCTCGGACTTGATGGACAGATAGCGCACAAGGATGTGCGGCATGCCGAAGTAGCCCAGGCCCCAGCCAAGACCGGAAATGATATCCGACATGCTCTTCCAGTTGAAGCCGCCGCCGGAGAGCACATTATAGTAGTTTTCCGGAACGGCCATGACCGGCGCGACAAAGTCTGCACCCTTCATGACGAACAGCGCGAGGATCGGCGTGAGCATGAGCGCGGCAAGCATGAGCATGCCCTGGAAGAAGTCCGTCCAGCACACGGCGTTGAAGCCGCCGAGAAACACGTACACGAGGATGATGGCCGTGGCGATGATCATGGCCGTCTTGGCGCTCATGCCCGTGACGGTGTTGAACAGCGTGCCGCAGGCCGAGATGCTCGAGGCGCTGTAAATGCAGTAGACCACGACGAACACGATCGCCGAGATGATCTGCAGGCCCTTGTTCTTCGACTGGAAGCGATTGGTGAGAAACTGCGGGATCGTAATCGAATCGTTCGCGCGGATGGAATACCGGCGCAGACGCGGCGCGACAAACACCCACGCGCAGATCGTGCCGATGACCAGACCGACGGCGATCCACACCTTACCGATGCCGTACAGATAGATCGAGCCGGGCAGACCCATGAGCACCCACGCACTCATATCCGACGCGCCGGCAGACAGCGCCGCGACCCAGCCGCCCATGCTGCGGCCGCCGAGGAAATACTCCTTCTCGCCCTCCACATGGCGGTCACGGATGAAGAAATACACACCGACGCCGATGACCAGCGCAAAATACAGTAATATGGCGATCCATTCACCGCTCGAAGCAGTGCCCATGATGTTTTGCCCTTTCATTAGGAAACCTTATATCGTTTCCTGAAAAACAAGATGAGTGTATGATACGCCACTTTCGCCGCCGTGTCAACAATTTCTTCATAATTTCGGGCAAAAATCGGCGTTTTCTCTGCAATATCAGGAAAAATTTCTGCGCTTGACTTTTTGGAACCCGTGCGTATAATATAAGGTAATCTTATTTTTTTTTGAAAAATTCGGACAAGGAGCGTGTGCGTGTGACACTGCGGCAATATGAGGCGTTTTTAAAAACGGTGGAGTGCGCGGGCGTGTCGGCCGCGGCGCAGGCGCTGGGTGTGTCCCAGTCGGCGCTGACGCAGCTGCTGGCGGGGCTCGAGCGCGACTGCGGCTTTCCGCTGCTGGTGCGCAACCGTGGCGGCGTGCATCTGACCCCGGCGGGCAAGGCGCTGCTGCCGGCCGTGCAGCAGGTGTGCGCGGCGGATGCGCACCTGCGCGGCCGCATTCAGGAGGTGCGCGAGCGCGCGGGCGGCACGATCCGCATCGCGACGTTCAAGAGCGTGGCGGTCAACTGGCTGCCGCCGATGATCAAGCAGTTTCAGGTGCAGCACCCGGAGGCGCGCTTCCGCCTGTTCGACGGGGCGTACGCCGAGGTGGATGCCTACGTGCGCAGCGGCACGGTGGACATGGGCTTCATCTCACTGCCGAGCGAGCTGCCGGGCGAGATCGTGCCCGTGTGCAGCGACCGGCTGCTGGCCGTGCTGCCGGCGGGGCACCCGCTGGCGGACCGGGACGCCGTGCCCATCGCGGCCTTCGGCACGGAGCCGGTCGTGAGCCTCGTGGACAGCACGAACCGCGATGCGCTGCGCGTGCTCGACGCCGCACACGTGCACCCCGATATCCGCTTTCAGACGGCGGACGACTACGCCATGATCTCCATGGTCGAGAGCGGGCTGGGCATCTGCATCGCGCACGAGCTCGTGCTGCGTTCGGACCATCACAACGTCGTCGTGCGCCCGCTCGACCCTCCGGCGCACCGCACCATCGCCATGGCCATCCCGCCGGAGAGCGAGGGCAAGCCGCTCGTGCGCACGTTCGCCGCCTTTGTGCGCGCGTGGGCGCAGGCCAACCCGTGACGGAAGGAGGCAGACCATGAACCGCAGCGAATGGAAGCAGTACATTCTCGAGACGTACCACGCCGTGTCCGACCGGCCGTGGCCGCGCTATCCGAACCATGAGGTGTTTCGCCACCCCGGCAACCGAAAATGGTTTGCGCTGATGATGGATGTGCCGGGTGCAAAGCTCGGTCTGCCGGAGCGGGGAATGCTCGACATTCTCAACCTCAAGTGCGACCCGGTGCTGATCGCCTCCCTACGGGGTGCGCCGGGGCTGCTGCCGGCATACCATATGAATAAGGAAAACTGGATCACCGCCGTGCTTGACAGCGGAGCTCCGGATGCGCAGATCCGGACGCTGCTGGCCATGAGCTATGACATGACCGCGCCGGGGCGCGGCCGCACCGCAAAAAAGCGCAACAAGAATCAGGCAGCGGCCGGGCATTTGCGGTAAGATCAGCGTATCGAACGGTCAGGAGGCATGGAGCATGGCACAGTGGCACCGAAACATTCAGGACATCATCACCATCATGGACGGCTGCATCCGCACGCAGCAGGATGAAGCGCTGACCCTGCGCGCGCTGGCAGACCGGCTTGGCTACTCCGAATACTACACGTCGCGCCGGTTCCGGGCGCTGGCCGGTATGACGCTCCGGGACTATCTGCGGCTGCGGCGGCTGGCGTTTGCCCTGCGCGATGTGCGCGACACCGACCGGAGGCTGCTCGATATCGCGGTGCAGTACGGCTTTTCCTCCAACGAGGCCTTTGCGCGCGCGTTCAAGAAGGCCTACGGCGTGAGCCCCAGCGCCTACCGGGCCGCGCCCGGCCCCGTCGTGCTCCAGACCATCCTGCGGCCGTTCGACTGTTATCTGACGGAAGGAGCAGGCGATAGAAACGAGACACAAAGCGCGGGCGAGGTCAGGACCTATTTCGTGCACATCCCGGCGCACAAATTCCTGCACATCTGCAACTATGAGAGCATCGGCTACTGGGACTTCTGGCAGCGGCAGAGCGCGATCCCCGGGCAGGACTGCGAGACCATCTGCGGCCTGCTCGCGAGCATCCCCGGCAAGCTCGACGATGCGGGCGGCGAAAACGAGGACGCGGGCAGCGGCCAGCTCATGGCCTGGATCAACGAGCCGACGGGGCGCATCTGCAGCTGGGGGATTCCGCTGGCGGAGGCTTACGGCATTCGTCTGCCCGCGGATTACGCCGGGGAAGTGCCCGCGCCGCTCCAGCTCATGGACGTGCCCGAAGGGGAATACGTCGTCTTCGAGCACGGGCCGTTCGATTTTGAGACGCAGAATGCCGCCGTGGAAGCGAAGGTCGAGCAGGTCATGCGCGACTTCGACTACGCCGCCAGCGGCTGGCAGCTCGACCTGACGCCGGGCAGGGTGTTTTACTTCTACCACGACTGCGCGCGGTTTTTCAAATACGTGCGGCCGGTGTGCAGGGCCTGAAACAGCAGAAAAGCCCGGGGCGCTCCCATCGGGAGCGCCCCGGCTTGTGCTCTGCGTATGTTGTTATGTAAACCAAATATGAAAGTAGAAATATCAGTTATGGTAACTGCATTATGAAAACTTAACTGCTGATTAACTGCTGAAAAATATTTGAATAATCAAGAAAAACCATGTGAAGATGAAATATTTATGTAAACTGAATTATGTAAATACGACGCATCGCGTGACTTGCAGCTCGATTTGCAGTTATGGAAATCATGTTATGACAACCAAAAGCGCGAAAAAACCGTTGCAAATTCGGAATATTTGCATTTATAAATTTCGTTATGTAAATTAGATTATGTAAACAAATAGAACAAACCCCTGCCCCGCGCGAGAAATTCGCGCGGGGCAGGGGAGATATATGCGTTTCTGGAGGGCTTTCGGGGGACGCCTGACCGCGGCGCGCCGGATGCCGTCCGTTTGGTGCGGTGCGCGGAATGCCGCTTCGTGCACACCATGTGCAGGGGATTTTCGCTGCGCAGACCGATTCCTGCGCGATTTGGCCGCGCACCGTCCGCCCGGATCTGCGCTGCGCGTTGTCCGTTTGACTTTGGCGCGTCCGGCTCTGTGCTGCCCATGCCCGTTTTTTCGCGCCTGTTGTGTGCAGACGTTTGTGCCGGGGCTTGCCGGGGCATCTGTGCGCGTGCGGCCGTGCGCCAGAAGCGCGCCCGCGGCCTTATGCGTACTCGACCTTGATGGTGTTCGTGTTGCCGCTGCGGCCGTTGATGATGCCGCCGGTGATGATGACCTTGTCGCCCTTTTCGAGCTGCATCACCTTCCGGCTGACCTGCAGCGCATGGTAAAACAGCACGTCGGTGCTCTCGTACACCTCGCTCATGACGGGCGTGATGCCCCACGAGAGGGCAAGCTTGCGGTAGGCGCGCTCGTTCGTGGTCAGGCCGATGATGTCCGTCGGGCCGCGGAAGCGCGAGATCAGCCGCGCGGTGCGCCCGTGATGGAGCAGACGGTGATGACCTTCGCGCCGATGTCGATGGCCATACCGCACGTGGCGTGGCTGATGGCGTCGAGCGTGTCGTGGATCTCAAACTGCGTCTTGGGGAAGCGCTTGGCGTAGTTGATGTGCGCCTCGGTGTATTCGGCGATGCGGGCCATGGCGCTCAGCGCCTCGACGGGGTGCTCGCCCGCGGCCGTTTCGCCGGAGAGCATGATGGCGCTCGTGCCGTCATAGACGGCGTTGGCCACGTCGGCGATCTCGGCGCGGGTGGGGCGGATGTTGTGCGTCATGCTCTCGAGCATCTCGGTCGCGGTGATGACGCGCTTGCCGAGCAGGCGGCACTTGCCGATGAGCTCCTTCTGGATGCTCGGCAGCTCCTCATACGGCACCTCGACGCCCATGTCGCCGCGGGCGATCATGATGCCGGTGCACTCGGTGAAGATGTCCTCGATGTTGTCGATGCCGGGCTGATTCTCGATCTTGGCGATGACGGCGATGTCCCCGCCGCCGTTGGCGCGCAGGAAGCCGTTGAGATCAACCAGATCCTGCCTGCGCGACACGAAGGATGCGGCCACGAAGTCCACGTCGTTTTCGATGCCGAAGAGCAGGTCGCGCTTGTCCTGCTCGCTCAGAAACGTCTGCCTGAGCACCTTGTTCGGGGAAGCTCATGCTCTTGCGGTCCGAGCACGCCGCCGGCCGTGACGCGGCAGACGACGTCCGTGCCGGTCGTGGCGGTGACGGTCAGCGCGATGAGCCCGTCGTTGACGAGCACGGTGTCGCCCGGCTCAAGATCCTGCGCGAGGCCGGCATAGCTCACGGACACGCGTTCGGCATTGCCGGTCACGGCCTCGGTCGTGAACGTGAACGTGTCGCCGCTGTGCAGCTCGATCTTCCCGTTTTCAAACGTGCCGATGCGGTACTCGGGGCCCTTCGTGTCGAGCATGATGGCGATGGGCAGGTCGAGCTCCGCGCGCAGCTTCTTGATGCGGTCGATGCGCACCTGGTGCTCGGCGTGCGTACCGTGGGAAAAGTTCAGGCGCGCGACGTTCATGCCCCCGAGCATCATGGCGCGCAGCGTCTCCTCGCTGTCGCACGCGGGGCCGATGGTGCAGACGATCTTCGTTTTCTCATATTCCGACTCCCTCTCTGAATCCTGCGGTTTACTTTTTCTTCTTGCCGAACCAGCGGCGCTCCTTGCGGTTGCGGCCCTCAGGCTCGTCATCAGCCGCGGTGATGTTCCGGGCGGCCTCGGCCACGGCGTCGGCGTCGAAGTCCACGCCCATCTCGGCCGCGGTATTGCGCATCTGCTCAAAGAACTCGAGCTGGGCCTTGAGCGTCTGGAGCATCTCGCGCGTGAGCGCAAGGCCGCTGCCGACGCCGGGGTCGATGATGATGCCGGTGTCGTTCGAGGAGAGCACGAGCGGGGCGTAGTCCTTCACGCCGAGCTCGACGCTGCCCATGTTGCGCCACTGCAGCAGGCGCGCGCGGTCGGTGAAGGCGCAGAAGAACGTGCGCCCGTCGTCGGTGCGCACCTTGCCGAACTGCAGGTGCTGCTGACCGTCGGCCGGGGCAGCTTCGCCCTCGGGCCGCTGGGCGGGGAAGAACAGCGGCGCTGCGATCATGGTCGCGGCCAGGCGCTGGAAGTTTTCCTTCGAGGCGTTGATCTTGCACGCGTCGAGCGCGTCGCGCAGCTCCTCGGCCAGCGCGGCACGCATGGCCTGCTCGGGCGTGCGCTCGCTGAGCTCGATGTGGAAATCGGGATAGGCCACGCGCAGCATGTCCAGCGCGGTGCGCAGGCCCTGCACGTCCTCGTCGGGGCGGTCGTTGGCGGCCACGACGAACAGGCGCGGGCGGTGGTTGGCACTGCGGTCGACGATGCCGGAGGCGTAGAGCTCCTCGAGCTTCGTCTGCACGCACAGGGCGATGCAGTTGGGCGTCTCGCTCGTGGCGGTCACGGCGATGGCGTAGGTCTCGTCGCCGTCCTGCACGGGCATTTTTCGCCGTCTCGAGAATGTGCGGGCGGCCAAGGGCATAGGCGGCCTCGGCCTTGTGCTGCTCGCGCTCGGCGTCGGTCATGTCCTCAATGTTGTCCGGCTCCGTGTAGGCGCCGGCGGCCAGCAGCTCCGCCACGGCCTTGCGGCGGATGTCCTGAATGCCGAGCAGCTGCATGGCGCGCGAGCGGTCGGCGGCGACGTGGTCGTACAGATCGTTAAAATTACTCATATGTTTCCCTTTCCCGGGGCTCGGGCGCCCCTTGGTTTTCTTTGCCGCCATTATAACACACCCCGCGCCAAATGCAAAGCGCCGATTCGCCGCGGCAGATTGCAAAACATTGCCGCGGGGCGCAAAAATTTTCTTGCCGCAGAGCACCGGTTTCTCTTTGCAAGCGGCAAAATGTTGTTATAATGATTTTGTATGAAAAACTTGGGTTTCTGCGCCTGTGCGCAGGACGCGGAAATTTTCAAAAAGAGAGGAAGTTACGATATGATTCCACACGGCAAAGAGATCAAGGTGTTCACCGGCTCGTCCAACCCCGACCTGGCGGACATGATCTGCAAGAACCTCGGCATCTCCCTGGGTAAGAGCACGGTCACGGCGTTTGCCGACGGCGAGTGCTCCATCTCCATCAACGAGCCCGTCCGCGGCGTGGATGTGTTCATCGTGCAGAGCACCTGCAAGCCGGTCAATGACAGCCTCATGGAGCTGCTGGTCATGATCGACGCGATGAAGCGCGCCTCCGCCGGCCGCATCACCGCCGTCATCCCGTACTTCGGCTACGCCCGGCAGGACCGCAAGGCCAAGGCCCGCGACCCGATCTCGGCCAAGCTCGTGGCGAACCTGCTCACCGTCGCCGGGGCCGACCGTGTGCTGACCATGGACCTGCACGCTGCGCAGATCCAGGGCTTCTTTGACATCCCGGTGGACAACCTCTACGGTGCGCCGCTGTTGTTCGCCACACACTACCTGCGCCGCTTCGGCTACGGCCGCGAGGACATGGTCGTCGTCTCGCCGGACGTCGGCAGCGTGGCGCGTGCGCGCTCGTTCGCCATGAAGATGGGCCTCGGTCTCGCCATTGTGGATAAGCGCCGCCAGAAGGCCAACTCCTCCGAGGTCATGAACATCATTGGCAATGTCGAGGGCAAGACCTGCCTGCTGCTCGACGACATGGTCGATACGGCCGGCAGCCTGTGCGGCGCGGCCAAGGCCATCGTCGAGGTCGGCGGCGCGAAGGAAGTGTATGCCTGCGCGTCCCACGGCGTGCTCTCCGGCCCGGCCATCGACCGCATCAACGACAGCGTCATCGACGAGCCGCTCCTGCTCGATACCATTCCGTATCCGAAGAACAAGCCGGCCTGCGACAAGATCCAGTATCTGCCCGTCGCGCCGATGTTCGCCGAGGCCATCAACCGCATCTATGAGGAAATGAGCATCTCCTCGCTGTTTGAGTGATGTTCTTTTCCGATCACGGCGGCGTGCGGTGGCTGGTCGTGTTTCTCGGCAACCCGGGGCTGAAGTATCAGAACACCCGGCACAACGCGGGCTTTCTCACGGCGGACGTCGTGGAAAAGGACTGCGGCGTGCGCATCGACCGGCTGCGCTTTCACGCACTCACGGCGCAGGCGGAGCTCGGCGGGCAGAAGGTCCTGCTCATGAAGCCGCAGACGTATATGAACAACTCCGGCGAGGCCGTGGCGCCGGCGGCAAAGTTTTATAAGGTGCCGCCGGAGCATATTCTGGTTGTGTCGGACGAGATTCACCTGCAGCCGGGCCGCCTGCGCATCCGCACGAAGGGCTCGGCCGGCGGGCACAACGGGCTCAAGAGCATCATCGCCTGCCTCGGCACGGACGCCTTTCCCCGCATCCGCATCGGCGTCGGCGCGCCCCGCACCCGGACTATGACATGCCCGACTGGGTGCTCGGCACGTTCCGCGGCGCGGACAAGACCGCCATGGACGATGCGGCCGCGCGTGCGGCCGAGGCCTGCGCGGTCTATATCCGCGACGGAGCGGACCGCGCCATGAGCCGCTTTAATTGAACACCTGTCAGGGGTTTCCCACGTCCACCGGAACCGCCGCAGCTGACCGTGGGGCCATCGCCGCCGGGCCGCGCGCGAAACCGGTCGGGCCGCGGGAGGCCCCTGATCTATTCGCAACTGGAGAAAAGGAGGAGCGCATCCCTTGAAAAAACACTGTATCGCCATGCTGCTTGCGGGCGGGCAGGGGCTCGCGGCTGTATGCCCTCACGGCAAAGGTCGCCAAGCCCAGCATCCCGTTCGGCGGCAAGTACCGCATCATCGATTTTCCGCTGTCCAACTGCGCCAACTCCGGCATTGACACCGTCGGCGTGCTCACGCAGTACCAGCCCCTGCTGCTCAACCGCTACATCGGCAGCGGTCAGGCGTGGGATCTGGACAGCGTCGACGGCGGCGTGTACATCCTGCCCCCGTATCAGAGCGCGGGGGAGCGCGGGTCGTGGTTTTCCGGCACGGCCAACGCCATCTATCAGAACATGGATTTCATCGAGATGTATGACCCCGACTGCGTGCTCATCCTCTCGGGCGACCATGTGTATAAAATGGACTATGACAAGATGCTCCGCGCGCACGAGCAGGCCGGTGCGGCCTGCACGATCTCGGTCATCCAGGTGTCGATGGAGGAGGCCTCGCGCTTCGGCATCATGAACGTCGGGCCCGACGGCTTTATCAACGAGTTTGAGGAAAAGCCCGCCCACCCGAAAAGCGACCTTGCGAGCATGGGCATCTACATCTTCGACTGGAAGGCGCTGCGCCGCTATCTCATCGAGGACGAGGCGGACCCGGACTCCGACAAGGACTTCGGCAAGAACATTATCCCCAAGATGCTCGCCGCCGGGGAAAAGCTGCTGCCGTACCGGTTCGAGGGCTACTGGCGCGACGTCGGCACCATCGTCAGCCTCTGGGACGCGAACATGGACATGCTCTCGCCCACGCTCATCAATCTCTATGACCCGAAGTGGCCCATCCGTGCCAAGAGCCCCATCCGCCCGCCGCACAGCATCGGCCGGCAGGCGGAGGTCGTGCACTCGATCATCACCGAGGGCTGCACGATCGAGGGCCATGTGGAAAACTCCGTGCTCTCGAGCTCCGTCACCGTGGGCGCGGGCGCGCGCGTGCTCTACAGCATTTTGCACCCCGGCGTCGTCGTGGAGCCGGGCGCCGTGGTGGAGTATGCCATCGTCGGCGAGGGCACGGTCGTGGGCGCGGGCGCGCACATCGGCGCGCAGCCCGACGGGACGGACGGCTGGGGCGTCGCCACGGTCGGCCCGGATGTGTCGGTGCCCGCCGGGGGCACGGTCCCGGCCGGGGCCATGATCTATGACGGAGCGGAGGTGCACGCATGAGCGAAGTACACGGCATTGTTTACGCATATCACAGCTCCCCGCGGCTCGGGGACCTGACGCGCTACCGCACGAACGCATCGCTGCCGTTCTGCGGGCGCTACCGGCTGATCGACTTTGCGCTCTCGTCGCTCTCGAACGCGGGCGTGCACAGCGTCGGTGTCATCATGCAGCGGGACTATCAGTCCCTGCTCGACCACCTCGGCAGCGGCAAGGCGTGGACCTGTCGCGCCGCAGCGGCGGGCTGCACCTGCTGCCGCCGTTCGGCGAACACGCGCGGCGACTATACCGGCACGGCCGAGGCGCTCAACGCGGTCATCTCCTATGTGCGCAATATTCCGGAGCCGGAGGTCGTGCTCATGCCGGCGGATATCGTCTGCAATCTCGACCTCGCCGCCGCCATCGCGCAGCACAACGCCTCCGGCTGCGGCATCACGGCCGTCTGCCGCGACGACGCCGTCACCGGGGAGCACCACCGCTACCTCACGGATGAGCGCAGCCGCGTCACGAAGCTCATCACGAGCGCGGCGGCCGGCGCGGGCGTCGCCTCGATGGAGATCTACATCGTCAATAAGGATGTCCTGCTCGGCATTCTCGATTTCTGCGCGCAGGAAAACCGCTTCCATTTCCACCGTGACGGGCTGTTCGAATATCTCGGCCGCGGCGGCACGATGGACGTGTTCCTGCACCGGGGCTACGCCGTGCGCGTGGACACTCGCGGACTATTTTGCCGCCAGCATGGATATGCTGGAACCGCTGTCGCGCGCCTCGCTCTTCCCGGCCGACCGCCCGGTGCGCACGAAAGAGCGCGCGGACGTGAGCACGTACTACGGCGAGCACGCGCACGTGGAAAACTGCCTCGTGGCCGACGGCTGCTTCATCGAGGGCACGGTCACGGACTGCATCCTGTTCCGCGGCGTGCGCGTCGCGCGCGGGCGCACCTGAGCCGCTGCATCGTCATGCAGGACACCTGCATCGCGGCGGACGCCATTTTGCAGTACGTGATCGCGGACAAAAACGTCCGCATCGGCCCGGCCGTCACGCTCACCGGCTGCGAGGCCCTGCCGATCGTGATCCCCCAAGGGGCAGCGAGCTCTGACCCGCCGGACCCAGTAAAGGAGTAAAGGAAGAATCGAATTTTATGCCAATGACCAATCAGATTTCCCGCGATGAGCTGCGCAGCGCCATTGCCGACAAGCTCTGTGCGCACTTCGGCGTCACCGCCGGGGACGCGACCGACGAGCAGGTCTTTCAGGCCGCAGCCATCGTCATCCGCGAGATCCTCTCGCGTCTGCACACGTTCGACAGCCGCACCGTGCCCGAGCGCGAGGTGCACTACCTGTCGATGGAGTTTCTCATGGGACGCTCCCTGATGAAGGACGCGTTCAACCTCGGCATCGGCGACGCGCTCACCGGCGCGCTCGAGGACCTCGGCCGCAGCGCGGCCGACATCTTTGAGACCGAGCCGGACGCCGGCCTTGGCAACGGCGGTCTCGGCCGCCTCGCCGCGTGCTATATGGACAGCCTCGCCACCGAGGGCATCCCGCCACGGGCTATTCGCTGTGCTACGAGCTGGGCATCTTCCGCCAGCGCATCGTCGACGGCCGCCAGACCGAGGTCGCGGACAACTGGCGCACGGCCGCCTCGAGCTGGCTCGTGCCGTGCCATGAGGACACGGTCGAGGTGCGCTTCGGCGGCCGCGTCGAGCCGCACTGGGACGCCTACGGCCACTACCACGGCGAGCTGCGCGGCTATGAGAGCGTGCTGGCCGTGCCGCGCGACATGCTCATCGCCCCCCATGTATGGCGACGGGCGCGTCAACACCCTCCGCCTCTGGGAGGCGCACAGCCCGAACGATCTCGACATGTATCTCTTCGCCGCCGGCAGCTATGTCCAGAGTCTCGAGCAGCGCACGATGGCCGAGGTCATCACGAAGGTGCTCTACCCGGCGGACGACCACATCGAGGGCAAGACCCTGCGCATCCGCCAGCAGTATTTCTTCGTCTCCGCGACGGCGCAGAGCATCCTGCGCGCCCACCGCGCGCGCTACGGCACGGTGCGCAACTTTGCCGAGCACCACGTCATCCAGATCAACGACACGCACCCGACGCTCATCATCCCCGAGCTCATGCGCCTGCTGCTCGATGACGACGGCCTCGGCTGGGACGAGGCATGGGCCATCGTTACCGCCTGCGTCAACTATACGAACCACACCGTCATGTCCGAGGCGCTCGAGACCTGGCCGCAGGGCCTCATCCAGAGCCAGCTGCCGCGCGTGTGGGAGATCATCTGCGAGATCAACCGCCGCTGGTGCGACGACCTGCGCGCCCGCTTCGGCGACGATGCGCGCGTGGGGCGCAACCTCATCATTGCCGACGGCAGCGTGCATATGGCAAACCTCTGCCTTGCCGCGTGCAGGACCATCAACGGCGTCTCCGCCCTGCACGGGGAGATCCTGCGCCGCGACCTCTTCCGCGACGTCTGCGCGCTCGACCCCGGCCGCTTCACCTATGTCACCAACGGCATCGACCACCGCCGGTGGCTTGCCCAGTGCAACCCCGGCCTGCACGCGCTCGTGTGCGACGTGCTCGGCAGCGACCGCTATCTCCTGCACCCCGAGGAGCTCGCGGGTCTGGAGCGCGCGGCGGACGACCCCGCCGTGCTTGCCCGGCTCGAGGAGATCAAGGCGCTCAACAAGCAGCGGCTGGCCGCGTGGGTGTTCCGCACCGACGGCTTTTCGCTCAACAGCGACGCGATCCTTGACGTGCAGGTCAAGCGCCTGCACGAATATAAGCGCCAGCTTCTGTGCGCCATGCGCATCACGCAGCTGCAGCTCCTGCTGCACGACGACCCGGACCAGCCCTTCCAGCCGCGCACGTTCCTCTTTGCGGCCAAGGCCGCGCCCGGCTACGCTGTGGCCAAGCGCATCATCCAGCTGCTGTGCTCACTCGCGGCCGATGTGAATGCCGACCCCGTCTGCCGCGGCAGACTGCAGGTGTACTTCCTGCCGAACTACCGCGTCTCCGCCGCCGAGATGCTCATGCCCGCCGCGCAGGTGTCCGAGCAGATCTCGACCGCCGGCAAGGAGGCCAGCGGCACCGGCAACATGAAGCTCATGATGAACGGCGCCGTCACGATCGGCACGCTCGACGGCGCAAACGTCGAGATGTTCGAGCAGCTCGGCGCGGACAACATGTTCCTCTTCGGCCTGCACGCCGACGAGGCCGAGGCCCTGCGCGCCGCGGGCTACGACCCGCAGGCGTATGTCCGCCGCAGCCCGTGGCTGGGCCGCGTGCTTGAGCGCATGAGCTGCGGCTATGCCGACGGCGAGAGCTATGCCGACCTCGTCAGCAGCCTGCTCTACGGCGGCGACCCGTACCTGCTCCTCGCCGACTTTGATGATTATGCCGCCACGCACGAGCGGCTGTATACGACGATCGCCGACCCCGCCGTGCGCGCGCGCCTGTCGCTCGTCAACATTGCCCGCAGCGGCATCTTCGCCGCCGACCGCGCCGTGCGCGAATACGCCGAGCGCATCTGGGAGGTGCACGCATGAGTGCTTATGTCTGCGTCGTCGGCGCCGTGAATCTCGACATTTGCGGCTGCCCGGAAAAGAAGCTCATCTTCCGCGACTCCAACCCCGGTGCCGTCACGCTCACGCCCGGCGGCGTCGGGCGCAACATTGCGCATGACCTGCGCCTGCTCGGCGTGGAGGTCAAGTTCCTCACCGCCTTCGGCGGCGATTCGCACGCCCAGCTCCTGCGCAACGACTGCGTGGAGCTCGGCATGGACCTCAGCTGCGCGCTCGACGTGCCCGGCGGGCGCACATCGACGTACCTGTACATCACGGACGAGCGCGGCGAGATGCAGCTCGGCCTGTGCGATACGGACATCTCCGCCGCCATCACGCCCGACTATCTGCAGCGCCACCTTGACGTGCTCGACGGCGCGGCCGCCGTCGTGCTCGACGGCAACCTGACGGCCGAGACCATCACCTGGCTCGGTGCGCACTGCAGCGCCCCGCTCTTTGCCGACCCCGTCTCCGTCACAAAGGCGGAGCGGATGCGCGCATCACTCGGCGCGCTGCACACGTTCAAGCCCAACCTCACCGAGGGGCAGAACCTCACGGGTGAGTCCACGCCCGAGGGCATCGTGGCGGCGCTGCTGGCGCAGGGCGTGCAGCGGGTGTTTCTCAGCATGGGGAGCGACGGCATCCTCGCCGGCACGTGCGGCGAGCTGGTGCACCTGCCGTGCCTACCCACCTGTATGGTCAACACGACCGGCGGGGGCGACGCGGTCATGGCGGCGCTCGTCTGGGCGTATCTGCATGGGCTCGGTCTGCGCGAGAGCGCGGCGGCCGCCCTGCGCGCCGGCAAGGCCACGGTCGAATATCCCGGCACGAACAACCCCGACCTTGGCGTGCTCGTCCACGGCTGAGGCGGGTCAAAAACGGCAAAAACAGCAGACTTCCCAAACCGGAAGCCTGCTGTTTTTTCATAGCAGGACAGCAATGTGGTAGACAACTGCCGCCGCACACCATGCGGCCGCGCATGAGCCAATGGCTGCGGCCAGCGTGCCGAGCCGGCTGCCGAGCTCCTGCCGCATGGCCGCCTGCGCCGCCACGCACGGCGCGTACAGCGCCGTGAACACCAGAAAGCTCGCGGCAGCGGCGGGGGAGAACACGCCCGGCAGCGCCGCTGTCAGGTCGCCGCCGAGCAGCACGCCGAGCGTGGACAGCACCGTCTCCTTGGCCAGCAGCCCGGTCATGAGCGCGGTCGCGGCGCGCCAGTCGCCGAAGCCCAGCGGCGCGAACACCGGCGCGAGCGCCTGTCCCGCCACGGCCAGCAGACTCTCCCCGGCACTGGCCGCCACGCGCCACGTGGGCGTGAACGTCCGCAGTACCCACACGCCCACGCTCGCCGCGAGAATGACCGTGAACGCCCGCGCGAGAAATTCCTTTGTGCGCACCCACATCCGCCGCAGCACGCTGCGCGCGTCCGGCCAGCGGTAGTCCGGCAGCTCCATAACGAAGGACGCCGCCTCTCCGCGCAGGACCGTTCGGCCGAGGAGTGGGGCCGCTCCGGCGGCCGTCCCGATGCCGAGCGCGTACAGCGCCAGAAACACCACGGCGCTCCGCCCCGGGAAGAACGCGGCCGCAAAGGCGGCGTACACCGGCGCCTTCGCGCTGCAGCTCATGCACGGCGTGAGCACGATCGTCAGCGCCCGGTCGCGCCGCGTGGGCAGCGTGCGCGCGGCCAGCACCCCCGGCACGCTGCACCCAAAGCCAAGCAGCAGCGGCACGGCGCTCTGTCCGCTCAGCCCCAGCCGCCGCAGCGGCCGGTCCATTACGAAGGCCACGCGCGCGAGATAGCCCGTGTCCTCGAGCAGGGAGAGGAAGAAAAACAGCGCCAGGATCACCGGCAGAAACACTGCCACGCTCCCCGCCCGCAAACACGCCCTCGCGCACCAGCCCATGCAGCAGCGGCCCCGCGTCCAGCGCCGTGAGCGCGCCGTCGGCCGCGTCCGCGAGCCAGGCGATGCCGCGCGCGAGCAGGCGGCTCAGGCACGGGCCGATGACGTGAAACGTCAGGTAAAACACACCGCCGAGCAGCCCCGCCATCGCGGGGTAGGCCGTGTATCGTCCCGTGAGCACGCGGTCGATGCGCGCGCTGCGGCGGCTGCCCGGCAGCGCCTGCGGCAGGGTGAAAAACCGCGCCAGCCTGTCCACCTGCGCAAAGCGCGCCGTGGGCAGCGCCTCGTCGCGAGGAATGCCGCTCTCGCGCACCATGCGCGCCGCCGCCTGTTCGGCCGCCGCCGGTGCGCGCAGGGTGCCGCCGTCGTCGAGCCACTGCGTCGCCGCGAACACCGGCGGCAGCCCCGCCGTGCGTGCCGCCGGGGCGAGCAGCCGCGCCAGTGTCCGCACGCAGGTCTGCACCGGCCCCGGCGCCAGCGCGCGCCACGGGTCGGGCGGCGGGCCGTGCGCTGCCTGCGCGGCCGCGTCCAGCAGCGCGTCGAGCCCCTCGCCCAGCGCCGCGCTCACCGGCACGACCGGGATGCCCAGCGCCCGCGCCAGTCCGCCGTGTCCACCGATCCGCCGCCTGCGCGCAGCGCGTCCATCACGTTCAGCGCCAGCACGACCGGCACGCCCAGCTCCAGCAGCTGCAGCGTCAGGTACAGGCTGCGCGCCGGGCACGTCGCGTCCGCGATGCTGATGACCGCATCCGCCGCGCCGCCGAGCAGATAGCTGCGCGTGACGCGCTCCTCGTCCGAGTACGGCCGCAGGGCGTACACGCCCGGCAGGTCCACGAGCGTGATCTCCGGCCGCGCGCGGCACACGCCCTCACTGCGTGTGACGGTCACGCCCGGGAAGTTGCCCGTGCGCGCGTTAGCCCCCCGTGAGAGCGTTGAAAAGCGTCGTTTTGCCGCAGTTGGGGTTGCCTGCGAGCGCAAGGATCATGGCCGTGCCTCCTTTTTTCGGATAGCACAGCTTATGCGCAGACAAAAAGCGGTAGACTTGTACACGCGCGGGATGGTAAAATAAAGCCGCGGCAAATGAAAACGCCGCCCGTGATTGGGCGGCGTGCGTTTTGCAGAGATGATGCGATTCCGGGCAGAATGACAGAGCAGCGGGGGCGCTCGAGGGGGCGAAGGGCCCGCCTCGAATGCAATCTGATTGCTGTCTGCGCGCGGATCTATCCGGGCGCAGACAGCAAAACGCCGCCCTTTCGGGCGGCATGATTCGGTTTTCGCTTCAGCGGAACGTGGCGGCGCAGTCGCAGATGTGCACGTCGATGCCTTTGCCGGCGGCGTACTCATTGAGCTTTTGCATGAGCTTCTCGCGGTTGGCGTTGACGATCTTCGTGGCCAGACGCTGCTTCTGGTCCTGCGACATGGTGCGCAGGATGCCCTTGACGATGCGCGACGAGGCCTCGGGCGTGTTGCAGGCGAGCTTGAGCACGGGGTTGATATTGCCGCTCTGGCTCAGCGCCTCAAGCACGAGCGGGAGCTGGGAATCCAGCTTGTCGGTATAATCCAGGCTTTCGATCCGGAACGTGACTTCAATCATGATGAAAAACTCCTTTGCTAGTACATAACGTGAATGGGAAGCATTATAGCAGAAACTTTTTGCGATTTCCACCGTTCGCGGCAGAAAAATGCTGACAATCTTTCAACGATCCACGTGAGAGGAGACCTTATGTCCGATAACGATCACATCGACGCGCAATGGCTGCGCGCAGCACAGTCTCCGCCGCCTCCGCCGCGCCGCCGCGGTTTTGGCTGCGCCCTGAGCCTGCTGGTGCTCATTCTCGTTCTGGCGGGCGTGCTGTTTTACCCGCGTGTGCAGGCACTGCTCACGCCGGTGCCTACCGTGCAGATCCAGATGGAGTCATCCGTCCTGCCGGACACTGCGCCGAACTGCACCGCCAATCCGCGCGTGGCCGCCGTGCTGCACGCGGCGATGCGCGGCCAGACGGACGCCGCGGTCTACGACTGCGACGCCGGCACGCTCGAGGCCTGCATGGCCGAGCTGCTCGACGACCCGGAGCTCTGGGTGCGCTCCTACCGGTACACGGTCCACGGCGGGCTGAACGCGCACATCACCGTCACGTTCGACTGGGTCTATCCCGACGACGGCCCGGCGCGCCGCGAGGAGCTTGCCCGGACGGCGGACGGCCTGCTCGCCGCCGCCCCGGCGGAGGACTATCCCCGTGCGCTGTATCTCTACGACTGGCTGCTGGAGCACGTGCGCTACGTCCCGCGCGAGACGTATGACCAGACGGCCTACGCCGCCGTCTGCGAGGGGGAGGCCGTCTGCGGCGGCATCTCCGATGCCTACGTCTACCTGCTCGAGCGCGGCGGCATCCCGGCGCGCGTCGTCACGGGTACGTCCCTGTCCGCCGACGGCACGGCAGACAGCCACGCCTGGGTCGCGGCGGAGCTCGACGGCGCGGTCTATTACTTCGACCCCACCTGGGACCTGCAGGACGACGAGAGCGAGACGGCGCTGCCGGATTATCTCAGCCACACGTGGTTCGCTCTCACGGCCGAGCGCATGGCCGTGCGCCACACGGCCGAGGACCCCACCCTCTGGCCGGACAGCCGCGCCAACGCCGATAATTACTACGTCCGCAATGGCTACACGGCGGCGGAGGCCTCCGTCGCCGCGGCGGCCGCCGCCGTGCGCAGCCAGTGGGACGACGGGCGCGCCGTGCTGGAGTTTCGCTGCGAGACACCGGAGGTCTACGCCGGCATGCGCTCCCTGCTCTTTGACCGCGACCGGCTCTGGGACGTCTACCGTGCGCTCGGCAGCTACGTGCCCTCGTCCGGCTACCAGTGCGCGGACGACCAGCAGATCATCCGCCTGATTCCAACGCGATAGGGTAAAAAACAGCGCCGCAGCCTGCCCGGCTACGGCGCTTTGCGTCTATTGTTATTTGCTCTCCTTGTCGGCGTTCATGCTCAGGTAGGCGTTGATGAAGCCGTCGATGTCGCCGTCCATGACGGCCTGGATGTTGCCGTTTTCATAGCCGGTGCGGTGGTCCTTGGCCAGCGTGTACGGCATGAACACGTAGGAGCGGATCTGACTGCCCCACTCGATCTTGAGCTGGACACCCTTGATGTCGGAGATCTTCTCGAGGTGCTCGCGCTCCTTGATCTCGGCCAGGCGCGCGCGGAGCATGTTCTTGCAGTTTTCTAGGTTCTGGAAGTGGCTGCGCTCGACCTGGCTGGACACGACGATGCCGGTCGGAATATGCGTCAGACGCACAGCGGACGAAGTCTTGTTGACCTTCTGACCGCCCGCGCCGGACGAGCGGTACACGTCCATCTTGATGTCCTCGTCGCGCAGCTCGATCTCGCTGTCCTCGGTGATCTCGGGCATGACCTCCACGGCGGCAAACGACGTGTGGCGGCGGCCGGAGGCGTCAAACGGGCTGATGCGCACGAGGCGGTGGATGCCGTTTTCGCTCTTGAGGAAGCCGTAGGCGTTCTCGCCCTCGATCATGATGGTCGCGCTCTTGATGCCGGCCTCGTCGCCGTCGAGATAGTCCATGAGCTTGACGGTGTAGCCGTGGCGCTCGGCCCACATGTTGTACATACGGTAGAGCATGCTCGTCCAGTCCTGCGCCTCAGTGCCGCCGGCGCCGGCGTGGAAGGTGAGGATGGCGTTGTTCGCGTCATACTCGCCGGTCAGCAGCGTTTCGAGCCGCATGGATTCGAGCGTCTCCTCAAAGGACTGGAACTCGCTCTCGAGGTCGGGCAGCATCGAGTCGTCGTCCTCCTCAACGGCCATCTCGCACATGGTCAGCATATCCTCCCATGCGCCGGTGAGCTTGGCGTAGCGCTCGAGCTTGTGCTTGAGCGTTTTGATGCGCTTTTGCACGCGCTGGCTGTTTTCGGTGTCGTTCCAGAAACCGTCCTGCGCGCTCTCCTCCTCGAGCTTTTCGACCTCGTTGCGCGCCTCGTCGAGATGCAGCGCGCCGCCCAGATCGTCCAGCGCCGGACGGAGGTTGTTGAGTTTGTTCTTGTATTCCTCAAATGCAATGGATGCCATAGGTTGAATCCTGCCTTTTTTCAGTCTAACTTACTTATTATAATCAAAAAACACGCGCTTGTAAAGAAAAACCGCGCTTATTCCGCCTCAGCCTTCGGCTGGATGGACTCGTCGTTGACAATCCAGTTTTGCACGTCGATGATCTCAATGCCGTCGTCGCCGATGCGGTTGACGACGCGCGTGATGCCGGAGTTGATGATCATGCGCCGGCACATGGCGCACGAGGTCGTGTCGTGCAGAAGCTCGCCGTCGGCGGCGCTGCGCCCGACAAGATAGAGCGTCGCGCCCATCATGTCGCGCCGCGCGGCGGAAATGATGGCGTTGGCCTCGGCGTGGACGCTGCGGCAGAGCTCATAGCGCTGACCGCTCGGAATATTGAGCTGCTCGCGGTTGCAGTAGCCGAGCTGCGAGCAGTTGACGCGGCCGCGCGGCGCGCCGTTGTAGCCGGTGGAGAGGATCTCGTCGTTCTTGACGATGATCGCGCCGTATTTGCGCCGCAGGCAGGTCGAGCGGTCGAGCACCGCGTCGGCAATGTTGAGATAGTATTTGTCCTTGCTCATGCGCTGATCCATGTTGGACGCGCCTCCTTCGTATAATTTCCTATTATATATCATATCGGAAATGCTCCGCCGCGTCAAGAGCTGCGCTGGTATTCTGTGCGCGTGTGTGCTATACTGACCGGCGGGTGACGCTTATGAAAGAAAACTATCAAAAACAGCTCGACGCACTCCTTTCCGCCCTTCCGCCGGAGGAAAAGCCGCGCCTGCTGCTGCAGAGCTGCTGCGGCCCGTGCAGCAGCTACGTGCTCGAGTACCTCACGCGGTATTTTCGCGTGACCGTGCTGTACTACAATCCGAACATTCAGCCGCGCGCGGAATACGACCGCCGCCTCTACTGGCAGCAGGAGCTCATCCGATGCCTCCCGACGCCGGAGCCGGTGGCGCTGCTCGCGTGCGATTATGACGGGCAGCGCTACATCGACGCTGTCCGCGGCCTCGAGCGTGAGCCGGAGGGCGGTGCGCGCTGCACGGTGTGCTTCCGTCTGCGTCTCGAGGAGACGGCGCGGCAGGCACAGGCGCACGGATTCGACTATTTCGGCACGACGCTCACCGTTTCGCCGCACAAGGACGCGCAGCGTCTCAACGCCATCGGCGCCGGGCTTGCGCAGCAATACGGTGTGCGCTGGCTGCCGTCGGACTTCAAAAAGCGCGAGGGCTACAAGCGCAGCATTGAGCTGTCCCGCCAATATGGGCTCTACCGGCAGGAATATTGCGGCTGCCTGTACAGCAAACCGGTTGACAACAGCCGGACGGAGGAGTAAAATAACCGCCGTCACAATTTCAACAGGCGCAGGTGCCATACCCCTGCGCGCACAATGTGTGCAACGAAAAAAATGGGAGGAATTGAATTATGCACATCACCACGAGAAAACTGGCCGCTGCGGCGGTCACGGGCGCGGCTTATGCCGCATTGACGATGCTTTTGGCGCCGATCAGCTACGGAGCGATCCAGTGCCGGGTCTCGGAGGTGCTGTGCATTTTGCCGTTTTTCATCCCCTGCACGGCATGGGGGCTGTTCGCCGGCTGCGCGATCGCGAATCTGCTGAGCGCGGCGGGCATTTTTGACGTTGGCTTCGGCTCGCTGGCGACGCTGCTGGCGGCGCTGTGCACGGCGTGGCTCGGCCGCGGGCGCGGCGCGCAGTCGTGGCTGCGGTGCGTCCTTGCGGCGCTCATGCCGGTCGTGTTCAACTTTGTGTTTGTCGGCGCGGTGCTCACGTGGTCGCTCACGGACGCCGTGTTCCCGCACCTGAATGCATCGTTCTGGCTCTTCGGCGGTCAGGTCGCACTCGGCGAGGTCGCCGTGCTCGGCATTCTGGGCCTGCCGCTCATGCGCCTGCTGCCGCGCAACCCGAAGTTCCGGGAGATCATTTGCAGCTATCAAAAGGAGTGACGGAGCATGACCCGCTCAAGCGGTATCCTGCTGCCGGTGTCGGCTCTGCCGGGGCCGTGCGGCATCGGCGATCTGGGCACAGCTGCCCGGGAATTTATCGATTTTCTCGCTGCCGCCGGGCAGCGCTACTGGCAGATCCTGCCCCTCAACCCGCCGGACAGCGCGCACTCGCCGTATCTGTCGGCGTCGACCTTTGCCGGCAGCACCGACCTGCTGTCGCCGGAGCCGTTCATGGCGCGCGGCGCGCTCACGCTCGACGAGGTGCGTTCCGTCGACTGGGGCGGCGATCCGATGCGCGTGGACTACGGCCGCGTGCACGCGGGCAAGACCGCGCTCTGGGCCGCGGCATTTGCGCGCGAACAGGCTGCCGTCACGCCCGCATTGCGCGCCGCGCTCGCAGCGGAGCCGTGGCTCATGGATTACTGCCTGTATATGGCCATCAAGGAGGCGCAGGGCGGCGCACCGTGGTATGCCTGGCCGCAGCCCCTGCGCGACCGTGACCCCGCCGCGCTCGCTGAGGCGGCCGCGCAGCTCGACGCGCGCGTGCTGCTGCACGCGTATCTGCAGACGGAGTTTACCCGCCAGTGGGATGCGGTGCGCGCCTATGCGCACGCGCACGGTGTGCGCATCATCGGCGACCTGCCCATGTATGTCGCCGCCGACAGCGCGGACGTCTGGGCGAAGCCGGGGCAGTTCTGCCTCGACCCGGACGGACAGCCGAGCGCCGTTGCCGGTGTCCCGCCGGACTATTTCTGTGCCGACGGTCAGCTCTGGGGCAACCCGCTCTATGCGTGGGACGTCATGAAGGCGGACGGCTTCCGGTGGTGGAAGGATCGCGTTCGCGGCGCAGCAAAGCGGTATGATGTGGTGCGCATTGACCATTTTCGCGCCATTTCGAGCTATTGGGTGGTGCCGCGCGGCGAATTGACCGCGCGCGGCGGACATTGGGCACCCGGTCCCGGACTTGCGCTGCTGCAGGCGCTGCACGCGGCGGCGCCCGAGCTCGAGCTGATCGCGGAGGATCTCGGCACGATCGACGACGACGTGCGCCGGCTCGTTGCGCGCTCCGGCTGTCCGGGGATGCGCGTGCTGCTCTTCGGTTTTGACCCCAGCGGCACGTCTGAGCACCGGCCGGATCGCGTGCGCGCGCACAGCGTCTGCTATGTCGGCACGCACGACAACGCGCCCGCCGCTGCGTGGGCGGCGCTCGGCGGCGCGGACGCCGACTATGCCATGCGCTGTCTCGGCGTGTACGATGTGGCGCGTCTGCCCGAGGCGCTGCTGCGCGCCGGTATGGGCTCGCGCGCGGAGCTGTTCATCGCGCAGATGCAGGACGTGCTCGGCCTCGGCGCAGAGAGCCGCATGAACACCCCCGGCACGGCCACCGGCAACTGGGTCTGGCGGCTGCTGCCCGGTCAGGCGGATGCACAGACGGCAGCGCGTCTGCGCGCACGCACACAGGCGGCCTGCCGCATCTGACAGGAAAAACAAACAGCGGACACCGAAATAGCTCGGTGTCCGCTGCTTTTTTCCGGTCGTCAGACGATGACGGCGCGTACCTGCTCGATGAGCGTGGTGTAAAACATCTCATAGCCCGCCTCGGACAGGTGGATGCCGTCCTCGGCATTGCTCGCGCGCGGATCGACCCCGTTGAGAAAACGCTCGCGCGGGTCCACGCACGGCACGTCCAGCTCGGCGGCGATGGTGCACACGAGACCGGAATAGCGCTCCTGCGTGCGGTAGATGCGCCGCACGTCGCCCAGCCACTGCATGACGCCGGCGGCGCTCGCACCGTTGTGGTCGATGCAGGCGAGGTATTTCACCTCGTCGATCGGCGGCAGGGTCGTGAAGATGGGGCGCACGCCCGCCTCACGCAGCATCTGCACGATGGCTGTGAGGTTCGCGCGAAATTCGTCCGCCAGCACCACGGGGTCATGGTGCTGCTCGGGGTGGGCGGCCACGTCTGCCCAGTCGTAGTTGCAGTCGTTGCCGCCATACTCGATGAGCGCCCAGTCATAGCGGTGGCCGCGCGCGAGGTCGCGCTGCACGAGCGTGACGCCCTTGCGCGAGGTCGCGCCGAAGACGGATTTGTTCGTTACCTCGGCGTCTACACCGGCAAGCGGAGCCTCAAACAGATCGGTGTGAAAATGATACCGGAGCTGCTCGTCCGGCAGTGTGCCCTTCATCAGTGAGTCGCCGTATACGGCGATGCGCAGCTTTTGTTCCATTGTGAGGTCCTCCTGCAGGTGGTGTTTTCACTATGATACCGACAGACACTTAAAAATCCATTAGAAAAGTGTAAAGAAAGCGAAAACGCGGCGGATGCCGCGTTTTCGCTTTCATTCGATCGGTTATTTCCACAGCGCGGGGGGATACGTTCCGTCAGCGTGCAGGGTGCGCAGCGCCGCAACGACGCCGGGCTTGTCGTCCTGATATGTCAGGCCAAACCAGTGCTCGTCCGTCTGCAGTACGCGCGTGCGCACGCGGCTTTGCGCCGTGAGCGCGTCCATCATCACGGGCAGCAGACACTCACGCTTTTCATCGCCGGGCGTGAGCGTGTGCACAAAGTCGTCAAAATACTGCGCCATCACGTCCAGCATCTGCGGATGATAGCCCCACAGGTTCATGCTCACGAGCGCTTCGGGGTTGAGCACGATGCCCTCGCCCTCACCGGACATGTCGCGGATCAGACCGTCGGGACAGAGCCGGATCTTGTACGTCTCCTGCACCTTGCGCAGCAGGCCGTCCTGCGTCGCGCACACGCCGCGCGTGACCGTTCCGAAGGGGCTGACGGTGTTTTTCAGCCGGTAGCCGACCATGGCGGCGTCCTGCGCGCTGCCGAGCTGCGGCAGCGCGGCGGCGATGGCGTCGAGCGCGCCGCGGCCGTAAAAATCATCGGCGTTGATGACGGCAAAGGGCGTCCGGATCACATCGCGCGCGCACAGCACGGCATGCACCGTGCCGAGCGGCTTTTTGCGCTGCGCCAGCTCCGGGCGCGCCGCGGTGAAGCGGTCGGGCGTCTGGAATGCGTAGTCGATCCGGATGCCGGTGCGCTGCTCGATGCGGTCGCCGAAGAGCGCGCGCACATCCTCCAGCATCGACGGCTTGATGATGAGTACGATGCGGTCGAAGCCGGCGCGCAGCGCGTCATAGATCGCGTACTCCATGAGGATCTCGCCGTCGGGGCCGAGACGCTCGATCTGCTTGACGCCGCCATAGCGTGAGCCGAGGCCGGCCGCCATTACTACCAGGGTCATATCCATATGCGGTGAACCTTTCTGTCTGTTATAAAGATCGTAACATACAACATAGCACAAATGAAGTGAAACTGTCAATCTTTGTGTGCTGCCAAAATGCGCCTCTGGAAGAGCAAACCATTGCAAAAGCAGGATAAGTGCGGTAAAATCGCTTCGACCTGTGAGACCTGAAGGATCTTCGGTGTGACATTTTCCGAAAAGGAGGACGGGCGCGCACGCGGCGCGTCCGAGAGATGATGAAGCGAATCTTGTCTTTTTTTCTGACTGCGGCTCTGTCGGCGGCGTTGCTGGCACCGGCTGCGTCGGCGGCGAATGAGGCTGCGGCGAGCAAGGATACCGACTGGCTGTACATCACGATCGACCCCGGCCACGGCGGCGACGGCGCGGGCGGATATGACCCCGGTGCGATCAACAGCACCTACGGCTATCAGGAGGCGGACCGCGTGCTCAGGATCGGGCTCTATCTCAAGCAGGAGCTTGAGACGTACCGCCATGTCCATGTGGACATGACGCGCGAGGACGCCAAAGGCACGAGCGCCACGGCACCGCTAAGCAAGGTGCAGGGACGTGTGGATTTCGCGCAGCAGAAGGGCTCGGACCTGCTCGTGAGCCTGCACCTGAACGGTGCCGCCACGCAGTCTGCGCACGGCGCGCTGATCCTTGCGAGCAACGGCAACTATGACGCCAAGTGCGCGGACATCGTCGATGGTGTCGGCACGAACATTCTCACGCAGCTCGGCAAACTCGGCCTCGACACGAGCCGCGGCCTTGTCAAGGAGGGCTCGCACGACGGCACGACCTATCCCAACGGCAAGCTCGCCGATTATTACGGCATCGTCCGCTACGGTCAGCTTGCGCACATCCCGTCGCTGATCATTGAGCACTGCTTCATCAGCAGCGACAGCGACAGCGCGCAGTTCCTCTCGAGCGAGGCAAAGCTGCAGGCGATGGCGCAGGCGGATGCGCGCGGCATCGCGGCATATTACGGCCTTGAGAAGAAGGAGGAGGGCGAGACCGACCCCGAGCCGGCCTTCCGCGACTGCCGCAAGCACTGGGCGCGGGAATACGTTGACGCCGCCGCAGCCGCCGGCTGGGTGTCCGGCGTCGGCAACGGGCTCTTCGCCCCGGACGACGCACTCACGCGCGGTATGTTCGTGACCATGCTGGCAGGGCTTGCCGGCGTGAACGAGGCGGACTATCCCGGCAGCCGGTTTTCGGACGTTGCGGCGAGCGCGTGGTATGCGCCCGGTGTATCCTGGGCAGCATCGGAAGGGATCGTCTCCGGCGTGGGCGACGGGAAGTTTGAACCGAACCGCAACATAACCCGTCAGGAGATGGCGGTGATCATGGCGGGCTACCTCGCCTGGAAGGGCATCGACACGACGCCGGGCACCGAGGCCTCCGCCTACAACATCGCAGACCTTGACGACATTGCCCCGTGGGCGCTCAAGAGCGTCTGCTTCTGCTATGAGAAGAAGCTGCTGACCGGGCGCGGCACGAGCTTTGCGCCGCTGGCCAACGCCACGCGCGCCGAGGCGTGCGTCGTGCTGTGCGGGCTCCATGACTTTCTCACCGCGTCCGGCGGTTGACTTCCTGCGCCATTGGCGTATAATAAAACCAACATATCGTTGAAACGGAGGAAACCCCAACTATGAGCGACCATCACAACGAAACCCCTGAAAATTGCACCCACGACTGCTCGACCTGCGGCGAAAACTGCGAGCACGCGGCCGAGTCCCTGCAGCAGGCGCTGCGTCCGGGCGCCCGTGTTGACAAGGTCATCGCGGTCGTCTCCGGCAAGGGCGGCGTCGGCAAGAGCCTCGTGACGAGCCTGCTCGCCTGCGAGATGCAGCGCCGCGGCCATCAGGCGGCCGTGCTCGATGCCGATATCACCGGCCCCTCGATCCCGCAGGCGTTCGGCGTTCACGGCGGCGCTATGGGCGGCGAGGATTTTCTGTATCCCAACCGCACCCGCACCGGCATCGAGATCATGTCCATCAACCTCCTGCTCCCGAACGAGACCGACCCCGTCGTCTGGCGCGGCCCGGTCATCGCGGGCGCCGTGACCCAGTTCTGGACCGACGTCCAGTGGGAGAATGTGAACTATATGTTCGTCGACATGCCTCCCGGAACGGGCGACGTGCCGCTGACGGTGTTCCAGTCCCTGCCTGTGGCGGGCGTGGTCGTCGTCACGTCTCCGCAGGAGCTTGTCGGCATGATCGTCGACAAGGCCGTCAACATGGCCGACATGATGCACGTGCCCGTGCTCGGCATCGTTGAGAACATGGCCTACTACACCTGCCCGGACTGCGGCAAAGCAGCATGCCATCTTCGGCGAGAGCCACATCGAGGCTATTGCTGCCAAGCACGGCATCCCCAACACGGCTAAGCTGCCCATCGACCCCGCCATCGCGGCGGCGTGCGATGCCGGCCGCATCGAGGACGTGCAGGGCGATTGGCTCAGCAGCCTCGCCGACGCCATCGAGGCAAGTAATTCCCGTAAGAACAGAAAAACCGCTCTGCGAAAGCAGAGCGGTTTTTGCTGCGTGTTTTACCATTTGTTGATGACCTTCTCGGCGAAGCCGGGGAGGTCTTTTACGTTCAGCACCGTGCCATCGTCGAGCACGGCGCGGCCGTTAAAGACGCCGAACACCTGATGCTGGTCGGACTTGATGAGCCCCACGTCCGAGCAGCTCGCGCGGTCGAGCACGGGGGTGTAGTCCATCTCGAAGCGGCCGTCGTCGCTCGTGAACGTCCATGGCTGCATATAGTCCGGCGTGCGTCTGCCGCCGTCGCCGGGGATGTGGAAGGTCACCTGACTGAGCTTGTGCGCGCGCCCTTGTAAAAAGCATATTCGCTCGCGGCGCTTGTGTTGCCGAAGCCGTAGCCGATGTTAAAGCCGAAGCGCTCCCCGTCCACGAGGCCGGAGGCGCTGCCCCAGTACCACGTGTTTTTGTACGTCCACACACCGCGCCCCCAGTCGAGCACGGCGAAGCTGTCCGCCGGGTCGAAGGTGTAGGTGCGGTTGTGGTAGCCGTAAGGTCACCGCGCCCTCGGCGCGCATGCAGTTGATCTTCTGGTTGAAGTAGAAGTGCTTATCCTTGTCAAAGGGCGTGGCGATGACCATGGACTCGGGCGGATGTCCGAGAGCGTCACCTTCGCGTACAGCGAGCCCTCGGGGCCGAAGTTTTTCATCTGCGCGATGAGCACGCGCTTGTCGCCCTCGTTTTTGAGCAGGATGCTGTAGTGTTTGCCGGAGCTGCTCACATCGCCGTGCTCGCTGCTCTCGGGCAGACCGATCTTGCCGTTGGTGAACGCGCGCATCGGGCTTTTCGTGATCTCCCACCCCTCGTCGAGGTTGAGCAGGGAGATGGAGTCGAGCCCCATGTAGCTGTTGTCCGCGATGGTCAGGGCGAGGGCAAAGTGCCCGTTGTTGACGCAGTAGTAGTCCCATTCCTTGATGCGCAGCATTTTTGGCCTTGATGTCGCTCCGGCGGTAGATGGGCAGCAGGGTCTTCGCGTAGCCGGGCTCTGTCAGGTTGCCGCTCGCGTCGAGCAGGGGCGGCGCTCGGTGATCTCGTGCTGATTCATGCTTCGCGCTCCTTTTTTGATCTGCCGGATGTCCCGTCCCACGAACGGGAGCGTCTGGTATTCGCCCTCGATGCGCGACAGGATCTGCGGCGTGTATTTTTTCTGCAGCTCCTCGTTGGAGCAGTTCGTGCTGATGATGGTGGCTTTCTTGCGCGTCAGGCGCGTGTTGATGAGCGTGTAGAGCGCGCTCGTGGAATAGGCCGTGATCATCTCGGTGCCGAGATCGTCGAGGATCATCAGGTCGCAGCCGAGATACTGCTCCACGCGCTGCGCGGCGGCCTCGCCGTCGGCGCTGCTGCGCTGGAACTTTGCGCACTCGAACGCGTCGAGCGCGCTCGCGGCCGTCTCGTAGGCGACGGCGTAGCCCGCGCCCGCGACGACGCGCGCGATGCACGCCGACAGGTATGTCTTGCCCAGCCCCGTGCCGCCCTGCAGCAGCAGGTTCATCGTCCCGGGGCGGAACGTCTGCGCAAACGTGCGGCAGACCTGAAACACGCGCTCCATCTTCGGCCGCGCGCTCTCGTCGTAGAGCGTCAGGTCGAAGTGCTCAAACGACTCGTCGCCGTGCTGCAGCAGGCGGCTGAGGTCGCGCGTGAGCTCGGCGTTGTAGCGCCGCAGCAGGCATTCGCACGGCTGCCCCTGCACGTAGCCCGTGTCATGGCAGTGGGGGCAGTCGTAAAGATCGTCGGTATAATCCACCGGCAGGCGGTACGCCGTCAGCAGCTCGGCGCGCTGCGCCTGCGTGTCGAGATTCGCGCGCTCGAGCGCGCGCAGCTCGTCCGTCGGGTCGCTGCCGTGGCGCATCGTCAGGCCGACGAGCGTGATCATCTGCTGCTGCAGCGTCTGGTCGAGCGCGCGCAGCCCGGGCACGCGGCGGTACGCGTCGTCCACGCGGCGGCGGTGTTCGCGCTCATTTTCCGCGCGCCGCTGCGCGATCTGCTCGCGGGCGCGCGCCAGATAGATCCCATTGCGGGCCATGCCGGTCCCTCCTTAGGTGTTGGTCTGCTCCATCTTGCGGAGCAGCTGTTCCACGCGGTCGAGATCGTCGCGCACGGCCGCCGGCGCGGCGGTATTCGCCGCGCGGCGCTTGTTCGCTGCGCGCGGGTCGCCGGTCTCGATCTCCTCGGGCGTGTGCAGTCCTTTTTCGTGCCAGCTCATGAGGATGCGGTTGAGGTACGCCCACTTGCGCGCCCCGGTCGCCACGACCGTGCGGTCGTATGCCTCGGCGATGGCGTCGCAGCCGAAGCCCATGTCCAGCCAGCTGGCGATGTAGCCGCGCTCGGTGCGGCTCGGCGCACGGTCGTGAATCTGCAGCACCTGCAGCACCTGCTGCGCCAGCTCCTGCCGCGCCTGTCTGCGCTGTAAGTATTCCTCTGCCTGCGCCGTCGTGTGGATCTCCTGATCGGCCCACGCGTAGGCCTCCTTTTCGATCCGGCGCATCGTCGGCGTGCCGGCGTGGCCGCGCTCGGCGCGGTATTCCTGAAATACGTAGTGGATCAGCTCCATGAGCACGTCGGCCGGGAGACCCAGATAGTCCCGCAGGCCCAGGAGCATGTTCATCTCGGGCGTTGTGAGCTTGCGGCCGTAGAGCTGCTCGGCCTCGCGGCGCACGGTCTGCATCGGCTCGTCGCTGAGCATCCGGCTGGCGATGTCCTCGGCCGTGTACTGCGGCAGCTCAGCCGCAGGCACGAGCTTCGGCTCGGCCGTGACCGGCTTGTCCGCCGGTACGGGGGCGGCCCTCCCTGCGGCGGAGACGAGCCCAAGCGCGCACAGCCGCTCCATCGTCTGGCGCAGTTCGCGCTCGGTCAGGCCGATGCTCTCGGCGGGAAACGGCTTTCCGCCGGCGCGCAGCAGCGCCAGATATGTCAGGGCGCAGCGCCCGTCTTTTTCCCGCAGCAGCTTGTCCACTTCCTCGACCGGCAGCGACAGGCACACCGGCCGCGACAGCGTAAATTCGGCTCGATCCATGCAATTACCCCTCGGGTCACTAGAAATTCATGATAGATTCACATTATAGCATGAAAATTGACTTGTAGCAAGAGCGCCTGCTGTGCTATAATGCTATATGTATGACTATAACTGGGAGTGGGTCTATGCTGGAACTGCTGGCGCCTGCGGGCAACCTCGATGCCGTCATTGCGGCGGTGCAAAACGGGGCGGACGCGGTGTATATGGGCTTTGGCGACGGGTTCAACGCGCGCCGGAGCGCCGATAATTTCACACAGGAGTCGTTTGCCAAGGCCGTGCGCTACTGCCACATCCGCGGCTGCAAGGTCTACGTCACGCTCAACACCCTCGTGGGCGACCGCGAGATGGACGCCGCCGCCGCGCTCGCGCAGCAGGCGTCGGACGCCGGGGCGGACGCGATCCTTGTGCAGGATCTGGGCCTCGCGCGCGTGCTGCGCGCCGCTCTGCCGGACATTCCGCTGCACGCCAGTACGCAGATGAGCATCCACAATCTCGCCGGGGTCGAGGCCGCGGCCGAGATGGGCATCACCCGCGCCGTGCTCGCGCGCGAGCTCTCGCTCGAGCAGATCCGCTTCATCTCGCAGCATGCGAGCATCGAAACCGAGGTGTTCGTGCACGGGGCGCTGTGCTTCTGCTATTCCGGCCAGTGCTATATGAGCGCGCTCATCGGCCGCCGCAGCGGCAACCGCGGCGCCTGCGCGCAGCCGTGCCGCATGCAGTACAGCATGGGCGGCCGCATGGACGAATACCCGCTGAGCCTGCGCGACAACTGCCTGGCAGACTACTTGCAGCAGCTCGCCGACGCGGGCGTCGCCTGCGTGAAGATCGAGGGCCGCATGAAGCGGCCGGAGTACGTCGCTGTGGTCACGGACGTGTACGCCCGCTGCATTCATGAGCACCGCGTGCCCACGCCGGAGGAAAACGACCGGCTCGCGCTGGCGTTCTCGCGCCAGGGCTTCACGCAGGGCTACCTGCTCGGCAAAAAGGGGCCGGACATGCTCGGCACCCGCGCGGCCGAGCCCGACCGCGAGGCCGAGAAACTGTTTACCGCCGCGCGCAGGGCGTATGCCGACGGCGAGCGCCGCCGCGTGCCCGTGAAGTTTTATGCCAAGGTGCAGAGCGGCGAGCCGGTCATGGCCGCCGTCATGGACGCCGAGGGGCACCGCGCCGTGCTCACCGGCCCCGTGCCGGAGCCCGCGCAGCGCGCGCCGCTGACCGCGCAGAGCCTTGCCGACCAGTTTGCCAAAACGGGCGGCACGCCCTACTATTCCACCGGCACCGAGAGCCGCATCGACCCGGATCTCTATCTCCCGGCGGCCGCCGTCAACGACCTGCGCCGCCGGCTCATCACCGGCCTGAAGGAGGAGCGCGCGGCCCTGCCCGAGCGGCGGAGCCTGCCGCTGCCGCAGCTCCCGGAGGGGAAACGCTATTTTGCCGACCCCGCGCTCATCGTGCAGGTGCATCAGGCCGAGCAGCTCACGCAGGAGCTTGCCGCGCTGCGCCCGGCGTATGTGTACGTGCCGGTCGAGATCCTTGACACGGATTTCCCGCGCCTTGCCCCGTTTCTGGAGCAGGGGGCACAGGTCGCGGCGGTGCTGCCGCGCGTCATCACGGACGATCAGGCCGAGGACATGCACGCTATGCTGGGGCGTGCCGCAGAAAACGGCGTGCAGGAAGCGCTCGTCGGCAACATGGGGCACATCTTCTTCGCCCGCCGCGCCGGTATGCGCGTGCGCGGCGACTTCGGGCTCAATGTCTTCAACTCCTTCACGGAGGAAGTGCTGCAGCAGGCCGGTCTCGTGAGCGCGACGGCATCGTTTGAGCTGCGCGTGGCGCAGATCCGCGACCTCGCCAAAAGCATCGACACGGAGATGATCGTCTACGGCCGCCTGCCGTGCATGATCACCGAGCAGTGCATCATCCGCAACAGCGCGGGCCGCTGCAACTGCAAGGTGCCCAACAATCTGGCCGACCGGCGCGGGGCGCTGTTCCCGGTGCTGCCGGCGTTCGGCCACCGCAACCAGATCTTCAACGCGCACAAGCTCTACCTCGCCGACAAGCATGAGGACTATGAAACGGCGGGGCTCTGGGGCGTGCGCCTCATGTTCACGACCGAGACGCCGCATGAGTGCGTCGCGGTCACGCAGAGCTATCTGGGCCTGACGGATTACCGCCCGAACGGGCTGACCCGCGGGCTGTATTATCGGGGCGTGGAATGACCCGCCCGGGAGGAACGACCATGAACTGGATCCTTGCCTCTGGCTCCCCGCGCCGGCGGGAGCTGCTGGAGATGCTCGGCGTGCCGGACCTGACGATCCGGCCGGCCACCGGTCCCGAGCGCGCGACGCCGGGCGCCGGCCCGGAGCAGACCGTGCGCGAACTGTCCCTGCACAAGGCGCAGGAGGTCGCGCAGACCTGCGCGCCGGAGGACATCATCATCGCGGCGGATACGATCGTGTATCTCGACGGCGCCATCCTCGGCAAGCCGAAGGATCATGACGATGCCGTGCGCATGCTCACAGCCCTGTCCGGGCGCGAGCACATCGTCTACACCGGCGTCGCCGTGTTGCGCGGCGGCGAGCTGCGGCAGGCGGCCGAGCAGACCGCCGTGCGCTTTTCGCACGCTCATGCCTGCGGAGATCGCGCGCTACATCGCCACTGGCGAGCCGATGGACAAGGCCGGGGCCTACGGCATTCAGGGCCGCGGCGCGCTTCGTCGCGCATCTGGACGGCGATTATTTCAACGTGATGGGCCTGCCGCTGTGCAGGCTGGGACAACTGCTGAACGAACTGGGAGTCGAGCTGCTTTGAACTGGAAAACGTATCTGAAAAAGAAAGGCGCGCGCGTCGGTGTGATCGTGGTCGCGGTCGTGCTCGTGCTCGCGCTCATCGCCGGGGCGCTCGGCGGCAGGGCGGGATTCCTGACGAATCTCGACGGCATCGTGCGCGCGCCGCTGCAGAAGGCCGCGACCGTCACGGCGCAGTGGCTCGAGAGCATCTACGGCTACATTTATAAATATGACCAGCTCAAGGCCGAAAACGAGCAGCTGCGCACGCAGCTGGCCGAGGCCCAGGCGCAGGCGCGCGAAGGGCAGGAGGCGCTCGCGGAAAACGAGCGTTACCGGGACCTGCTGGGCTTCACCCAGCGGCACACGGACTTTGAGCTCGAGCCCGCGAACGTCGTGTCCTACGGCGCGTCGAACTGGTCGAGCACGCTCACGCTCAGCAAGGGCAGCGACAGCGGCATCGCGGTCGGTGACTGCGTCATGAACGAGTCCGGTGCCCTCGTCGGTCAGGTCATCGAGACCGGCAGCACCTGGGCGACCGTGCGCACCGTCATCGACGTGGATATGAGCGTCGGCGGCTATATCAGCGGCAGCGGCGCGACGGCCATGGTCCTCGGCGACTTCACGCTTATGCAGCAGGGCTGCGTCCGCTTCGGCTATCTGGCCGAGGGCATGAGCATCTTCACCGGCGACACCGTGCTCACGTCCGGCAAGGGCGGCGCGTTCCCGGCGGGTCTCGTCGTCGGCACGATCACGGATGTGCGCACCGAGGCCGGCGGCCAGCAGACCTACGGCGTCATCACGCCCGCGTGTGACCTCGGCGAGCTGCTGCAGGTATTCGTCATCAAAGACTTTGACGTGGTGAGCTGACATGTGGGCGGATCTCATCAACAAGGACAAAGTGCACCGCGCGCTCTGGTGTGCGCTGTACATGGCCGTGACGCTCCTGCTGCAGAATACGGTCTTTGCGCACATTGCGCTCTTCGGCGTGCACGCCATGTTCGTTCCGGCGGTCGTTGTGGCGGTCGGCGTGTTCGAGGGCGGCACGTGGGGTGCGGTGTTCGGCCTCATCGCGGGCTACTTCTGCGCCATGGGCTACCCCGGCACGGGCATGCTCTTTGCCGTGCTCTTCGCGGTCATCGGCTTCGGCGCCGGTATGCTCGCGGACTATCTGATCAATAACAGCCTGCTGCCATTTCTCGTGACGTGCCTGGCTGCGTTTCTGCTCACGGCCTTCTGCCAGATGTTCCGGCTGTGGATCTTCCACGGCGCGTCGTTCTGGCGGCTGCTGGCCGTGGCGCTGGGGCAGAGCGTGTTTTCGCTCCCGCTCGCCGTCCCGTATTACTATATCAGCCGTGCGTTTCACCGCCGGCGTGCCCTGCGCTGAGTTTTCTCGGCGCGCCCGACCCCCGAAAGGATCTTCGCTATGGAAAAACCCATCAAACCCGGCCGCGTCGCCGCGTCGCGTGTTTGCTCGCGCTGCTCGTGATCGTGTTCGTCGTCGCGCTCTATAAGCTGCAGATCGTCGACGGCAAGGCGTACTATGAGGAAAAACCGCAACAGCGTCGCCAGCTCCCAGACCGTGGAGGCCGCGCGCGGCAGCATCCTCGACCGCTACGGCCGCGTGCTCGTGTCGAACACGAGCTGAATAACCTCATCTTCAACCCTGACGACCTCTTCGAGCAGGTCGACCCGAACGGCATCCTCCTGCAGATGGCGCGCACCGTCGCTTCCTGCGGCGACACGTATGTCGACGAGCTGCCGGTCACGTCCGCGCCCCCGTTTGCGTACACGGACATGAACGACACGCAGCGCACGCAGCTCAAGGGTTTTCTCAAATACGCCGGCCTCGACGAGGAGGCCACGGCCGTGGAGCTCATGAGCTACTGCCGCGAGAAGTTTGAGATCAACAACAACTATTCCGCGGCCGACATGCGCATCATCGCCGGCCTGCGCTACTCGATCAAGACGCGCTATATCGACAAGCTCTACCTGCCGGACTATGTGTTCGTCAAGGACGCGAGCATGGAGCTCATCACGTCCCTGAAGGAAAATAACGTCCCCGGCTTTGAGGTCACGGTGTCCTATACGCGCCAGTACCACACGAATCTCGCGGCGCACCTGCTCGGCTACACGGGCCTGATGACCGCTGAGGAATACACCACCTACAAGACCCAGGGCTACCCCATGAGCGCGACCGTCGGCAAGGACGGGGCCGAGCTCGCCTTTGAAAAATATCTCCACGGCACGAACGGTACGGCCATCGTGACGAAAAACGCCTCCGGCACCGTCACCGGCACGACCTATACCACCGAGCCGGAGCCGGGCGACCAGGTCAGCCTCACGATCGACCTCGACCTGCAGTCGGCGGCCGAGCAGTCACTGACCAAGGGCATCGAGAACATGAAGTCGAAGTCTACGAAAACCAGCGACGCCGTCGGCGGCGGCGCGCTCGTCGCGGTCGACGTCGCCACCGGCCAGCCGCTGGCCATCGCCAACTACCCGACGTATGATTTGCAGACGCTCTTCCAGAGTGAGGAGAATTACAAGGCCGTCTCCGAGGCGGACAACCAGCCGCTGTTCAACCGTGCGCTGCTGGGCCAGTATTCTCCCGGCTCGACGTTCAAGCCCTGCACGGCCATCGCCGGCCTGACCGAGGGCGTCATCACCACCGGCACGCGCATCCAGTGCACCGGCACATTCCGCAAGTATGAGGACACCGGCTACGCGCCCAAGTGCTGGATCGCCTCCTCCGGCGTCACACACGGCAATGACAACGTCACCGAGGCCATCCGCGACTCGTGCAACATCTTCTTCTACACCGTCGGCGACAGCCTGCCGATCGACACGCTCGCGCGCTATGCCGCGGCCTTCGGCCTTGGCGAGCACACCGGCATCGAGCTGCCGGAGAGCACCGGCCAGATGGCCACGGAGGCCGTGAAGAAAAAGCTCGAGAACACGAACTGGTATGTCGGTGACTCGCTGCAGGCGGCCATCGGCCAGTCGTACAGCCTGTTCACGCCGCTGCAGCTGGCGGAGTACTGCGCCACGATCGCCAACGGCGGCACGCGCCACAGCGCGTCCATCCTCAAGACCGTACGCAGCTATGACGGCAGCGAGCTCATCTATGAAAACGAGGCCGAGGTGCTCAGCACCGTCGAGACCAGCGACTATAACTGGGCCGCCGTGCAAAAGGGCATGTACCTCGTCGCCAATGACCGCGCCGGCAGCGCGTATGAGACCTTCGGCGACTACGGCGTGAAGGTCGCCGCCAAGACCGGTACCGCCCAGCTGGGCGATAACCAGGTCAACAACGCCATTTTCATCTGCTATGCACCGTATGACAATCCCAAGGTCGCCGTGGCGGTCGTTGTGGAGCACGGCAGCGCCGGCGCTTCCATCGCCTCCATCGCGCGCGATTTTCTCGACGCATATTTTACCGTCAAGACCGTCAACACCGCCCCCCGAGAGCGAGCTCTCGCTGCTGCAGTGACGGCCGCTGACCAGAAAGAGAGGAGTTATCCATATGAACATTGCACTGATCGCTGACGACGGCAAGAAAGAACTCATGGTCCAATTCTGCATCGCATACTGCGGCATACTGGCCAAGCATGATCTGAGCTCAACGTTTACGACCGGGCGGCTCATCTCCGAGGCCACCGGTCTGAAGATCCGCACCTACCTGCACTCTTCGCAGGGGTGCCAGCAGCTCGACGCGCGCATCGCCTACAACGAGATCGACCTCGTGCTGTTTTTCTGCGATGCCGAGAGCGGCAACTTTGACGAGGTCAACCGCATGGCGCGCCTTTGCGACCAGCGGCAGATCCCGTTCGCCAGCAACGTGGCCACGGCCGAGGTGCTCATCCTGGGCCTGAACCGCGGCGACCTCGACTGGCGCGACATCGTCAACCCCAAGAAGAAATCGTAAACCCGAAAGGAATCATCATCACCATGGACAAGATCAGACCCCGCACCCTGTCCGGCTTCATGGAGCTGCCGCCGGACAAGCAGGTGCAGATGGACAAAATGCGCGCCGTTCTGGCAGAGACCTACGCCCGCTACGGATTCACCCCGCTCGACACGCCCGCCATCGAGGCGGCCGAGGTGCTGCTGGCCAAGGGCGGCGGCGAGACGGAAAAGCAAATCTACCGCTTCACGAAGGGCGACAGCGATCTCGCCCTGCGTTTTGACCTCACGGTGCCGCTGGCGAAGTACGTCGCGGCCAACTACGGCCAGCTCACCTTCCCGTTCCGCCGTTATCAGATCGGCAAGGTCTGGCGCGGCGAGCGCGCACAGCGCGGCCGCTTCCGCGAGTTTTATCAGGCGGATATCGACATCATCGGCGACGGTGCGCTCGATATTTTGAACGAGGCCGAGATCCCGGCCATCATCTACGACACGTTCACGCGCCTGGGCCTGCACCGCTTCCGCATCCGCGTGAATAACCGCAAGGTGCTCAACGGCTTTTTCGCCATCCTCGGTCTGAGCGAGCAGGCGGGCGATGTGCTGCGCACCATCGACAAGCTCGATAAGATCGGCGCGGACAAGGTGCGCGCGCTGCTCACCGACACCTGCGGCGTCACGAGCGAAAACGCGGACGAGATCCTGCGCTTCATTGCCTGCCCGGGCACGAGCGCGGACAAGCTTGCCTTCCTGGAGCAGTACCGCGGCCGGAACGAGACGTTTGACCTTGGCCTTGACGAGCTGCGCACCGTCGTGGGCTACCTGCCCGCGTTCGGCGTCCCGGAGGAGAACTTCGAGCTCGACCTCACGATCGCGCGCGGCCTTGACTACTACACCGGCACGGTGTACGAGACCGTCCTGCTCGACCATCCCGAGGTCGGCAGCATCTGCTCCGGCGGCCGGTACGACGACCTCGCGGGGTATTATACGAACAAGTCCCTGCCCGGCGTTGGTATCTCCATCGGCCTGACGCGCCTGTTTTACATCCTGCAGGAGCAGAACATGATCTCCGACGCCGTGCTCACCGCCCCGGCGGACGTGCTCATCCTGCCGATGACGGACGATCTGTCCGCAGCCGTGGCGCTGGCGTCCATGCTGCGCGCCGGCGGCCTGCGCGTGCAGCTTTACAGCGAGAAGAAAAAATTCAAGGCCAAGATCGGTTATGCCGACAAGCTCGGCATCCCGTTTGTGATCTTCCTCGGCGAGGATGAGATCGCGCAGCACGTCTGCGCGCTCAAGAACATGGCCACCGGCGTGCAGGAGGCCGTGACGCAGGAGACTGCGCTCGAGACCATCCGCGCGGAGATCGCGCGCCGCAGCGCCGGCGCGATTTTGCGCGAGCCGTGACCCGGTCAACCCACCGCCGCCGCACCGCCGGAGGCGATATTCGATAGAAAGAAAGGGAATCAGGAGTATGTTTCAGTCCCGCACACACACTTGCAACGAGCTGCGGCTCGAAAACGCCGGCGAGCAGGTCCGCATCGTCGGCTGGATGGAAAATGTCCGCGAGGTCGGGCAGAATTTTGCCTTTGTCGTCGTCCGCGATTTTTACGGCACGACCCAGGTCGTCATCGAGACCGAGGACATGATGAAGGTCGTCAAGGCGCTCAACAAGGAGTCCACCATCGCTGTGGAGGGCACCGTGCGCGAGCGCGCGAGCAAAAACCCCAAGCTGCCCACCGGCGACATTGAGGTCGTACCCACGAAGATCGAGGTGCTCGGCCGCTGCCGCTACAACGAGCTGCCGTTCGAGATCAACCGCAGCCGCGACGCCGACGAGGCGCTGCGCCTGAAGTACCGCTATCTCGACCTGCGCAACCCGGCTGTCAAGCAGAACATCATCCTCCGCTGCCAGGTGGTGGCCGCGCTGCGCGCCGCCATGACCGAGCACGGCTTCCTCGAGATCACGACGCCCATCCTCACGGCCTCCAGCCCCGAGGGCGCGCGCGACTATCTCGTGCCCGCGCGCAAGCACCCCGGCAAGTTCTATGCCCTGCCGCAGGCGCCGCAGCAGTTCAAGCAGCTGCTCATGACGGCGGGCTTCGACCGCTATTTCCAGATCGCCCCGTGCTTCCGCGACGAGGACGCCCGCGGCGACCGCAGCCCCGGCGAATTCTACCAGCTCGACATGGAGATGGCCTTCGCCACGCAGGACGACGTCTTTGCCGTGCTCGAGGACGTGCTCCCGCCGATCTTCGCCAAGTACGGCAAGTATGACATTGCGTCCGAGGCGCCCTTCCGCCGCATCTCCTACCATGATGCGATGGAGACCTACGGCTCGGATAAGCCCGACCTGCGCATCGACCTCACCGTGCAGGACATGACGGCGCTCGTCGCCGGCAGCGACTTTGCGCCCTTTGCCGCGGGCAACACGGTCAAGGCCGTCGTCGTGCCCGACTGCGCCATGGCGCGCAAGGCCGTCGACAAGCTCTGCGCCGATGTGGAGGTGCAGGCCGGCAGCAAGCCCTACTGGTTCAAGGTCGACGAGCAGGGCAATTTCGCCGGCGGCATCGCAAAGTTCCTCACGGACAAGACGGCCGAGATCACCGCAGCCCTCGGCCTGAAGCCGGGCTGCTTCGTCGGCGTGACGGCCGGCAAAAAGACCGCCGCGCAGAAGACGGCGGGCGTGCTGCGCACGAAGCTCGGCATGGCCGTGCCGGGCCACATGGACAAGGAGCGGTACGAATTTTGCTGGATCGTCGACTTCCCGATGTACGAGATCGGCGAGGAGTCCGGCGAGCTGGAGTTCTGCCACAACCCGTTCTCGATGCCGAACGGCGGCCTCGAGATCCTCGAAAAGGCCGAGCGCGGTGAGGTCGACCCGCTCGACATCTATGCCTACCAGTACGACCTCGTGTGCAACGGCGTCGAGCTCAGCTCCGGCGCGGTGCGCAACCACGACCCCGAGATCATGGTCAAGGCGTTCGAGCTCGTGCGCCTCGGCGAGGACGATGTCAAGGCCAAGTTCCCGGCCATGTACAACGCCTTCTGCTACGGTGCGCCCCCGCACGCCGGCATCGCCCCGGGCGTGGACCGTATGGTCATGCTCCTCGCGGGCGAGGACTGCATCCGCGAGATCATTCCGTTCCCGATGAACAAGAACGCGCAGGACGTCATGATGGGCGCGCCCGGCACCGTCGAGCCGCACCAGCTTGAGGAGCTGCACATCGCCGTCGTCGGCGACACGGAGCCCGATACCGAAGCGTAAAATAATGATGCGACGGCGCCCCGGCGTTCGGCCGGGGCCTCGTCCATGAAAGAAGGCGAGCGGCTTGCTGTCCAAAATCCAGTCCCTCGGCTGCCGGGGCGTGACCGGCTACGCGGTCAGCGTGGAGTGCCACGTGTCCAATGGCCTGCCGGGGTTTGACATCGTCGGCCTGCCGGATGCGGCCGTCAAGGAGGCGCGCGAGCGCGTGCGCAGCGCCATCAAGACCAACGGCATGAAGTTCCCGGTCAGCCGCCTGACGGTGAACCTCGCCCCGGCGGACACGCGCAAGGCCGGCACGCTCTATGACCTGCCGGTGCTGCTGGGCATTCTGTGCGCCACGGGGGAGATCCGCCAGCCGCCGGCCACGGCGGCGTTTTTCGGCGAGGTGAGCCTCGCGGGGGACATCCGCCCCGTCACCGGCGCGCTCACGATGGCGCTCGCGGCCGAGCAGATCGGCCTCAAGGAGCTCTACGTCCCGGCGGGCAACGCGGCCGAGGCCGCCTTTGCCGACCGCGTGACCGTTTACCCGGTCGAGAACATTGCCCAGCTCGTGCACCATCTGCGCGGGGACAAGCGCATCGCGCCCATGGCCCCGCCGCAGCTCGAGACGGAGCCGCGTTTCCCGGTCGATTTCGCCGAGGTCAAGGCGCAGGAGAACGTCAAGCGCGCGCTCGAGGTGGCCGCCGCCGGCGGGCACAACATCCTGCTCATCGGCCCGCCGGGCGCGGGCAAGTCCATGCTCGCCAAGCGCCTGCCGACCATTCTGCCCGCGATGAACCGCGCTGAAATGATCGAGACCACGCAGGTCTATTCCGTCCTTGGCCTCACGACGCCGGACGACCCCGTCGTGCGCATCCGGCCGTTTCGCGCGCCGCACCACACGGTGTCGAACGTCGCCATGTCCGGCGGCGGCAGCGCGCTGCAGCCGGGCGAGATGAGCCTGGCGAATAACGGCGTGCTCTTTCTCGACGAGCTGCCGGAGTTTTCGCCCGCCGTGCTCGAGACGATGCGCCAGCCGCTCGAGGACGGCAGCATCACCATCTCGCGCGCGACCGGCTCCGTGACGTACCCGAGCCGCTTCATGCTCGTGTGCGCCATGAACCCCTGCAAGTGCGGCTGGTACGGGCACCCCTCCGGGCGCTGCCGCTGCTCGCCGCGCGACGTGCGCCGCTACCATGCGCGCGTGTCCGGCCCGCTGCTCGACCGCATCGACATCATTGTCGAGGTGCCGGCGCTGGAGTTTGACGAGCTCACCGAGCCGTCGGCCGGGGAACCGTCGCGCGCCATCCGCGCGCGCGTCAACGCCGCCCGTGCCGTGCAGCGCGCCCGCTACGGGGACGACACCACCACGACGAACGCCCACATGGGCCCGCGCGCCCTCACGGAGTTCTGCGCGCTCTCGCCCGAGTGCGAGCAGCTCATGCACCAGGCGTTTGACAGCATGGCCCTCACCGCTCGCAGCTATGACCGCATCCTGCGCGTCGCGCGCACGATCGCCGATCTCGACGGGGCGGAGACCATCGGCCTTGCGCACCTGGCCGAGGCCATCCAGTACCACACGTATGACTTTTCCGTCGCCGAGCCGTGAGCCCGGCCGGACAGAAGGGAGCTTCGTCATGTACAACAATAACTACAACTACAACCCCAACTGGTACCAGCCGCCCGGCCCCCAGCCCGGCAAGCATGAGGCCACCGTCGCCATGGTGCTCGGCATCGTCTCGTGCGCGCTGCTTATCTTCGGCTACACGGCGCTCGGCTCGGTTGTCACGGGCATCATCGGCCTGATCTATGCCTCCCGCGCCAAGAGCCTCGGCTTCAACGGCACGCCGCGCACCGTCGGCTATGTCTGCTCGCTCATCGGGCTCATCCTCGGCGTGCTCGTGTGCCTGCTGCTCGTGTGGCTCGGCGCATGGTCGTTCGGCTTGTTCATTACGCTCGTCGAGCGCTGCCTGTGATATCCTGAAAGAAAAGGAACGAAACCGCTATGAATGATCTGCTGCTCTGCAAGCCCGGAGAGATCTTCCTCAAGGGCCTCAACAAGCACTATTTTGAAGAGAGGCTGGTCGCAAACGTCAAGCGCCGGCTCAAACCCATCGGCCACTTCCGCGTGACGTATCTGCAGTCGGCGCTGTATATCGAGGCCGCCGACGACGCGGCCGACCTCGACGCGGCGTATGACGCTGTGCGCAAGGTGTTCGGCATCGCGACGATCACGCGCGCGGCCGCCTGCGAGAAGGACAAGGACGCCATCACGGCGCTCGCCAAGACGTACCTGCACGACGCGATGACGGCGGCGCGCAGCTTCAAGGTGGAGACCAAGCGCTCGGACAAGCGCTTTCCCATGACGAGCATCGAGCTGTCGCAGTATGTCGGCGGCGAGCTTGCCGAGGCGTTTCCCAACACGGTCGTCGACGTGCACGACCCGGAGCTGACCGTGCGCCTCGAGGTGCGCGAGCAGGCGGCGTATGTCCATGCGCAGGCCGTCGAGGCGGCGGGCGGCATGCCCGTCGGCTGCAACGGCGCTGCCGTGACGATGCTGTCCGGCGGCATCGACAGCCCCGTGTCCTCGTATATGATCGCCAAGCGCGGCGTGCGCCTCGTCCCGGTGCACTTTTTCTCCTTCCCGTATACCTCGGAGCTCGCCAAGGAAAAGGTCCTCTCGCTGGCCAAAGAGCTCACGGCCTACACCGGCCGCATGACGCTGCAGATCGTGCCCTTCACGCACATCCAGGAGGAGATCCGCCGCGCCTGCCCGGAGGAGTACTTCACGCTCATCATGCGCCGGTTCATGATGCGCATCGCCGAGGACATCGCCGCGCACAACGAGTGCAAGGCCATCGTCACCGGTGAAAATCTCGGTCAGGTCGCCAGCCAGACCATGGAGGCCATGGCCTGCACGCAGGCTGTGACGAACCTGCCCGTGCTCCAGCCGCTCATCGGCATGGACAAGCGCGACATCGTGAAGATCGCGCGTGAGATCGGCACATTTGACACATCCATCCTCCCGTATGAGGATTGCTGCACGGTCTTCACCCCGCGCCACCCCAAGACCCGCCCGACCGTGGCGGAGGTCGCAGAGGCGGAGTCCGCGCTCGACATTGACGCGCTCGTGCGCGAGGCAGTGGACGGAATTGAAAGGATCCGGATCGATTTATGAATGCAGAACTCATTGCCGTCGGCACCGAGCTGCTCCTCGGCGACACCATCAATACCGACGCGGCCGCGGTCGCGCGCCTGCTCTCTCGGAGCTGGGCATCAATGTCTACTGGCAGACCGTCGTCGGCGATAATCGCGCGCGGCTCGAGCAGGCGGTGCAGCTTGCCCGCACACGCGCCGACCTCATCATCACGACCGGCGGTCTCGGCCCCACGTGCGACGACCTGACCAAGGAGGTCGTGGCCGGTGCGTTCGGCATCCCGCTCACGCTCAACAGGGCCGAGGAGGACCGCCTGCGCGGCCTGTACCGTGAGCGCGGCATTTACATGACGGAAAATCATCTGCAGCAGGTCATGCTGCCGCGCGGCTGCACCGTGCTGCAAAACGACTGGGGCACGGCCCCGGCCTGCGCGTTCGAGGCGGACGGCTGCCTTGTCATCATGCTGCCCGGCCCACCGCTGGAGTGTGAGCCGCTGCTGCGCTATCGTGTGCGCCCGCTGCTCGCCGCGCGCGGGGACGGGATCATCGTCTCGCACAGCGTCAAGATCTTCGGCATCGGGGAGGGTACGATGGAGTACCAGCTGCGCGATCTCATGAACGAGATGCAAAACCCCACCCTCGCACCCTATGCCAAGGAGGGCGAGTGCCTCGTGCGCGTCACGGCCAAGGCCCCCACGGAGGCCGAGGCCGAGGCCATGATCGCCCCGTGCGTGGCGCGCGTGCAGCGCGAGCTCGGCGCCTTTGCCTACGGCGTTGACACGCCGAATATCGAGACGTGCGCGGCCGAGCTCCTGCTCGCGCAGCACAAGACCATCGCCGTGGCCGACAGCTGCACCGGCGGTCTGCTCGGCGATATGCTCACAAACGTGCCGGGCGCGTCGGCCGTGTTCTCCGGCGGCATCATCGCCTATAACGACGAGACCAAGATCCGCCTGCTGGATGTTGACCCCGCGCTCATCGCGCGCTGCGGCGTCGTCAGCCCCGAGGTCGCGGCCGCGATGGCCGAGCATGTGCGCGCCGCCTTTGGCACCGACCTCGCGCTGAGCATCACGGGCCTTGCCGGCCCGGGCGGCGACGGTGTGCACACCGTCGGCACGCTCTTTGTGGCCCTCGCCACGCCGGACGGCACATTCCACCGCACGCTGCACAAGGACAAGTGGGGCCGCGTGCGCATCAAGCACGCAGCGGCCAACCACGCCTTCGACATGGTGCGGCGCTACCTCACCGGCCTGCCGGTGGAGTTTGAGGAAAACCGCTGACGCCATTATCTGCTTTTTCTGCGGCCGGGGCAGCTGTCCCGGCCGCGTTGTGACCCATGCATGATTTGAGAAACCGGAGAATGCCTATGAACATCACCGTAGCCGGTGTGGGCTATGTCGGTCTGGCGCAGGCGGTGCTGCTCGCGCAGCACAACGCCGTCACCGCCGTGACCACGACCCCCGCCAAAGCCGAACAGATCAACCGCGGCGTCTCGCCGATCGCCGACGCCGAGATCACGGACTTCCTGCGCACAAAACCGCTGACGCTCACGGCGACCGTGGACGCCGAGCGGGCCTACCGCACGGCCGATGTGGTCATCATCGCCACGCCGACGGACTATGACCCCGAGCGCAACCTCTTCAACACCTCGACCGTCGAGGCGGTGCTTTCGCTCATCGGCCGGGTCAACCCCGGCGCGCTCGTGGTCATCAAGTCCACGGTGCCGGTCGGCTATACGGAGCGCGTCGTGGGCAGGTTCGGCTGCGCGCGGCTGCTGTTCTCGCCGGAGTTTCTGCGCGAGGGCAGGGCACTGTATGACAACCTGCACCCGAGCCGCATCGTGGTCGGCCGCCCGCACGGCGGCACGGCGACGGAGCCGGACGCGCGCCTGTTCGCGTCCCTGCTGCAGCAGGGCGCGGCGGAGCCGGACATCCCCACGCTCTACCCGAACGCGGCAGAGGCCGAGGCCATCAAGCTCTTTGCCAACACGTACCTCGCCGTGCGCGTGAGCTATTTTAACGAGCTCGATACCTACTGCGAGCTCCGGGGACTCGATACGCGCCAGGTCATCGACGGCGTGTGCCTCGATCCCCGCATCGGCGCGCACTATAATAATCCCTCGTTCGGCTACGGGGGCTACTGCCTGCCGAAGGACACGCGCCAGCTCGTGGCGAACTTCGGCGACATTCCCAACCGCATCATCAGCGCCGCCGTCACGGCCAATGACGAGCGCAAGGATCACATCGCCCGCCAGATTTTGAAGAGGGCGGCGGGCGGCGTCGTCGGCGTGTACCGCCTGACGATGAAGGCCGATTCGGACAACTTCCGCGAGTCGAGCATCCGTGGCGTCATCGAGCGGCTGCGCCGCGCGGGCGCGAGCGTCGTCATCTATGAGCCGACGCTCAGGGACGCCTCCTTCGCCGGCCTGCCGGTGATCGCGTCGCTCGCGGAGTTCAAGCGCATGTCGGCCGTTATTGTTGCTAACCGCGCCGAGCCCGCGCTCGACGATGTGTGGCCGCGGGTCTACACCCGCGACCTCTACCGCAGAGACTGAAGGGAGGCAGCACGATGAAAGGCATCATCCTCGCCGGGGGTTCCGGCACGCGGCTGTACCCGCTCACGCGGGTCACGTCCAAGCAGCTGCTGCCCGTGTACGACAAGCCCATGATCTACTACCCGCTCTCGACGCTCATGCTCGCGGGCATCCGCGACATCCTCATCATCTCCACACCGGACGATACGCCGCGCTTCGAGCGCCTGCTTGGCGACGGGAGCCAGTTCGGCATCCGCCTGTCCTACGCGGTGCAGCCGCACCCGGACGGGCTCGCGCAGGCGTTTCTGATCGGGGCGGACTTCATCGGCGGCGACACCTGCGCCATGATCCTCGGTGACAATATTTTCTACGGCAACCGCTTCCGCAGCAATCTGCGCGAGGCGGTCGCAGCCGCCGAGGCGGGCTATGCCACCATCTTCGGCTACCACGTCAAGGACCCGGAGCGCTTCGGCGTCGTGGAATTTGACCGGAATCAGCGCGTGCTCTCCGTCGAGGAAAAGCCGGAGCACCCGCGCTCGAACTACTGCGTCACGGGCCTGTATTTTTACGACAACCGCGTCGTGGACATGGCGCGGCGGGTGCGCCCGTCCGCGCGCGGCGAGCTGGAGATCACGGACCTCAACCGGCTCTATCTCGACGCTGACCGGCTGAAGGTGCAGCTGCTCGGCCGCGGCTTTGCCTGGCTCGACACCGGCACGGTCGAGAGCCTCATGGACGCGGCGGTCTTTGTCCAGACGGTGCAGAACCGCCAGGACGTGATCATTTCCGCGCCGGAAGAGGTGGCCTATCACATGGGCTGGCTCACGAAGGCGCAGCTGCTGGCTGCCGCCGCGCGCTATGACCACGCGCCCTACGGTGCGCATCTGCGCGCGGTCGCGGAGGACAAACTTGTGTTTGAGAGGGAGCTGCATGACTAGATTCGTCACCGGCGGCGCCGGCTTCATCGGCGCAAACTACCTGTTTTATCTGCGTGCGCACTACCCGGACGACCGGCTCGTGTGCATCGACAAGCTCACCTATGCCGGCAACCTCTCCACGCTCGCGCCGCTGCTCGGGCAGCCGAACTTCCGCTTTGCCCGGGTGGACATCTGCGACCGCGAGGCGGTCTACGGCCTGTTTGAAGACGAGCGGCCCGACGTGGTCGTGAACTTCGCGGCCGAGAGCCACGTGGACCGCTCGATCGCCGACCCGTCGCTGTTTCTGCAGACAAATATTATCGGCACGTCCGTGCTCATGGACGCCTGCCGTAAATACGGCAATGTGCGCTTTCATCAGGTCTCAACCGACGAGGTCTACGGCGACCTGCCGCTCGACCGGCCGGACCTGCTGTTCACTGAGCAGACGCCGCTGCACACCAGCTCACCCTACAGCAGCTCCAAGGCTGCGGCCGACCTGCTGGCGGGAGCGTACTGCCGCACGTACGGCCTGCCGGTCACGATCTCGCGCTGCTCGAACAATTATGGGCCGTATCAGTTCCCGGAAAAGCTCATCCCGCTCATGATCATCAACGCCCTCGCAGACCGCCCGCTGCCGGTCTACGGCCGGGGGCTGAACGTGCGCGACTGGCTGTATGTCGGCGACCACTGCCGGGCCATCGACCTCGTGGTCAACCACGGCCGCATCGGCGAGGTGTACAACATCGGCGGCCACAACGAGATGCGCAACATCGACATCGTGCGCCTGATCTGCCGCAAGCTCGGCAAGCCCGAGAGCCTCATCACCTACGTCGCCGACCGGCAGGGGCACGACCTGCGCTACGCCATCGACCCCGCGAAGATCCACGCCGAGCTCGGCTGGCTGCCGGAGACGCGCTTTGCCGACGGCATCGGCCAAACGATCGACTGGTATCTCGCCAACCGCCCCTGGTGGGAGGAGATCGTCTCCGGCGAATATCAGACTTACTACGCGCGCATGTACGGCGACCGCCCCATGGCGTGAGCACAGAAATCAAAAACCGCAGGCCCCGGAGTATGCTCCGGGGCCTGCGGTCTTATGATATGTGCCTGCCGTTACGGCTCTGCGCCCAGCCACTTTTCCAGACACACGAGCGCCACGCCGTCGATGCCGTTGAACGTGCACGGCGCGACCCCGGCCTCGCGGTAGCCGAGGTAGGCGTAGAGCCGGCGGGCGTTGGCGTTCTTCGCGTTCGTGTCGATGCGCAGCTCCGGGCAGCCGAGCGCGCGGGCGCGCTGCTCGTAAAAGCGCACGAACTGCGTCCCGCAGCCGTGCCCGGCCACCGCCGGGTCGACGACGAGCGTGTGCAGCACGAGCACCTGCTCCGGCGGCACGTCATGCGCCCACGGCACCTCGGCATACACCGGCACCTGCTCGCGGTTGATGCGCCCGGCGGCATAGACGGTGCCGCCGTCGGCGAGCACGAACAGGTCCCCAGCATCCAGCCCGGCCTGCGCGGTCGCGCGCGTGGGGTACACGCCGCGCACCCAGCCGATGCTGACTTTCCCGGCCTCCTCGGCCGTGTGGATCGTGTCATAGATCTCCTCGATGCGCGCAAGGTCGTGCGCAGTTGCGGGTCGGATAGTCGCCATCGGTCTTTCCTCCTGTGTGATCATCCAAAGATGTCCTCCGGGATCAGCGCGGCGAGCGCCCGCTGCCCGGCCGGGGTGTGGTGCACGCCGTCGGTCGTGTAGGCGGGGAAGAGCGCGTCCGGGTCGTCGGGGTCTGCCAGAGCATCCAGCGGGATATAGCCGTCGGCGGGGCAGTCCGCGCTCCGGAACCAGGCGTTGAGCTCCAGCCGCAGCGCGTCATATTCCGGTGACCACTGAATGTCGTCCCCGCGGCCGAAGAGGTTGCGCGTGTAACCCTTCCACGGCGTGAGCTCGCAAAACCAGATGCGCACGCCCTGCGCGTGTGCCATGTCGGCGAGCGCGCGGTAGCCCGCCGTCATCTGCGCAAACGTCACCGGAGTCAGCAGTCCCTGCTTGCTCCGGCAGTGCGGGTGGATGAGATCATTGGCCCCCAGCTTGACGAGCACCATGTCCGCGCCCGCCTGGCCGAGCACGTCGCGCCCGAAGCGCTTCACGCCCGCGCCGCCGAGCAGCTTTGCCGCGCGGCCAACGCCGTCAGATACCAGCCGGTCGCCCTTGATGGCGGCCTGCGTCACGCTCACGTTTTCGATGCCGTCTGCGCGCAGGCGCGCAGCCAGCAGGCGCGCGGCAGCTCGTTTGCCACGGTCGAGTCGCCAAAGATGACGCACGCGTGCGTCCCGGCCGCGGCCAGCACGTCGATTTCCGTGAGCGCGGGGATGACCTCATACGCGCCGGAGTCCGCCGTGTGCTGCATCGGCACGGCCATGTGCAGCATGGCGCGGCGCGTGCAGTTGCCGAGCTCGGCGTGGCTGCACCCGCCGATGAGCCCGATCGTGCGCATGGCGTTGATGCCGCGGTAAAAGACCGTCACGGTCAGCGTCTGCCCGGCGGTGACCGGCAGCGCGGCCGCGTCGGACGTGCAGCTCGTCCCCGCGCCGATGCGCACGTGCGTCTGCCCGCCGAAGGTCACGGTGTGCAGCGTGGCGGGGTCGATGCCGCGCGCATCGTCCGCGCCGATGGCGACGGTGCAGGCCGCCACGTGCAGCGGCAGCACGCCGAACATGTTCGAGAGCGTCAGCCGCACGTGCGTGCCGCCGGCTGTGAGCTGCACGGCCGTGCGCGCGGACACATCCGTCACGGCGACGCCGAGCCGGTCGAGCACGCCGGTCTCGGACAGGCTCGCGTCGATGGGGCTGGTGCTCCACGCACTGAC
>VOFC01000958.1_pt1 | contig 50510 bp, 84 predicted proteins | sample 5384161 | NCBI WGS metagenome assembly VOFC01 (sample SAMN12384722, study PRJNA508395) | human gut metagenome | isolation source: healthy gut B | host: Homo sapiens | reverse complement strand
CCATGTATTGTTCCTGCGCGCCGAAGCTCCGCACTTATCGCGCGAAGGCGTTATGTCGCAAAGTTCTGCGGCGCAGTTGCTCGGCATTAACCAGAAGATTCTGGTGTTTCCATCGGCAAAGCCGCACAGCAGCTGTCCCGGCTTTTTGTCCTTACCGAGCGCGGCGAGATATCCGATTGCGGGTCAGCTCGATATTCATCTCGCCGTCACCCTTTTGAGTTTTTTCATCTCGCTGTTGCGCCGGATTTGGTAATCACCGACGGCAGCAGCCTTGATGATGAAATCCTGCTTCCGGTGCGTGGCTCGTCACCGCGTCGCATATCCCCTGCGCGTGAAATATCCACGCGCGTGACACCGTGCGGCGTATCGAGCGCGGTCGGTCCGAACGAGCGCTGTCAGCGTCATGCCGCTGCGCGGGCCGCGGGATCGTAAACCCGCATTTTGCCGGTGGAGGGTTGGACTGCAAACCGAACTGGGTCCATGGCCTCCCGTGTCGGACCGGCGGTAACAAGAACGTGTGCCTGCCTGCCAGATCCTGCTCGGTCAGCGCCTTTTCACGCCCCAGAGTGAGCGTGGGCGTGTCCGGGCAGCTTTGCCGCGTCCGCTGTCGCCACAGGCGAGCCTGCGTCCGGCTCGATGAGGAAGCCGCGCTTTCAGCGCAGCGAGGTTCTCCCTGCGTCACCGATTGTCATACATGCCGGTGTTCATCGCGGGAGCGACAACGACCGGCGCCTTGCGGCAAGCAGCGTGGTCGTCACCATGTCGTCCGCGATGCCGTGCGCCGCCTTGGCGATGACGTTGGCGGTCGCCGGTGCGATAACGAACACGTCAGCCGCCTTCGCCGAGCGAAATGTGCTCCACCTCCCACGGAAAGCTGCGGTCGAACGTATCCACGACCGCGCGGTTGCCGGACAGTGTTTCAAACGTCATCGGCGCGATAAACTGGGTCGCGGACTCGGTCATCAGCACATGGACAGTCGCCGTTCTGGTGCAGCTTGCTGGTGAGATCGGCAGCTTTATAGGCCGCAATGCCGCCCGTCACGCACAGAACGACCGTTTTTCCCTGCAAAACGCATGGCTGCTTAGCAGGTCCTCCTCCGGAATGTCACCGTCGCTCAGAGAGCCGTCGTCAAACTGTTCAGGCGGCGGCACTCGTCCGCATTCTCATCCCTTGTCCTCGTCATCCCTCCCGAGTCGGTGTGCTCCTCGTCCTCATCCAGATCAAAATTTGCGTCCACATCAACCATAGCGGCTGCAATGGCATTGTTCTGGAATGGCAGTCTCCATGCGGACGGACGGTAAACGATCTTGCCGGCTGCGATCTCGTCGAGCGCCAGCTTAACCAGCCTTGTCCGGCAGCGGCTCGCCCCGCTTTCCTCTGCCTCATCGGCAATATCGCGGGCGCTGCGCTGCCAGGTTTACCAGCAGATAGCGGTTTGCCTACTCGTTTCATCAGTTCCTGCATAGAAGGGTTCAGCATAATAATCAGTTCTCCTTATTTACCAGATATAGTTTTATTTTATGAAAGTTTCTGTTTATATGATGTCGCTTATCGACGCTTGCTGCGATTTCATGCAGTTCGTTTACCGCACGCTCCACCGTGTCGTTTACGACGACGTAATCGAATTTATCCTGCTGCGCGAGTTCGCCCTTCGCGCCGTTTCAGACGCTTCTGCACCTTGGCTTCGTCCTCGGTGCCGCGTCCGCGCAGACGGTTGGCGAGTTCCTCAAACGACGGCGGCGCATGAACACCATCACGGCATCCGGACGCTTTTCATGCACCTGCATCGCGCCCTGCACCTCGATCCGAGGATAACATCATACGGCCTCCAGCTTTGGCATCGGGAGCCTCCAGCGTGCCGTAGAAGTTATCGTGTATTGCGTAAAGCTCGAGGAACGCATTGGCGGCGATTCGCCTCAAAGTCCTCTTTCGTGAGGAATAATACTGTACGCCGTCCTGCCCGGACGCGGCGCACGGGTCGTCGCAGAGATCGAGAAGAACAGCTCGTCCCGCTCAGCAGCCTGACAGCACTGTGCCTCTTTGCCTGCACCGGACGGTCCGGTGAATACATACAACGTTCCCCCCGCATCTTCTGGTTCTCCCTTCCCTCGGTCTCGCCTGCAAAACGAGCCGCAACGGTCTCCCGGCTGCAGAGCACTGAGCACCACATGGTCGCTGTCCATGATGAGCACGGCGCGGGTGCGTCTGCCATAGGTGCCGTCCACGACCATGCCGCGGTCGCGGGCCTCCTGCACGGTGCGCTTGACCGGTGCGGATTCCGGGCTGACAATGGCGACCAGCCGCGACGAAGCGACCATATTGCCAAATCCGATATTGATGAGCTTCATCGCTGACCTCACTCCTCGATATACTGTAAATTACTCAATATTCTGAATCTGTTCGCGGACTTTTTCAATTTCGCTCTTGATATTGACCACGATCTGCGCCATGGACACATCGTTTGCCTTGGAGCCGAGGGTGTTGGCCTCGCGGTTCATTTCCTGCAAGGAAATCCAGCTTGCCGACCGGCGGACCTCATTCAGCATGCCGTCCAGCTGCTGCAGATGGCTGTGCAGGCGCACCGTCTCCTCGTCGACGGCGATCTTGTCCGGCGTAGATGGCCGCCTCGGTAACGATGCGGGTCTCGTCGATGGACGTATCCGCCAGCACCTCCTTCATGCGGGCAAGCAGCTTCTCGCAGTACTCGCGCACGCGCTCCGGCGAGCGGACCTCCACCTCACCGACCATGCGCTCGATCTCCGGACGCGCGGTTTCGCACATCCTCCGCCAGCTTTGCACCCTCGCGGGTACGCATTTCGTCGAAATTGTCGCAGGCTTCGCCAAAGACGGACAGCACACATCGCGGGTCATCTCGTCCGCGTCCTGCTCGATGCGCTCGGGCCGAGCACGTCCGGCAGCTTCGCCAGACTCATCACGCTCACGTCGTCGCGCAGACCGTACCTGTCGGCCAGCTCATGCAGCGCCGCCAGATAGTGCTCCGCGACCGCATGGTTCACCATAACCGCAATGTCGCCGCCCTCCTGCGTCTCCACGCCGATGTAAACCTCAACCTTGCCGCGTGCAATGCGCGCCGCGGCAGCCTTTTTCACGGCATCATCCAGAAAGCCGTACTGACGCGAGCCTTTACCGTGCAGTCCAGATAGCGGTGGTTGACCGCACGCAGTTCTGCTGTGATGGTTCTGCCGTGCAGCTCCTGCTTGGCACGTCCGTAGCCGGTCATACTTTCATAGATATCTCTTTTCCCTTCTTATTCGGGCGGCAGGGTGCGGCGCAGCAGCGCGATCACCTTTGACAACCCGATATCATAACAATAAAGCCGATATTTGCCGCGATCCACAGTCCGGCGAGCCGAAAACACCCGGCATCTGCACCTGCGGAAAACAGACCGCAGCACCAGAACGGCCCGCGAGCACCAGCACAATGTTAAAATACGCCAGCTTGCCGCTCAGCTGCGTGAAGACCGGCAGACGGCACTCGATCAGATATTTCACGATCGGATACAGGCGGGCCGAACAGCAGCACATAGGCCGCCGCGATCAGCTTGCGCGGTGTCAGCAGCAGTCCAATGCCGAGGTGACGAGTACAGCAGCACCACCGTTTTCACGTTCGCGCAGCGCAGCAGCGGTATCGCTGAGGCCGCACCTGCTATCAGGCAGGCCGCCGGTCCGATCTGCGGCATCACACCGCCGAAATACACAGCCACGCCGTGGCCGCCGCTGCCAGAAGTCCGCCGCGGGCGATCTCGCGCGTGCTCATATCAGCAGCCGCCTCCGCCGCGGCACATGTTCAGGCAGCAGTTGCAGATGAGCGTCTGCACACAGCAGTCGCACATGCTTGTCTCTGCATGGGCCGGTAGCCGCCGTAGCCGCCGGACAGATGGAGGTTCTGCAGTGCGTGCTGATACTCCGCGTTGTTCGGGTCCATTTGACACGCCTGCGTGTACGCGCGGCGGCCTCATCGTACCAGCCCTTGCGGTAGTATACCGTGCCGGTCAGATAGAACCACTCCGCATCCCGTCCTGCAGCACGCTGCAGCAGCGCCTCCGCCATGCCGAGGTTGCCTGATTGATGGCCTGCCGCACCTGACTGTACAGCGCAGCATTCGCGCCGGTGTAGGTGCGCTGCTGATAGCCGCCGTACTGCTGTCCGTTGTATGCGCCGCCATAGCTCTGCTGCTGTCCGCTGCTGCCTCCCGCCGGATTCCTGCGTTCGTTCATGATCATGTCGTACGCTTCGTTGATCTCTCCTTCATGCGGGTTTCGGCCAAATCTGCCAGCGGATTGTTTACATAGTTATCCGGATGATACTTGCGCGCCAGCTCACGGTACGCGCGCTTGACGTCATCATCACTTGTTTGCGGTGTTACACCGAGCACTTTATAAAGGGATCCATGTTTGCCCCTTCCTTCGTTTGTCTGGTAGGTGCCGTTCAGTACCTGTCGGGTGACGGTCGGCATACCAAGAAAAATGATATTGCGGATCAGGTCCGCATCTCTCCGGGACTCAGCAGGTCAAACGCCATGCAGATATCCGCCAGTGAGCGTTCGAGCGTGCGCTCGAGCGGTTCCACCTACCACTGCAGAGATGTCCGGCGTTTGCAGCTCGTACCGCAGAACGACCGGATTGTAGCTGTTCTCTTCCATATCCTTTTTGGATGTCCTGCACCGCATCGACAAGGTAGATCCACCTGCCGATCTGGTAGAACATCTGGTGCAGAATACGCTCGCGGGTGTCTCCGGTGCGCGGCACAACGGCAGCCGTCATGCGCGAGACGTATCCGCCGCACGGTCCATGGACGGGCAGCGTTCCGCCTCCAGGCGGCGCAGATCCTCCAGCGCCTGCCGGATCTCCTCGTCCGCTTCGGGCATGCGTGCGCGCGCCTTCTCGTAGCCGCGGCGGCCGAGGCGGCACAGCAACGCCGCCAGAGCGCGTTTCGCGCCCTTTTTCGTCCGCCCGATCATCCTGAAACTTGTGATACGTCAGCAGGATGCTCGCGTCCGCCGCCAGGCGAAGTGCATCGTCTGTCTCGGCGCAGCTTTTCCGCCGAAACGGAGAAGCGTCGCATCGTTTTCTGCACGGCGGAGCAGTCTCCGCCTCCTCACTTCCTGCAACAAGTGCAAAAAACGTCATATCGTAGCTTAAAAACAAGGTGTAAAATCTGCCGTATTCTGCGCGGATCGCGTGGCATAAGCCGCAGTAAACCTGCTGAAAACGGTCAGCCTCCTTCACCCGCAGCTCGGCCTTCACCGGACGGATAAAGCCAAACATCGCATAGCCCTTTCCGCCGTGCGGTGTGCACGGACTTTCGTATTCAATCTATTTTACCGAACTTTTGCGTATCTGACAAGGGCGAACGCGGAAAATTGGCGAAAATTCATAAAAATTAAAACTGCCTGTCGCGAAACTCCTTCACTCTATTCAGACTCTATTTCTTAGAGCCGCTCGGTAATGGCAAACGGCGCTTCGTTTCTGAGCTTCAGCTTATGGCTGTACCACATCGCCGCCAGAATGCCGCCGACGAACAGCACGCCGCCGATGAGCGCGGACAGTCCGCCGCCAAGTTTCATTCCTGCGCCGACGCCGTAGCCGACAAAAAACAGCACGAGCGGCAGCAGATACACGAGCACGGCAAAGCCGAGCACCTGCTTCGTCTCGCCCTCGAGGCAGCACGCGGTCGCCGACGGACGCATGCGCGTGATTACGTGCGGTAACGTAAAGCGTCTGGGTTTCCAGACCGCCGCAGCCGCCGCACTTGGCACAATCGTGGCCGCACGCCGAGCGGCGCGTTACCTCGACCTCTGCCAAGCCGTTCGGCAGCAGCTTTTGATGGTTCCCTGTTGAGTCACTGTGATCTTCCTCTCTATTATTCAAACCAGTTGCAGTAATGGAAAATATGAGAATGAAGAATTGAAAATGTCGCTCTCCTGCTTCCGTCCGCGTTGCGACGAAACGCCAAAAGCGCAAACGCCCTTTGGGCGGCACTTCATTCTCCATTTTCCATTTTTCAATTCTCAATTTGCAAACTCTCCCATAATCCGAAACGCCGCGCGATTCCGTCCACGGCGGCGGACATAATGCCGCCCGCGTATCCGGCGCCTTCGCCACACGGAATGATGCCGCTGCAGCCGAGTCCGAACAGGTCCTCGCCGCGCGTCGTATGCGCACCGGAGACGAGGTCCGCGTTTCCGGACCGGTCAGCAACGCGTCCGCTGTGTCGTAGCCGCGAATCTTCCGGCCGAAATACGGCAGGCTGTCCCGCAGCATGGTCTGCGCGAAGTCGGGCAGGCAGGCTGCCGCCTCTCCCAGCTCCACGCCGATGGGATAGCTGGGCTTGACCGCACCGAGTTTTTCGGGTCGGCTTGCCGTTCAGAAAATCCCCGACCTTCTGGCACGGCGCGCGGTACGAGCCGGTCTGCGTGTACGCCGCGTGCTCGATCCGGCGCTGCAGCGCCACGCCGCCGAACGGCGTGCCGTCGTCGTAGTCCTTCGGGTCAACCGACACGGCAAGCGCCGCGTTGGCGTTTTGCCGTCGCGCGCATGATAGCTCATGCCGTTGGTGACGACCGTGTTCTCCTCGCTCTGTGCCGCAACGACCACGCCGCCCGGGCACATGCAGAAGGAATAGCACGCGCGCGTCCGTCGGCTCTGCGCGAGATTGTACTCCGCAGGCGGCAGCAGGATGTCCCGCCGCCTTTCCGTACAGAGCGCGGTCGATCTCGGTCTGCAGGTGCTCGATGCGCACGCCCACAGAGAACGCCTTCGGCTCAAAGTACACGCCGTTTCCGTGCAGCGCGGCAAGGTGTCGCGCGCCAGTGACCGATGGCCAGCACCGCCCGCTCGCAGGCGATGTCCTGCCGTCCGCCTGAACGGCGCAGAGCGCACCGTTTTTGACCGAAACGCCGGTCAGCGGCGTGCGGAAGCGCACTTCACCGCCGTTTTTGATGATCTCGCGGCGCATTTCACGAACTACATTCTTGAGGATATCCGTGCCGACGTGCGGCTTCGCCTTTTTTGACGATATCCGCCGGAGCGCCGTGCGCGGCAAGGGGATTTCCAGCACGTTGTCGCACAGCGGATCACCGATGCGCGTGGTCAGCTTACCGTCCGAGTAGGCGCCGGCGCCGCCCTCACCGAACTGGATATTGCAGTCGGTATCGAGCGCACCGCCCTTCCAGAACGCATCCACAACCTTGTCGCGCTCGTCCAGATCTCCGCCGCGCTCGAGCACGAGCGGACGGTAGCCGTGCTTTGCCAGCACATAGGCGGCGAACAGTCCCGCAGGACCGAGACCGACCACCACCGGACGGTGCTCGAGCCGCTTTCGCCGTGCGGAATGACGATTTTCGTATTGGGTTTATAACGCACGAAGGGCATTTGCAGTTTTTCTTGCAAATGCCTTTCGTCGCCCGGCGCGTCGATGCGCACCGAATATACATCGGCTGATCTGTCCGCGCCGTGCGTCGATGCTGACGCGGCAGACCGCCGCCTGAATGTCGTTTGCCGTCAGACCGGTCAGCCGGCGTGCCTCCGCAATGGCGGCCTGCTCCGGCAGATCAAACGGCAGACGGATGCCGGTTACCATCAGGCTCACTGGCTGCCACCGCCCTTCCTTGTACGGTGCGCGGTCGGCTCTGCGACCGTGCTGTCCGTATCGTCTGTGCTGTCTGTCTTATCCGAGGTGATCGTCTCATCCGACACATGCGCGTCGGTGATCTCAATCTCGACCTCGATATCCTCCTCGACGAGCGTTACGCCGCTCGGCAGACCGACGGTCGTAGCCACGCCCTTGACCGTGTGCCTGCCGACGCCGAGCGATACCGAATCGTAGGTCAGACCGATGGACAGGTTATTCACATCGACCTTCTTCAGCTGGCTTTCACTGCCGCGCAGCTCCATCTCGACCGACTTGGTGAGGATGTTGACCGTGTACGGCGTATTCTCCTGCGCGGTGTCGTTCCACGCGAACTTGGAGACCTGAACCTTACGGGTCGCAACACCGTCCACCGAGATGGTGACGTTTGCCGTTTCCGGCTGACCGCTGACGAGCGAACCGCCGCTCGGCAGCTTATCCTGATGGACATGGAGATCGGCGTGCCCGTGTGGACGCTGCCGAGGTCGATCTCACCGAGGTTGATCTCCTTTGATGTCGCTCAGCACCGCCTGATTGCTCGCGATAACCTCTACGTTCTCCGGGTCGATGACGCACTGTACCTGATTCTGCGTCAGGCTGCCGCCGTCCTTAAGGGTGAACGGTCAGCGGAATGTTGTTGACGCGGTAGATCGGAACCGAAACCTTGATCTTTTCGGTCTGGCTGGTGATATAGTTCGAGGTGAACGCCGCACCGTCTGATCATACAGGGTTACCCTGCATTCGTAGTCGGCCAGCGAGGAATTGCGGCCCGGTAACATCCACGGCTGCAACCGCCTTGGACACCTGCGCCAGATCGGTTGCCGGACCGGAAACGGTGACCTTCTTGGTTGCCGTGGTCGGCTTGCCTGCGCGGTAGCCGTCGGCCGGTGTGCCGGTCACATTGACCTCGACCGGAACATCCTTGCTCTCCACGCGGTCCACGCGGACGTGCACCTTGCCGGGATTGACATAGTTGGTCTCCACGCCGGACTTGCTGACCGACACGGTGACCGGAAGATCGTATTCATTCGCCTCGGTCAGACCCGAGATATCCACCGTTGCGGTGATCTGGCTGACGCGGACCTCGCCGACGCTCTTGCTCTGACCGCGCAGACTGACGGTGACCGTTGTGTCCTCGCCCTCGATGAGTTCCAGACCGGTCGCTGCTTTCAGCTGGGATGCACCGATGATGCGCACCGGCACATCGTCAAAAGCGCATGTTGCGCTCCGGATTGTCAACATCCATAACAACTGCCCACAGAACGATAGACAGCGCCAGTGACAGGATCTTCAGCAGAAAATCCTGCTTTTTCAGAAAATTCTTCTTCACTTGCCGGCGCCTCCCTTCCACTTGTCGCGGATGGCGGCAATACGGCTTTTATCGTTTTGCTCCTGAGTTCATCGCCGAGCAGCTCGCTCTCGAGCATCTTCTGCAGAATCTCGGGCGACAGATGGCGCTTGAGCATGCCGCCGATGGCGACAGAGATCGCGCCGGTCTCCTCGGAGACGACAACGAGCACGCTGTCCGCAGTCTCGCTCATGCCGACAGCCGCGCGGTGGCGCGCGTGCCGAGGTCGCGCGACAGACCCTGATTGCCGGAAAGCGGCAGCACGCAGCCTGCAGCGCACACCCCGTCCGGCACGGACGATCATGGCGCCGTCATGCAGCGGGCTGTTCTTGAAGAAAATGTTCTTGATCAGCTCGGCGGACGGTGCCGCGTCCACTCGTGCCGGTGGCGATGATCTCGCCGAGACGCTCCTTGCGCTCGAACACGATGAGCGCGCCGGTCTTGGTCCTGGACATATCACGCGGAAACGGCTGCAACGATCATGCTCTCTACCACGTCCGGGGCGGTATCCGGATCAGCATGCGGCTGAGGTTGCCCTTGCCGATCTGCTCGAGCAGACGGCGCAGCTCCGGCTGAAAAATGACCACAACGGCGAATACGCCGACGCTGAGCGCGTTGCGCAGCAGCCACGAGATCATGGTCAGATGCAGGAAGCTGGCGAACAGCATGATAAGCACCAGAATAAGAATACCCTTGGCCAGTCGTGCGGCGCTGGTATCCTTCAGCAGCTTCATAACACGGTAAATGATATACGCCACGACGAGGATATCCACCACGTCGATCGGCGTCATTGTGCCGAATTGATCAAACGCACTGAAAAACGAACTTATCATGGTCCGCCATGATAAATTCGGTGAGAATACATTTTGCAGCGCTCCCATTTTGTCACCTATCCTAACTTGTTCCTCATTTTTTGGCTGTCGCCAAACCACGGTTTGGCCGACAACAGGAACGGACCGTGAGCCGTTCAAAGTCGTCCGAAAGTTCCCATTTGGAAACTTTCTCCCTCTTAATGTATAAAAACGAGATACATGCTCCGTTTTTATGAATTTGCTGAGCAAATTCTATTTTATGCGACGCTGACGCGCGAAAAAAACAAACCAGTAAAGCACAGACTTCTTTTCGACAAGCCGCAGTCTGTTACCTTTACAGAAAGCCATGTTTTACCTTACTTATACTACCACAAATCCGGCTTTCTGTATAGCGTGTTCACAGTTTTTTACCAATCTGCAAACTTTGTCTGCGGCCTGCTCCAGCTGCCGCGCCGTCGAAATAGAACGACAGGGACAGCCGCACGTTCCGGTGTCCTCCGTGCCCGCCGTCCGGTGCGCGAGCGGCGCACAGTGCAGCCCCGCCCGGTGCACACCCCCTCCGTCCGAGCATATCCGCGAGCACCTCACTCGGCGTGCCGGGAACGCGGAAGGACAGCACGCCGGTCTGCTTCTTTCCGGCAAAGCACTCGATTTTGCTTTCGCGGGAGCGCACGGGTAAGCTCATGCACCAGCCGTCTCTCCTGCCCGGCAATGTGCGCCGGCGTGACCGCCCGAACAAAGGCGATGCCCGCCGCGAGACCCGCGATGCCGGGCACGTTCGGCGTGCCGCTCTCGAGCGCATCCGGCAGAAAATCCGGGCTGGCGCATCTCCTCGGACAGACTGCCCGTTCCTCCGGTCAGCAGCGGCTTCGCGGCAATCCGGCGTCGAGCGCCAGCAGAATGCCCGTGCCCATCGGTCCGTACAGCGCCTTGTGTCCGGGCATGCACACCGCCGCAAGACACGGATAGCGCTTTACGTCAATCTCCGCCACGCCCGCCGACTGCGACGCATCAGGATGAGCGGCACCTTTTCCGTCAGCAATTCCGCGATTTCGTCCAGCGGCGCAATGCTGCCGAACACGTTGGAAACATGGCTGAGTATCATCAGGTCGGCACCGTGTTCCAGCGCCTGTTTCAGCGCAGAAACCATAGCCGCGCCGTCCCACAGCGGCGTATCCAGCACGGTCGGCTCGATATTTCGAGCCGTCAGCGGCCGCATGACCGCATTGTGCTCGTAACCGCTCACAATGACGCGGGAATCCGGTTTTACGAGCGCATTTATCGCAATATTCAGCGCATGCGTGGCGTTCAGCGTACATCGCACGGCGAACCGCCTGCTCGACCGCCCGCGGCTTATACAAGGTGGTGGCAGCATTATCCAGATAGATCATGTCAGTCCTCCCGCAGCACGCGGCACGGCGGCACACCAAGCTGCCGCAGCCGATGCACAGCCCAGTCCGCCTGCTGCGCGCTCACGCGCACCGCCCATCCGCAGGATTCGGTTCGTTCGTGACGTGGCGGGCGCGCGACCTCTCCCGGTACACCCAACCGCGCCAAATGCCGCCGCAGGCCGATGGCCTCCGGTCTGACTGCGGCAGATCAACAGCGCATAACCGCCCATAGGGCACTCCTCCCTCCCAATTCTGAGAAACTAAGGCAATACCGCATAATTGAACAAGAGCGATTTGTGAGTAAATTTTGCGGACTGACGAGGCGCAGTTTTGCGGTAATACTTGATGTATTACCGTGAAACTGCGGCAGCGCGGACGGAACTCGCGCAAGGAACCGAAGCCAAAGTCAGGACACAAAATTTCCGCAAAGCACCGCGGCAGTGCGACCGAGCCTGCGGAGCCGCGGCAGCGCGAGAGCCTGCGCAAGCCGCGGCAGTGCGATCGGAGCCTGCACAAGGAGCCACCGCTTTAATTGTGCGGTGTTGTCCTAAGGTTTCTCCCTCATACTATGTTGAAATGAGCGGAAAAAGTGTGCTATGCTGATTAGGTTATAAACTACAATCCCGACTGGAGTTGAAAACCATGGAGCTTTTCCGCCCTTTCCTGCGTCTGCGCGCGCTTTCCGTGCTGCGCGGACTGCTTCCCATCCGCTGGTGCGCGCCTACGGCGACACGCTGACCGCGCTCGACGGCACAGCCGCCGACTTTGCCGACCGCTACGGCGCACTGCAGCGCGACCCGCCTCCTGCGGCGATATCGCGCAGGCAGTGCTCGACGCCGTGCACTTTGACACCAACACCCCTGACCGATACCATCAACGCACCGGAAGCGGCTGTGCTCAACGCCGCAACCCACGATCTGGACGTGCTGAACGCTCTGCTCGCGCTCGACGGTAGAAGCCTTCAAGTCCGCAGCAGCGGACAAGTTCTATGAGCCTGCCCTCGAGGATCTGCCGGACTTCGAGGCCGCGGACTCGCTTCCGTTCTCCACCGGCGCAGCGCTTTGCCGATTACTACCGCGAGGAGGGCTGCGGCTTCTTCGCACAGTCCTCGGCGTTTGCCATGCAGGATGACAGGGCTCGGCGACCCCGGATCGTGCATCCTGATGCCATCCGTCTGCACCCTGCCCGGCTACGAGATGCAGAAGCGAAAATCCTCAAAACACGCTTTTCGTCTTCCTTTGACGGACGATGCAACAACAACATCCTGCTCTACGGCGACAAGGGCGCAAGTCCTCGACCGTCAAGGCGGTTGCCAACGCACGCCGACCGCGGCCTGAAGATCATCGAGATGTCCGCGGCAGATCAATGAATTTCCCCAAGCTGTTTGAGCAAACCCTGCGTTCGCTGTTCCTGTTTCATCGTGTTCCTCGACGACCCTGACCTTCAGCAGCGAGGACGACAACTTTGCCGCGCTCAAGGCGTGTTCATCGAGGGGGGCTGGCCGGAAAGCCGTCCAATCTGGTCATTTACGCAACGTCCAACCGTCATCTCATCCGCGAGAGCATGGCCGACCGTCAGGGCGATGAGGTGCCGCGTGCGCGATACCCTCCGAGACCGTTACCTCGCTGTCCGGCCGTTTCGGTCTGGAGATCACCTTCTCCCGTGCCGGATAAGGACGGTATCTGTACATCGTCGAGCAGCTGGCAGGAGGAACGGCCTGAACCTTGATGTCGACGAGCTGCACCTGCTTGCAGGAGCGCTTCGCGCTACGCCGCAACGGCCGTTCGCGCGTACCGCAAAGACAGTTTATCAGCCAGCAGCTGGCGGAGCAGTATGAAATAATTGAAAATGGAGAATGGAAAATGGAGAATGATTTCATTTTCATTTCTGCATTCTAAATAAACAAAACGCAGACCTAAAAATCATAGGTCTGCGTTTTGTTCTATATTGTGGAATCATTTCCGTTGTTTCGGAATGTTTTGGTATTGCATACGCTCTACCGTAGTGCGCCGACCTCGGCGCACCCATTAAAACCATCTGCACATGGTATGAGTAGGGCGCACATTGTGCGCCCGCAACATCGTTCGATTTTACGTTGCGCGTGGGAGCACACTGTGCTCCACGAAGATAGATTGTGCCCAATCGTTAGATGCGGTGCGCCGAGGTCGTACCCAGGGCACCTTCTCTTGTGGCGTTGCCGCAATTCACCTTGTCGCACCCTACGGGATACCGCTCTATAAAAATGGAGAATGGATGACCGTCTGGCCAATTCTCCATTCTCCATTTGTCAATTCTCAATTATTTATTACCAGCCGAACGAACCAAACGGACTGGAGAATCCATAGCTGCCGTAGCCGTCATTCTGCTGCGAATTATCGTTCTGGCTGCTCTGGCTCTGCTGGGTCCGGGCATTCGGGTCATCGCCCTCGAGTCGTGCGCGAATCCGGTCAGCGTGATGGTGATATTGAGCGTCTTGCCGGTCGAAATGCGGTATACGCTCAGCGTCAGCTTGTCGCCGGCCTTCTTATCCTGCTTGAGTTCGTTTACCTTATCCATGTCCGGGGTCGGGGGTACCGTCAACGGCGGTGATGACATCACCGACCTGCAGACCCTCACTGGCTGCCTTTGCGCGGGAATCAATGGAATATACCTGCACGCCGGACACCTTGCCGTCCGCGGACTCGACGTTCTGGCCGGTGATGCCGATGGACGGACGGCCGGAAACGTAACCGTTCTGAATCAGCTCATCAACAATATCCTTGGCGGTGTTGATCGGGATGGCAAAGCCCATGCCCTCAACGGTGGCGCTGCCGAACGCATTGCCGGACAGCTTAGCGGACGTGATGCCGACCACCTGACCGTACTTGTTGATGAGTGCGCCGCCGGAGTTGCCGTTGTTGATGGAAGCATCGGTCTGAATCAGCGTCATAACACGGTCATTGACGGTCAGATCGCGGTTGATGGCGGAAATACGGCCGCCGGTGATGGTGTTCGCAAACTGGCACGCCGCCGGGAGAACCGATCGCGTAGGCATACTCGCCCGGCTCCAGCTCATCCGAGTCACCGAACTCTGCGGCGTCAGGTCGCTTGTCGGCGTTACCTTGATGACCGCAAGATCGGTCTGCTCATCCGTGCCGATGATCTCGGCATCAAGAGGTGCCGTCGCTCAGCTGTGCGGAAACCGACTGCGCGCCGTCCACAACATGGTTGTTGGTGATGATGTAGCCGTCCTTGCTCATGATGACGCCCGAGCCGCTGCCCGTGCCCTCAGCGGTGGTGGAGATAACCGATACGACCGACGGATTGACCTTTTGTAGATATCCTCACCGGCCATGCCGTTCGCGGTGTCGTAATTGTCCGAGGAATTGCTCGAATCAGACTCCGGCTTGCTGTTGATCTGCAGTGTCGGCGCGGAATCGAGGTTGATGCCGAAGTGCCCGAATCGCTGTTTGCATTGCCGCCGAACGCCATATTGCCGACAACTGCGCCGCCTGCAAACAGCAGGCACGCGGCTGCTACGCCGCACAGACCGAGCGCTAAGCCTCTGCTGTGCTTTTTATTCTTCGGGGTGTGCGGCTTCTGACTCATCGGCGGAACCTCGCCGAAGCCGGTCTGCTGCTGCGCCTGACGGAACTCCGGATGCTGCACCGGCGTCTGGAACGGCGTGCGCGGCTCTTCTGCCTGCGGCTGCTCGCTCTGCGGTGCCTGTGCGCCTGCAGGCCTGCATCCGGCTGCTCGCTCTGCAGTGCCTGTGCAGGCTGTTCTGCCTCGCTCTGCGGAGCCTGTGCGGGCTGTTCCGCCTGCGGCTGCTGCATCGGCTGCTCGCTCTGCTCGCTCTGCTGCGGTGCAGTGTTCCGGTTTCGGCGGCCGGCTGTTCGTTATTCTGATCGCTGCTGTTCAGCGGTGTTTTGTTGTCCATGTTGAAGTCGTCCATGATACTGACCTCCTGTTGTTATTCGCGGGAACATTCCGTTCCCTCTGTTGATGCTTCTATCATAGTTTCTCAATGTGGCAGTTTGTTGAAAACAATATGAATATTTTTTGAACACTGCCTGTCGCGAAACTACAGTTTCGCCGACAAGAGGAACGGACCGTGGGCCGTTCCAAAGTCGTCGAAAGTTCCTGTGCAGAAACTTTCTCCCTCCAGAAGTCCAAAAGGGGTGATACATGCTCCCCTTTTGAGCATTTGCAGAGCAAATGCTATTTCATGCGCGCTGCCGTGCGAAACGCTTCAATACAGCACATGCAGAAAAAAGACTTCCATGCACAGTGATAGCACATGGAAGCCACTTTTTACGCGTTATTCTGTCGGTTCTGCTCCGGTGCGAGCGGCAGGGTGAACTCAAACTCGGTTTCGCCGCCGCCCGAGCGGACGGAGATCTCGCCGCCGTGCAGGTTGATGATGTTTTTGACGATATACAGCCCCAGCCCCGCCCCTGTCTTGTCCAAGGAGCGCGAGCGGTCGGCCTTGTAAAAGCGGTCGAACACATGCGGCAGCTCCTCCGCCGAAATGCCGATGCCGGTGTTGCTGATGGCGAATACGCACAGCTGTCCCTCCTGATGGACCTTCAGCCTCAGCGTACCGCCGTCCTCGATGAACTTTACCGCGTTATCGGTCAGGTTGTACACCGCGCGGTACAGGTGGTCGCGGTCGCCCATGACGGTCAGCCGTTCCTCGAGGTCGCACTGCACATCCAGCTTCTTTTTCTCAATCTTCTGCTCGAACGAGAGCAGGATCTGCGCCGTCATTTCGGTAAAGTCGAACGGCGCCGGACTGAGGATCAGCTCGCCGGACTGAATTTTGCGGCATCCAGCATGCGGTTTACCATGCGGGACAGACGTTTGGTCTCCTCCGCGATGATCTTCAGATACTTGTCGCGCTGGTCGAGCGGAATCGTGCCGTCGATCATGCCGTCCACAAAGCCGCCGATGGTCGTCATCGGGGTCTTGAACTCGTGGCTGACGTTGGAAATAAAGCCGCGGGTCAGCTCCTCGAGCTGGTCAAGGTCGCGCGCCATGTTGTTGAACGAGACCGCCAGCTCGTCAATCTCGTAGCAGCGGTTGTCCTCGGGCACACGCACATCGAAGTTGCCGCCCGCAAATTCCTTGGCGGCGGCGGCAATCGTCTTGAGCGGACGCGTGACGTGCTGAGAGATCATGAACGAAATCACCAGCATAACGACCAGCGTCACCAACATGATGAGCACGAGCGTCTGCGTGGAGTGGCGCACCACGCCTGCCGAATTCGGGTCCTGCGTGGAGACGAAGATCATCAAATCCGCATCGCCGTTATCATCCTTGACGCAGGTGCCCACCGTGTAAAACGAGGACTCACTCAGCACGCCGAGCGACCCGACAGACGCATAACTGCCGTTTTTGTGCATCTCCGCAACCACTTCGGCTGAGATATGATAGCCGGGCAGCGTGTAGCAAGTCGTGCCGTCCGGCTTGGCACCCATTTCAATGTTGCCGTCCGCGTCCGTGATGAGCACGGTCAGCTCATCCTCCTTGGCCACGCGCGCGATGGACAGCATGTAAATCTGACGGATCACGTCGGAGTCCGTGCCCTCGAGCAGCTTGCTCTGCTCGGCAAGGCTCTGCACAGTCGTGCGCAGCTCGGTCTGCTTGGCGTGCAGCGCGTAGCTGCTCATCTGGTAGCAGAACACCACGCCGGCCAGTGCAAACGCGCACACGATCAAAATCAGATGGGCCACATAGTCCTTGAAGAAAAACTGCGTCTGCCCATGGCTTACTCCTTGGTCTCAAACTTGTAGCCGACACCCCATACGGTTTTCAGCTCCCACTTGTCCGAAAACGCCCTCCAGCTTTTTCGCGCAGACGCTTGACGTGTACATCAACCGTTCTCGTGTCACCGAAATAGTCAAAGCCCCAGACATCGTCGAGCAGCTGTGCGCGGGGTGAACACGCGGTTCGGACTGGACGCGAGGAAGTACAGCAGCTCGATCTCCTTCGGCGGCGCATCCACGCGCTTGCCCTTGATGACCAGATCGTACGCCTGCTTGTCGATCACCAGGTTGTCGAACGACAGCTTCTCGGGCGCATCATCCGGCGCCATGCGGCGGAACACCGCACGCACGCGCGCGATGACCTCCGGCATTTCGAGGGGCTTCACGATGTAGTCGTCCGCACCCATCTCCAGGCCGGAAACGCGGTCGGCGGTCTCGCCCTTGGCGGTCAGCATGATGATGGGCACGTCGCTCTCGGCGCGGATCTCCTTGCAGACCTCCCAGCCGTCCATGACCGGCATCATCACATCAAGCAGCAGCATATCCGGCTTGTCCGACTTCCATTTCTTGATGCGCTCAACGCCGTTTTCGGCCGCCGAGCACCGTGTAGCCCTCGCGCTCCAGATACAGGCGCAGCAGCTCACGGATGTTGGCCTCGTCCTCGACGATCAGTATTTTCTTGGGCATAGTTCTCCCCTGCTTTCCCAGTTTAATCTAATTCTATTATAGCGCGTTTTTGAGGAAAAAAGCATTAACAATCTGTAACACACCGCTTTGCACCCGACATTTCCTGTGCTATACTGAATATATCACCCCAAAGGAGAATTCTTATGTCACAGACGGTAGAAATGCACATTATTGCGCGGATACGCAGCGATTTCCCCACTAAATTCGGCATCCCGCGGCAGAGCGGACTGGCGGACGTACCGGCGCGCATTGTATTCGAGCCGGAATACCGCAACGCAGATGCACTGCGCGGCATCGAGGGATTTTCCCATCTGTGGCTGATCTGGCAGTTTTCGGCAGCCGTGCGTGAGGGGCTGGTCCCCGACCGTGCGCCCGCCCAAGCTGGGCGGCAACAAGCGCATCGGCGTGTTTGCGACACGCTCGCCGTTCCGGCCGAACGAGATCGGACTGTCCTCGGTGCGGCTTGACCGCGTGGAGCCCAACACGCCGGACGGCCCGGTGCTGCATATCTCGGGCGCAGACCTGATGGACGGCACGCCGATTTTCGACATCAAGCCGTACCTTGCGTACACGGATTCGCATCCGGAGGCACGCGGCGGTTTTGCGCTCACGACCGATGCCGTGCGGGTTGAGTGTCCGGCGCAGCTGCTCGACAAGCTGCCGCAGAACGCCGTCAAACCCTGCTGAACGTACTCGCACAGGACCCCCGACCGGGCTATCAGCACGAGGCAGGCCGCGTGTATGGGTTCCCGTTTGCGGGATTCGAGGTCAAATTCACCGTGGAAGGTGACTTGCTGACCGTTCGGCAAATCGAGAGTCGCTAACTATTCTGCGGTAAAATTTACACGGTTCACGTTCCCCGTCTATTCCGTGCCGAAAACAAAAAAATCACCGAAACGATTTGTTTCGGTGATTTTCTTTACGTTTTATTAGAGGCCGGTCGGAGCGATCTTCTCGAAGTCCTCCAGCGTGCCGCCGTTCATGAAGCAGTCGATGATCTGCTTGCCGAGCGGTTCAAGCTCCGGCGTATCAAACTTCGCCAGCTCCTTTGCGGAAGAAGTCGGTCAGGATCTTTGCACCTGCATCGTAGCCGTCGGTGCCAACGCGGTCCTGCGTATCAACGCGCAGGAACTTAGAGCGGATCTTCTGGCCGTCGATGGTCGATCCTTCATCGCGTAGCCGAGCAGCGGGCAGCGTGCCGGCTCCAGGTGCTCGCGGCGGATCTTTGCGCCGCCGTGGCGTGCCAGATACTCACGGGAGATCCACTCAGCCGCAAAGCCGACCTTGTAAACGCCGATGTGCTGGTTCGGGATCAGGACATAGCGGGTGTTCGGGCTGTCCACGATCTGGTGCAGCAGCAGGTTGGCCTGCTTTACGCGCTTGCCGGTTGCAAACGGGCCAGTAGGAACCAACGCCCTCGCTCTTCAGCTCGTTGCCGGTTACGATAGACGGGTTATTGAAGCCGCGCGGTGCGATCAGAGCGCCACAGCCAAGCCAGTGCCGGCGGAATGATATGCAGCATACCCATGATGCCGTAGTTCGGGTTATCGCGGGTGGAGGGGGCATACGAACGCCGAAAGAGCGTACGTCTACTTCTACCGGCTCCTTGACGATGTTCGAACATCCCAGCGCGGCACGATGGCACGCGGGTTGGAGCACGGCTTGCCGTTGGAATCCAGCGTGTGCTCCCAGATCAGCAGGGTTGCACCCGGATGGCCTTCCATGTTGAAGAAGCACAGCGGCTCCTTCGGCTCGGTGCAGATGCGCTCGTAAACCGGATCGCAGCCGTAGTGGGTTACGCCGTCCATGCGGAGGAACCAGCCGTCCTCACCGTCAACGAGTACCAGCTTGCCGGAGTTGTTCTGCACGCCCGGATAGCAGGTAGCCATATCATGCACACCGGCTCAATCTTGCAGGTGGAGCTGATATGCAGGTAGGTCTTTTTCGCCCGTTACCGTGTTGGTAGAGAGCAGCACCTCACCGTCCGGCCTCGCGGGCGATGTCCTGCAGCATCTCGCTCTTGCCGCCGCCGGAAGCGCCCTCGTGCATGATGACAAGCTCGTTCTCGTACGGGGCGATCAGACGGCCTGCAGAAGTATGGCAGGTGGTCCAGCCCTCCTGCTCGCCAATGTCGAGCAGTACGGAGTAAACACCTTCTTGGCAGACGGGCCCGGATACAGGTTATAGGAGAATACCTCGTGGCAGTCATCCAGACGGTTGTGAACAACGACCTGCTTGCCGTCGAAGTGGGTGTGACGGAACGGAGGTGCAACATAGATGATCGCACGCGGCTTGTAGCCCTCGGTCTCCTCTGCGCTTACAAAGCCCTGCAGATGTGCCAGCGCAAATGCGAAGAATGCGCACTGCTTCGCATACGAGCATGGAGCCGTAGCCGTACTGGTTGCCGCCGGAATTAAACGGCATGAGGATCAGCTCCTGCGTCTTAAACCAGTCCATGGTCTCGCGGCGCAGCTTGTCGAACTTGTAGCCGTACACATCCGCGAAGCGCTTCTTGTCGGTCGGCTTGTCGTCTGCGATGCGCATGCAGTCCGGCTCGCGGCGGCGCATGTAATCCTCTACAAAGTTAACGGATGCACCGTTCTTTGCAGCGGACAACATCAGCTTCTTTTACCAGACCCTTGCCCGGTACATCGAATACAACGTCGTACACGTCGGCATGTTCCGGACCGAATACCATGTCGTACAGTTCCGCCTTGCTGGTGGGAACAACTACGCCCTTGCAGTTCTCGATGACATCGGTCAATTCATCGGTAAAGGTGAATTTGGTGAGCAATGAGTTCATCTGTATCATTTCCTCCTTAAGCACCGCGGAGTCCCTCGCCACGGTATGCTAAACGGGCCGGTTACATTCATTAACCTTTGCCCCATTGTCTTTCGATTATAGCATACCGCAAAACCCACCCTCTCGTCAACTGTGATTTTGCTTTTTTTGCAAGTTGAATTGCAAGTTCTTGCAAAATGTACAAAACCTGAGGGATTTCTCACTGTTTTCCTGACACGGTCACTTGTCCGCCGATAGAACTTTTTGTAAAAAACGTTTCCGCATGGCAAAATCCGTTTCACAATGCGCAATCGTGTATCAAAAGTGTGATACTGTGCATCTGCGTACACTTTATCTCACATTCCAGCGCTCCCACACGCGGGTGACGGAATTGCATTTTCCGTTTCTTGTAATATCGAACAGCGCACCGGAAACTGCACAGTCGCCCTCAGCTGTCTTGAAATACTCGGTCAGGTCACCGCGAAACATGGCGATAGACTGCTCCACGCGCACGCCGAGCACGGACACGATCGGGCCGGTCATGCCGATATCCGTGATATAACCGGTGCCCTTTGGGATTGACGCGCTCATCCGCGGTCTGCATTACATGTGTGTGCGTGCCCCAGACAGCCGCCGCGCGGCCATCGAGGTAATAGCCCATAGCCAGCTTTTCGCTCGTGGCGTTCGCGTGGATTTCGGCAAGAGCCACGTCATACATACCCTCATTTTCCTTGAGAATGCGGTCTGCACACAGGAAACGGATTGTCCGGGCCGTATTTCATGTCGCAGCGGCCGATCAGGTTCATGACGAGCAGGCGCATGCCCTGCGGGCCGTCATAAATGCCCCAGCCCCGGCCGGGGCTTTGCGGTGCAAGATTGGCCGGACGGAGAACATCCGAACGGCTGTCCAGATACGGCACGATCTGCTGCTTGCCGAACACATGGTTGCCGAGCGTGATCACGTCCGCGCCGGCGGCAAAATATCATCCGCCTGACGCGGGAGAACGCCGTTACCGGCCGCATTTTCGCCGTTTACGATGACGAAATCTGCGCCGGTGTCGCGCTTGATGCGGCGGAGCAGGCCGTGAAGCGCGTCGATACCCGCCTCACCGACCACATCGCCGATGACTAATAGTTTCATGGATTACCTCTTTCTATCATTGCTGCAAGCCGTTGATTGGTTCCGCTGGATTCAGCGGGGAGTGCGCCGCCGCTGCGGCGGGAGGAACCCCGCGGCGCCGCCGCCCACGGCGAGGGGCAAGGGGTAAACCTACGGTTTCTACCTCTTACTCCCGTTTCCTTTGTTTCCGAGTCTGGCGCAGATTGCCGACATGTGACCGCTGCGAAAATGGGGAACGACAGTCGGGTTACTCTTGCGTTTGTTTCGCAACATATTCGCAGTTCACAGGTAGTGTACTGCTACACATACGGGCTATCCGTACGCAGGCGCGGCATAACCGTGCCGCGCAAGTCGTTAGTCTGGAGATTACGGAAGGCACCTCCGGATTAGGCGTTTGGTACAATTTATCTTCGCAGGCCCTGTCAGTAATAACGCTGCTAAAGAATTGTGCGGCACTGTTATGCCGCACCTGCACAGACTCCGATCTGTGTAGCAGTACGCTATCTGACCCTGCGAACAGGTTTCGAAAGACACGGTAGGAAAAATCCTCTGTCGTTCCCCTTTTCGGAGCGGTCGCCGCTCTCTCGGGTCTGCGTCAGGCTATCTAACAAGCAAAGGTAGGAGAAAGAGGAAGGAAAACCGCAGGTTGTCCTTCCTTTTTGCCCCCGCGGCGGGTGCCGCGACGCTCCCAGCCGTCCACAGACGGCGAATCCCTCGCTGAGGTTCAGCGAAAACTTTTCCGCCGTTAGGGGCGAACACGCTAACGCAGTTCGAGTACCCCGCTCAGCCGGTGCAGAAAAGAAGCCGCCCGTTAGGGGCGAACACGCTAACGCAGTTCGAGTACCCCGCTCAGCCGGTGCAGAAAGAAGCCGCCCGTCAGGGGCGAACCCGCTTGCGCAGTTCGTGTCCCCAGCTGGTCGGTGCAGAAAATATATACAAAAGAGCTGCTGCACCCATGCAGCAGCTCTTTTCCATGCAAAAATCTTAATCGAACAGGGTCGAAACCGAAGTTTCCTCGTAGATACGCGCGATCGCCTCGGTGAACACCGGTGCAACCGGCAGGACGTTGATCTTATCCAGCTTCTTGTCGTTGGTCAGCGGAATGGTATCGAGGATGGTCAGCTCTTGATCGGGCTGTTCTGGATGCGCTCGATCGCCGGTCCGGACAGTACGCCGTGGCTTGCACAGGCGTAAACCTCGGTCGCGCCGCCGCGCTCTACCAGAGCGTCCGCTGCGTGTACGAGCGTGCCTGCGGTGTCGATCAGGTCGTCAACCAGAATGCACTTCTTGCCCTCTACGTTGCCGATGATGTTCATAACCTCGGATACGTTGGCCTTCGGACGGCGCTTGTCGATGATGGCAAGCGGCATATCCAGCTTCTGGGTGAACTTGCGGGCACGGGTAACCGAACCCAGATCAGGAGAAACGATAACGGTATCATCGGTGCCAACGCCGAACTTGCCCGCAATGTACGGGATCAGAACGGAAGAACCGAGCATGTTATCCACCGGAATGTCAAAGAAGCCCTGGATCTGTGCAGCGTGCAGGTCCATGGTCAGCACGCGGTCAGCGCCTGCAGCAGTAATGAGGTTTGCGACCAGCTTTGCGGAGATCGGGTCACGCGCCTTGCTCTTGCGGTCCTGACGAGCGTAGCCGAAATACGGGATTACAGCCGTGATACGGCCTGCCGATGCACGCTTGCAGGAGTCGATCATGATGAGCAGCTCCATCAGGTTGTTGTTCACCGGACCGCAGGTGGACTGCACCAGGAACACATCCGAGCCGCGAACGGATTCCGAAATGGAAACCGAGATTTCGCCGTCAGCGAAGGTGGAGATGGCAGCCTTGCCGATCGGCAGTCCGAGCGCAGAAGCGATCTGCATCGCCAGTGCGGGATGGAGTTGCCGGAGAAAATTTTGATGTTTTTTCCGTGAGAAATCATTGATTTGCCTCCGTCATATAAATATATTTTTTTGTTCCGTGTGGATTTATATACGTTTTATGGATTTACTTTTCGTCCTTCTCGTGTGCAGCGCGGCGGCGGTCGTTCCAACCCTCAAGATTGGTCTGGCGGGAACGTGCAACGCTCAGCGCACCGGCAGGAACGTCCTTGGTGACAGTCGTACCGGCAGCCGTAAACGCACGGTCACCCAGCGTGACAGGCGAAACCAGGTTGGTATTGCAGCCGATAAAGCAGTCGTCCCCGATCACGGTCTGGTTTTTGTGGTATCCATCGTAATTGACAACGACCGTGCCGCAGCCGAAGTTGACGCGCTCGCCGACGGTCGCGTCACCGATATAGGTCAGGTGCGAAACCTTGGTGCCGTTGCCGATGGTGGAGTTCTTCAGCTCCACAAAGTCGCCGATGCGGCAGCCGTCACCGACCACGCTCTGCGGGCGGATATAGGCAAACGGACCGACCGTGGTATTGCTGCCGACGGTGGATTCATAAACCTGCGAATTGTTTACCGTGGTGCCTGCGCCGATCTCGGCCTTTTCGAGGATGGTGTTCGGGCCGATAATCGCGCCCGCGCCGACCTTGCAGCCGGGACGGATGTGACAGCCGGGCAGAATGGTCGCGCCCGGTGCAATATCAGCGTCCGGCGCAATGTAGGTGCTGGTCAGATCGAAGATCTGCACGCCCTTTTAATCAGGCCGTAGTTGACACGCTGCATCATCTCGACCTGCGCCATAAAGGCGGCAGTGCCGTCGCAGATGACGTAAATCTTGTTGGTGATGGCAATGCCCTTCTGCGCACCGGCTGCAACAGCCGCCGCAACCAGGCCGTCGAGCGTATCAGCGCCGCTCGCGAGTGCCTTTTTTCAGCATATCCCAGGTGAACATGGCGGCATAGCAGCGGCTGTCTCTCGGCAGAGGCTGACCTTCCGCATCAAAGCCCTGCTGCTCGGCAGACAGTACGCTAACGCCGTAACCGGTGTTCAGGTGCGTCTCCGCCAGATGGAACAGAGCGTCCTCCTCGGCCAGTGCAAACGGAGCCGCCAGCACCAGAACGTGCTCGCTCTCCGGCAGCGCAGCCAGCGAGGCAAAACGATTTGCAGCATCGAGCGCAATGTCCTGTGCGCCGGCAACGGCAGACTCTCTGTCGTCGTGCGCAAAGAAGCACGCCTCCACCGCATCAGGCAGCGCATCCCGCATTGCATCGCCCGCAGTGCCGAACAACACCGGACGCGCAAAAGCGGAAATGCCGTTTTCGTCAAACAGGCCGCCAACCATGACGGCATTTACTTTATTCATCGCAGAAATCCTTTCGTTTCTCAAGGGTCATACGACCAGATTTTCCGATATAGCTTTATTATACAACAGTATGCCGCAAATTGCATTATCATTTTCGATAAATTTCTTCTCACCGCATAATATTTTTCGCCGTTTGCATACAAAGGCCGCAAAGCAAGCATTTTGGTGGGAAATCAAGTAATGGAAAATTGAGAATGGAAAATAGAAAATGAGTGTTAGATAAAGCCATTTGCAGAAATAACATCGTTTCAGATAGCCTTACCGGCGCACCGTTAATAAACGATTTGCCCAAGCATAACCGTAGGGGCGAACATTGTTCGCCCACAACAGGCGTTATCATCAGATAAATGAAGGTATGGTGCAAACGCAAACCGGACCCATTTACTATGGGCGGTCAATGACCGCCCCTGCGGGATACCATATTGCAGATGAATTTACATGCGACGCCGAGGTCGATTTCTTCCCTTGCCGCATACGATTTGGCGTTACATATTATTCCGGATAAAAATACGATAACGTTTCATTCCACGTTCATTTTCCATTCTCCATTCTCAATTCTCCATTACTGCACAAAAAAGACTCGAAACATACGTTTCGAGTCTTTTAGGGTTAGCTTTTAGCCCTGAACTGCGATAACCTCAACCTCAACCTTAGCGCCGAGCGGCAGAGCAGCTACTTCAACGCAGGAACGAGCCGGAGCACCTTCCGGGAAGTACTTCGCGTACACGCCGTTGAATGCAGCGAAATCGTTGATGTCGGACAGGAAGCAGGTGGTCTTGACTACGCGGTCAAAGGATACGCCGCCCTGTGCCAGAACGCACTGCAGGTTCTTCATAACCTGCTCGGTCTGCTCCTCGATGGTGGTTGCCTCAATCTTGCCCGCCTTCGGGTCGATCGGAACCTGACCGGAGGTAAATACGAAACCGTTTGCAGCGATTGCCTGAGAGTACGGGCCTACTGCTGCCGGTGCGAGATCGGTGTGCAGAACTTCCTTGATAGCCATGATAATGGTTTCTCCTTTATATATCTTTTATTTTTTGAAACAGGGGTGAATTTAGAAATGTGTATCCAAAAGCAGCTTACTTCTTGCCGCCCTTGGTCTTTTGTCAGACGCTCGGTGTTGGACAGAACGCGCTTGCGCATACGGATGCTTTCTCCGGAGTGATCTCAGCAGCTCGTCGTCGGAGATGAACTCGAAGCGCCGCCTCGATGGACATCTGGCGCGGCGGAATCAGGCGCAGCGCATCATCCGAACCGGATGCACGCATGTTCGTCAGCTGCTTCTTCTTGCAGACGTTTACAGCCATGTCCTCGCCGCGCGGGTTCTCGCCGACGATCATGCCTTCGTATACCATCGTGCCGGGGCCGATGAACAGCGGGCCGCGCTCCTGCGCGTTGAACAGACCATAGCCAACTGCCTCACCGGTCTCAAAGGCAATCAGCGAACCGGTAGTACGCTTCTGGATGTCGCGCCCTTGTACGGCTGATAGCCGTTAAAGACAGAGGACATAACGCCCTCGCCCTTGGTATCGGTCAGGAACTCGGTGCGGTAGCCAAACAGGCCGCGTGCCGGAATAATGAACTCGAGGCGCATACGGTCAGCACCCTTCGGGTTCATGGAGACCAGCTCGCCCTTGCGGGAGCCCCCATCTTCTCCATGATGGAGCCGACAGCGTCAGCCGGGACGTCGGCGATCATGCGCTCCATCGGCTCGCAGGTCTTGCCGTCGATCTCCTTGAGCAGAGCCTTCGGTGCGCCGACCTGGAACTCATAGCCCTCACGGCGCAGGTTCTCGATCAGGATGGACAGATGCATCTCACCGCGGCCGCATACGCGGAATGCGTCGGTGGTATCGGTTTCGTTAACGCGCAGGGATACATCCTTGAGCAGCTCACGGAACAGACGCTCACGCAGGTGGCGGGAGGTGACAAACTTGCCTTCCTTGCCGGCGAACGGAGAGTCATTGACCATAAAGGTCATCTCACGACCGTCGGCTCGGAGATCTTAACGAACGGCAGAGCTTCAACGTGCTCCGGGTCGCACAGGGTCTCGCCAATGGTGACGCCTTCGATGCCGGAGAAGCAGACGATCTCGCCGGCCTGTGCCTGTTCGATCGGCTGACGGCCCAGCTCCTCAATGGAGTACAGGGTAACGAGCTTTGCGTTGTACGGCTTGGTGTTGCCATGGTAGTCGCAGACGGTGACCTGCTGACCGACCTTCATCGAGCCGCGCTCGATACGGCCGATGCCGATACGGCCGACGTACTCGTTGTAGTCGATAGAAGAAACGAGCATCTGGGTCGGTCCTTCGGTGTCAACATGCGGCGCCGGGATATGCTCGAGGATCTGCTCGAACAGCGGGGTCAGATCCTTGCCCCTACGTTCGGGGACATGGATGCAGTGCCTGGCACGGCCGGAGCAGTATACGATCGGGCTGTCAAGCTGCTCATCGGTTGCATCGAGGTTGAGCAGCAGCTCGAGAACCTCGTCGCCGATCTCGTTCAGACGGGCATCCGGACGGTCGATCTTGTTGATCGCGATGATGATCTTGTGGCCGAATTCAAGTGCCTTTTGAAGCACGAAACGGGTCTGCGGCATCGGGCCCTTCTGCTGCATCGACCAGCAGGACAACGCCGTCTACCATCTTGAGGATACGCTCTACCTCGCCGGAAAAGTCTGCATGGCCCGGGGTGTCGACGATATTGATCTTTACGCCCTTGTAGTGTACCGAGGTGTTCTTGGCCAGAATGGTAATGCCGCGCTCACGCTCGATGTCGCCGGAGTCCATGACGCGCTCCTCTACCACCTGATTTTCGCGGAAAGCACCAGCCTGCTTGAGCATCTGGTCAACCAGAGTGGTCTTGCCGTGGTCAACGTGCGCGATGATGGCGATGTTGCGTAAATCGTTTCGGATCATATATATTCCTCCATTATTAAAGGTCATTTTCGTACATCATCTATTATACTTGTTTTTCTGCTGGTTTTCTACCTGTTTTATCGTCAAAATTATGATAATTTCTGCGTGAAATTCTGTAAACTTTTTACGTGCCACCTTTTGCACATTGTTTTTCATTTCCGGTTCCGCAAAAAATGTACGCGAAATGTGGAAATTTTCTGCGGCTTATGCTATAATGACAGTGCAATCTATGAATAACGAGGAAATAACATGAAAGGTATTATTCTTGCCGCGGGCAAAAGGCTCTCGTCTTTACCCCATGACGCGCCCGGTGTGCAAGCCGCTGCTGCCGGTCTACGATAAACCGATGATTTATTATCCCCTCGCTGTGCTCCTCGAAGCCGGCATCCGGGATATTCTGATCATCATTCCCCGGAGAGGAAGCCGCCCGTTTTACCGTCTGCTCGGCTCGGGCGGACGTCTCGGCCGGACTTTCATCACCTACGAGGTACAGGAGGTCGGCGATAAGCATTGCGGACGCCCTGCTGATCGGCTCGCAGGTTATCGGAAACGATGATGTCTGCCTCGTACTCGGCGACAAAATCTTTTATTCTCCGAATATTCGGCGGCTATCTCAAGCAGGCTTTCAGCCACCGTGATGTTTCGCCGTGCGTATTCGGCTATGTTGATGATCCGCGTGCGCCTATCTGGTGGACGGCCATGAGATCATGGACGCGCTTCTCCATCGAATATCTGACCAATCAGGGCCGCTATATCGTTCCGGGTCTGTACCGATGCCATCGACGACGATGTCGTAACCATATCTGCGCGCAACGGCGCCTTCCGCACGCGTGACCTATCACGATTACGGACGTCAATCACAGGTTGCCTATGCGCCGCGAACAGCTGCATGTAGTCAAGCTCGACCGTGATTTTGTCTGGCTCGATGCCGGCACGGCGGACAGCCTGCTCTACTCGCGCGCAGGAGGTCAAGCGTGTCACTTGCGACCGGACGCTCACCATTGCCGCCCCGCAAATCGCAGGCACCGCGGCTATCGACCAGAAAACCGTTCTGCGCCATGCCGCAGAGCTTGATAAGACGCGCTGTACGGACGCTATCTGGAATGTCTGTAACCTACACCGGGATCTGACAGGATTGGAGAGATTATAATGCCGGTTTACATGAAACAAAAACCTACCGCACCAAAGCGCTCACCTGACGGGCATGATCGATGTGACTGATGACTTCGGCGGCAGCGGTGCAGAACCTGCCTGCCGCAACACCGGGATGAAGTCCGGCACGATCACCGGCTTTACGACCGGCGGCGTTGCAGGCCTGACAACGCTCGAATTTGAGCCGGGCATGGTTTATCACGACCTCAAGGCTGCGATGGATGTCTTTTTCGCCCTATCGCGACGAAAACGGCCGTGTGATCTATTACCATCATCATGATACCTGGCACGATGACAACGGCTCGTCGCATATTAAGGCGGCCCTCCTCAGCCCGTTCATCGTCATCCCTTTCGTCAACGGCGAGATTACGATCGGCCCGTGGCAGAATCTGACGCTCGTTGAGTGCGATACGAGAGATCGTACGCGCGCGACATCGTTTTTCAGGTAATGGGCGAATAAAAGCATATCGGAAACGTCCACGCCAGACGGCGTGCCTTTTTACTTTGCGAAGCAGCGAATGCTTCAAAGCAAACGCTTTTGAATTACTGATGTTGCTTCGATGTAGTTTACGATGTCACCGATGGTGCTCATCTTAGCAGCTTCCTCGTCCTCGATGGTGACGCCGAAGTTCTCCTCGAGATCCATCATCAGCTCAACTACGTCCAGAGAGTCAGCGTTCAGATCCTCCTTGACCTTGGTCTCCATGGTCATAGTGGAAGCATCAGCGTCGAACTTGTCAGCGAGGATTTCACATACCTTTTTCAAACATGGGGGTTACACTCCTTCATTTTTTCTTGATTTATTGTTCTGAAAACTCCGACTTTGCGGAATTTTTCATACCGTTTCTCGCAGCATCGTGTCGATGTCCGGCTCAGCATCCAGCTCTGCGAGCTGGTCGCGCAGCGTGCGCGCAACATTGCGCATCAGCTGGGCATTCGACGAGCCTTCCTGAATAATGCCTTCGATCATGCCGAAGCTGTGCAGATCCTGCGCGGTAATATGCAGGGTATCTGCGGCCTCCGCCTCGCGCGTCGGGTCCTTCCAGAGAATAGAAGCGCAGCCGCGCGGCGAAATGACCGAATACAGCGCGTTTTCAAGCATGAGTACGCGGTCAGCAACCGCGAGCGCAAGTGCGCCGCCGGAGCCGCCCTCGCCGGTCACGATCGAGATGACCGGCGTTTTCAGCTCGATGAACTCGTACAAACAGCGTGCGATCGCCTCGCCCTGGCCGCGCTCCTCCGCGCCTACGCCGCAGAATGCACCGCCGGTATCGACAAAATTGATGACCGGCCGATGAAATTTCTCAGCCTCGTGCGCGCGAGACGCAGCGCCTTTCGATAGCCCTCAGGATGTGCCATGCCGAAGTTCGCGTCCATGTTCTGCTCGATGGTGCGGCCCTTGCGATGACCGATCACGGTCACCGGGGTACCGCCGAAATAGCCGATGCCGCCGAGAATCGCGTGGTCGTCACCGAAATAACGGTCACCGTGCAGCTCGATGAAATCGTCAAACAGCTCGTCGATATAATCGGTCAGCATCGGTCGTTTGGTATCATGGATGATACGCATTTTTTCGCTTGCCGGTCTGTCAGTCACGTTTCCACACCTGCCATTTCTTTGCCTTGGGACTGCAATGCAGTTCAAGCAGTTTTTCAAGCGTTTCTCTTTAATTGATTACGCGGAACTATTTTATCACAGAAACCGTGCGAAAGCAAGAATTCCGACGATTGAAAATCATCCGGCAGCGTCTGGCCGATCGTTCCCTCAATAACGCGGCGGCCGGCAAAGCCGACGACTGTGCGGGGCTCTGCGAGAATGATGTCGCCGAGCATGGCGAACGACGCGGTTACGCCGCCCGTTGTCGGGTCGGTCAGCACGGTGATATACAGCAGACCGGCGTCCGAATGACGGCGCGCCGCTGCACTTACCTTCGCCATCTGAAGCAGAGAAAACATGCCCTCCTGCATGCGCGCACCGCCCGGAGCAGGTGAACAGCACGACAGGCAGACCCTTTTCGGTCGCGTACTCGAACAGGCGGGTCAGTTTTTCACCGACGACCGAGCCCATCGATGCCATCATGAAATGACTGTCCATCACACCGAGCGCAGTTTCCACACCGCCGATCTTGCAGACACCGGTCTTGACTGCGTCCGGCATGCCGACCTTTTCGGCAAGCTCTTTGTCTTGTCCGCGTAACCCGGGAAGTGAATCGGGTCTGCGGATGCAAGATCGCCGTACAGCTCCTCAAAGCTGTCCTTATCCGCGATCTGACGGATGCGTGTGCGCGCGAGCAGTCGTCCGTAGCGTCCGCAGTGCGGGCACACATACAGATTCTTGCCGTAGGCATACGCCTTCAGTTCTGCGCCGCAGCCCTTGCAGGTTACGACCTTGTTGGCCGCTTCGTCCTCCTGCGGTTTCATTTCCATAGAGGTCTCGCGTGTTTTTCTGAAACAGGTCGATCAGACCCAGACCCCATCTCCCTCCCGTCTATTCATCTGCGGTCAATCGCTGATAAGCGAAAAGAACCGCCATTTTATTGATCGATTTAGTCAAATCGCCATTTGCGATTGAATTAACGTTGAAGTTTGCGTCTACGAACGCCTTGGAGCACAGAATGTGCATCTGGTAGTCCGTTGCCGGTCACAACGCCCTCAAACAGCGTCTCCGCGAGGGCACGGCGCATGCGAACGATGGCCTGCTCACGATCGGAGCCGTAGACGATCAGCTTGCCGATCATGGAATCGTAGAACGGCGGGATTTTATAGCCCTGATATGCTGCGGAATCCACGCGCACGCCCGGTCCGCCCGGCAGATGCAAGGGAGACCAGAGTGCCCGGGCAGGGCGCAAAGCCGCGCGACGGGTCCTCGGCGTTGATGCGGCACTCGATGGCGTGACCGCGCATGGTCAGGTCCTCCTGCTTGAAGGAGAGCGGCTCGCCCGCCGCCACGCGAAGCTGCTCGCAGACGAGATCAACGCCAGTCACCTGCTCGGTGACCGGATGCTCGACCTGAATGCGGGTGTTCATCTCGCAGAAATAGAAGTTGCGGTCCTTGTCAACGAGAAACTCGATCGTGCCTGCGCTGCGGTAGCCGACGCGCTTTGCCAGCGCAACAGCCGCGCTCGTCATCTTTTCGCGAAGCTCGGGCGTGACGAATGCCGACGGGCATTCCTCGATGAGCTTCTGATGGCGGCGCTGTACCGAGCACTCACGCTCGAACAGATGAACTACATTGCCGTAGTTTCGCCCAGAATCTGCACCTCAATGTGGCGCGGATTGTGGATATATTTTTCCATATACAGGCGGCCGTCACCGAAGTTGGCGATAGCCTCTGCAGAGCTGCGCTGTCGTACGCATCCTTGAGATCCTTGACGCTGAGCGCCACGCGAATACCCTTGCCGCCGCCGCCGGAGGCCGCCTTTGAGCATGACCGGATAGCCGATGCGCTCCGCCTCGCCAATGGCTTCGTCAAAATCGCGCAGCGGACCGTCCGTGCCGAGCGCGACCGGAACGCCTGCCGCGATGGCGTTGCGCTTTGCCTCGGACTTGTCGCCCATCAGACGGATGGTTGCGCAGCAGTCGGGCCGATAAACGCAAGGCCTGCCTGCGTAGTCCGCTCTGCAAAATCCGGATTCTCGGATAGAAAGCCGAAGCCGGGATGAATGGCCTGACAGCCGGACGCAAGCGCCGCCGAAATGATATTATCCATATTCAGATAGCTTTCCGCCGCGCGGGCAGGACCGATGCAACTGCCTCGTCCGCGATCTGCGCATGGAGCGCCTCGCGGTCAGCCTCGGAATAGACCGCGACCGAAATGATGCCGAGGTCACGGCAAGGCCTGTATAATGCGAACTGCGATCTCGCCGCGGTTCGCTATGAGTACCTTTTGAAACATTCGATTAGTCTCTCCGCCTCAGTCATTGATGACCATGCATTTGATCTCCGCTTCGGCGGCCTTCTGGTCGCCGACCCATGCGAATGCCCTCGGCTACTGCCATCGGGCCGCGACGCTTGGTGAAGGTGCACTTCCAGACGCGCAGCGTATCGCCAGGCTTGGCCATGGCGCGGAACTTGCGCCTTGTCGATGCCGGTGTAGACCGCAGTCTTGCCCTTGAACTCGGGCAGGAGAGCAAAGCGACGCCGCCCGCCTGCGCGAGCGCTTCCAGACGGAACACCGCCGGCATGATCGGATTTCCCGGGAAGTGTCCCTGGAAGAAGAATTCGTCGCCTGTCAGGTGCAGCGCACCGACTACATGGTTCTCGTCCATTTCGACGGATCTCGTCAACGAGCAGCATCGGCGGACGGTGAGGAAGGATCTCCATGATCTGTTCTTTGTTCAGCATATTATAATCCCTCTCAATCTAAAAAGCAAGATAATTACCGCAAAACTACAGTTTTGCCGGTAATTTGAACAGATCGTGGACCGTTCCCCAAGTCGTACAAAGTTCCCCGTCGGTCGAAACTTTCTCCCTCTATCGGTATAAAAACGGTGATACATGCTCCCCGTTTTTATGAATTTGCGCAAATTCTATTGAATCCGCGCTGATGCGCGGCAGATGCTTACGTCTTACTCAATAACACAAAGGACTTGGTTATATTCCACCATATCGCCCGGCTGCGCCATGATGCGGACGACCTTGCCGCTGCAGGGAGCCTTGATCTCGTTCATGGCCTTCATGGCCTCGACGATGCAGAGGGTGTCGCCCTCCCTGACCTGCCTGGCCGACCAGAACGAACGGCGGTTCATCCGGCGAGGGAGAAGAATAAAACGTGCCGACCAGCGGGCTCTTGACCTGCGTACCTGCCGGAAGCTGCTCCTCTGCCGGTGCCGCGTCTTCGGTCTCTGCTGCTGCGGCTGCCGCCGGTGCAGCGGATGCTGCCGCCGCTGCTACCGATGCTGCAGCGATCACGGGAGCCGGTTCCAGCTGCCTTGATCTTGATTTTGCGTTATCCAGCTCGATGGCGACCTCGCCCAGCTTCTTCGAAGCGAGCGCATCCATCAGCTCAAGCGCGATGTCTTTCAGTTCTTTGATGTCCATTTTTATACCTTCTTGATCAGGATACATGCGTTGTGACCGCCGAAGCCGAGCGAGTTGGAGATGGCAACGTTGATCGGCATTTCGACCGCCTTGTTCGGGGTGATATCCAGATCACACTCCGGATCGGGCTCCTTTGTAGCCGATGGTCGGCGGAACGATGCCCTCGCGGATGGCCATGACGCACGCAATCGCCTCGACCGCAGCCGCGCCGCCCAGCAGATGGCCGGTCATGGACTTGGTGGAGGATACCTTTACCTTGTATGCTTCGTCACCGAACGCTTTCTTAATGGCGATGGTCTCGTACTTTCTCGTTGAGCGGCGTCGGACGTGCCGTGCGCGTTGATATAGTCAACGTCGGCCGGGGTCAGACCGGCATCCTCAATGGCACCGCGGATTGCGTGCGCCGCTGCCTCGCCGTCCGGAGAGGGGCTGGTGATGTGATATGCGTCGCCGGATGCGCCGTAGCCCGCAACCTCTGCAAGGATGGTCGCGCCGCGCTGCTGCGCGTGGGTCAGGCTCTCGAGTACGAGACAGCCTGCACCTTCGCCCATGACAAAGCCGGAACGGCGTGCGTCAAACAGGGATGGAAGCTGCTGTCGGGTCCTCGCCCATGTGAACAGCCTTCATATTCTGGAAGCCTGCCATCGAGATCGGGATGATGCCGTTCTCCGGTGCCGCCGCAACAACAACGTCCTGGTATCCGTGACGGATGGCGCGCATTGCCTCACCGATGGAGTGGTTGCCGGTCGCGCACGCGGAGACCGGGCAGAAATTCTCGCCCTTGAAGCCGAAGTGCATGGAGATATACGCTGCCGCGATGTTGGCGATCATCTCCGGAATAGCGAACGGCGAAACACGGCCGGGACCCTTTTCGAGCAGCTTCGGGACCTCCTGCTCTGCAACATGCAGACCGCCTACGCCCGAACCGAAGATAACGCCCGTGCGATAGGGATCGAAATTGCCTTCCTTGAGGCCTGCCTGCTCGACAGCCTGAACCGCTGCCGCCATTGCGTAATGCACATTTGCGTCTGCGCGGCGCGCCTCACGCTTCTCCATATACTGGGTCGGGTCGAAATCCTTGACCTCTGCACCCAGCTTTACCTTAAAATCGGATACATCAAACTTGGTGATGGGACCGATGCCGCACTTGCCGGTCTTGAGCGACTCCCAAAACGACGGCACATCGTTGCCGACCGGAGTGATGGCACCCATGCCGGTGATTACTACACGTTCCATATATTTGCTCCTTCATTCAATATCACGACCGTACCCCTGTACGGTGTTAAATCTTAATATAATCCGCCGTCCGCGATGATCGTCTGGCCGGAAATATAGCTTGCAGCATCGGAAGCCAGGAAATATAACCACGCCTGCGATCTCCTCCGGCTTGCCGAAACGGCCGAGCGCGATCTGCTTCTTGGCGTTCTCGCGGATGTCCTCAGGCACCTTGTCGCTCATCTCGGTGGCGATCCAGCCCGGAGCGACCGCGTTTACCGTAATGCCGCGCGCACCCAGCTCCTTGGCGGCGGTCTTGGTCATGCCGACCATACCCGCCTTGGCAGCGGTGTAATTGATCTGGCCGTAGTTTCCGGTGAACGCCGAAACCGAAGTGATGTTGATGATACGGCCCTGCTTTGGCGCGCATCATCATCGCACCGCACAGGCTGAGCATGTTGAATGCGCCCTTGAGGTTGGTGCGGATAACGTCGTCGAACTGGTCCTCCTTCATGCGGACCATCAGACCGTCGCGGGTGATGCCCGCATTGTTGACGAGAACGAACGGTACTCCGATCTCTTCCTTAATTTCCTTGAGCGCAGTGCTGCAGGCGTCATAGTCCGCAACATCCCACTTCTTCACATAAGCGTTGACGCCGTGCGCGCGGCACTTCTCCGCCACAGCCTCAGCCTTTTCGACCGAGGACGCACAGTTGATGAGGACGTCGAAGCCGTCCTGCGCCAGCTTTTTCCGCGATTGCCGCGCCAATGCCGCGGAACCGCCGGTTACGATAGCTAAATCTCATTGTTTACTCCATTCTATAGACAGGCAGGAGTGAGGAGTTTTCGTATCTTTCACTCTCCGCTCTTATTCAAATCTCTTGTAAGCGTTCTTCAGAAGGTCCTCTGCCTGCGCGGTCATGCCCTTTGAGGATCTCCTCGCACGGATGCAGCTCCTTGAGCATACCCGCAATCTGGCCGGACATGAACGTGCCCTCCTCATAGTTGCCGTCCTGCACGGCCTTACGCAGCGAACCGGCGGTTGCCTTTTCAAGCTCCTCGAGCGAAGCGTCGGTATTCTCTTTTTCCAGTTCAAGGCACTTGCGCGCCATCGGGGTCTTCAGCGAACGAACCGGATGACCGGACGGACGGCCGGTGACAACGGTCGAAATGTCGGTCGCCTTGAGAACAAGCTCCTTATATTTGTCCGGAGATGCAGCACTCGTTGGACGCGAGAAACACCGTGCCGCACTGAACGCCCTCTGCACCAAGCATAATGGATGCTGCCATGCCGCGGCCGTCTGCAATGCCGCCTGCGGCGATGACCGGAATGCTCAGTGCGTCCACGACCTGCGGAACGAGCGGCATGGTGGTCAGCTCGCCGATGTGGCCGCCGGATTCCATACCCTCTGCGATAACGGCGTCCGCACCTGCGCGCTCCATGCGCTTTGCCAGTGCAACCGATGCGACAACCGGCATAACCTTAATGCCTGCGTTCTTCCACGCGGCCATGTATTTGCCCGGGTTGCCCGCGCCGGTGGTCAGCACCTCAATCTTCTCGTCGATTGCGAGCTGCGCAAGGTCGTCGGCGTTCGGGGAGAGCAGCATGATGTTCATGCCGAGCGGCTTGTCCGTGATCTCACGCGCCTTATGGATCTCGTCACGGATATAATCTACCGGCGCCGCGCCGCCCGCGATAATGCCCAGACCGCCTGCCTTGGAAACCGCAGCAGCCAGATGGTGCTCGGCGATCCACGCCATAGCGCCCTGCACGATCGGGTATTCGATGCCGAGAAGTTCTGTGATCTTGGTTTTCATAGGTCATTCTCCCCTTTTATACAGGTAATTTCTTGTAATTCTAAATCTATCAAGTTATTATAGCATACTTTTCAATGAAATGTAACCAAATGTTATTGCACTGAATATCTGGTATCGTACATTTCTGTTGAATATTGTACTGTAATTACAATTTCAGCACAAAAGCGCCATAAGTAAGTCCTCCGCCGAAACCGGTGCAGACAATGGTCTGACCTCGCGCAGCAGTCCGTTTTGCGCATCTCATTGAGGCAGATCGGCACGCTTGCCGAGGAGGTGTTGCCGAAGCGGTCCATGTTGACGTAAACCTTTTCCTTGGGCAGATGGTATCTGCGTGCAATAACATCCAGAATACGCAGATTCGCCTGATGCGGCACCACCCAGTCGATTTCCTCTGCGGTGACGCCCGCCCGCTTGAGTGCGGTGTCGATCGCAAGCGGTACGGCTCTTGCGGTGAAGCGCACAACAGCTGCGCCCTGCATTTTCAGAAAACGCGCCTTCGGGTCCACCGTGCGGTCACCGGAAAGCGGGTCCTCGACCGGCAGGGCTTCCATGTGCAGGTACTCTGCACCCGAACCGTCTGCCGCGGTGAAGGTGGACAGAATGCCGACCGTTTCGTCCTCAGTCGCCTGATAAACGGCTGCAGCGGCACCGTCGCCGAACAGAATGCAGGTCGAGCGGTCGGTGTAGTCCACGATGCGCGAAAGCGTTTCCGCCGAGACAACCAGTACGGTCTTTGCCTTGCCGGATTTAATGTAACTGTCCGCAATGTCGGTCGCGGAAACAAAGCCGGTGCAGGCATTGTTGATGTCGAACGCGCCGACCTGACGCGCACCCAGCTTGTCCTGCAGGATAGACGCCGTATTCGGCGTGTTGGTATCCGGCGAGCAGGTGCTGACGAGAATGAGGTCAAGCTCCTCTGCGGTGATGCCTGCGTCCGCGAGTGCGTCCTGTGCGGCACCGAGCGCCAGCTCCCATGTATGTGTATTCTTTGCGATGCGGCGTTCGCGAACACCTGTGCGCTGTACGATCCATTCATCATTGGTATCGACCATGTGCTCAAGCATTGCATTGGTAAGGACAAAATCCGGAATGCAGGCGCCCGTGCCGATCAGTTGACTGTTGATGATTTCCACGCTCCCCAGAATTTCGAATCGCTCTCCCCGAAAAGCGTGGAAAATCGACAATAGTTTGATTGACAAAGTAATCTCTGACTATTATAATAAAAGCACAGAAAATTGTCAAGACAGACCGTTATTATTTAGCAACACTTTGTGCGAAAAATATCTATTAAAATACGGTGCTGTCAGCGTTTGATTATTATTTTGGAGGAACGAAACGTGAACTACGGTTTTGCATTTTTCCCCGGCCAGGGTGCGCAGGCCCCGGCATGGGCAAGGACCTTTATGAGAACTCGCAGGCTGCCAAGCTGGTTTTGAGGAAGCAAGCGAAGGCGCCGGTCTGGATGTCGCCAAGCTGTGCTTTGAGAGCGACAAGGCAACGCTCTCCCGCACGGAGAACAGCCAGATCGCGATTTTTTCACCCATTCCATGGCAGCCTGGGCTGCACTGAAGGAAGCAGGCGTGGAATTCAAGGCAGCGGCAGGCTTTTCGCTCGGTGAATACACCGCACTGGCGGCTGCAGGCGTTGTTTCCCTCGCAGACGGCGTGAAAATCGTTTCCATGCGCGGCAAGCTGATGCAGCAGGCAGCGGACTCGATCGACGGCGGCATGGCGGCTATCCTCGGTCTGGAGGACAGCGTAATTGAAGAAGCCTGCGCGAGAAGGTGACCTCCGGCGTGGTCCGTCCGGTCAACTACAACTGCCCGGGTCAGCCCGTTATCGCCGGCGAAAAGGCGGCTCTCGCCGAGGCGATCGAAAACTGCAAGGCTGCCGGCGCACGCCGTGCGCTCCCCCGCTTGCGGTATCCGGTGCATTCCATACCCCGCTGATGGCAAAGGCTGCCGCAGAGCTGCGCGCTTACGTTGCGGACTTTATCTTCTCCGCACCGAAGATGGATATTTACTCCAACCTCGACGGCAAGGTTTACGACTGCTCCGACCTGCCGGCACATCTTGAGCAGCATATGATCTCTCCCTGTTCGCTGGACCCGTCTGGTTCAGAACGGCATGGCGGCGGGTCTGACCTCGGCGTGTGAGGTAGGCCCCGGCAAGACGCTGACCGGCTTCGCGGGCAAGATCAGCAAGGAGCTGACCTGCAAGACCGTGCAGGATATGGCGGCGTGCAGGCTGCAGCCGAATGATTTTCGACTGAAAACGCATAAAGACAGTAAAAAGGCACCGTTTTACGGTGCCTTTTATTTTGTTATCCCAGAAAACCCAAATGCTCCAGCAGGATTTTGAGACCCATCAAAATCAGTACGATACCGCCGAACAGCTCTGCGCGGGACTTGTACTTTTGTGCCGAACACATGGCCGATCTTCACGCCGATGCACGACAGCACAAACGTGGTTGCACCGATGAACGACACCGCCGGAACGATATCGACCTGCAGGAACGCAAACGTCACGCCGACCGCAAGCGCATCAATGCTCGTAGCAACCGCAAGCGGCAGCATGGTCATAAAGCGGAACGAATCGCTGACGCTTTCGTCATCGTGCTCGCGCGACTCGCGTACCATGTTTGCGCCAATAAGCCCCAGCAGCACGAAGGCGATCCAGTGATCAATGCTCGTGATGAGCGACTGAAAGCGCACGCCGAGTGCAAAGCCGATGAGCGGCATTAAAAGCTGAAAAGCCGCCGAAATACAGTCCGCAGATGACCGCGTGCTTGGCAGCTTGAGCGTGCGCACGCTCAGTCCCTTGCAGACAGACACCGCGAACGCGTCCATCGACAGACCGACTGCGATCAAAAACAACTCCAGTAAACCCATTTTCTTGTCCTCCTCAGTCGTTTTATCCGGCGGAAAACAGGCACAAAAAAGACCCATCTGCCGCGTAGAACAGATAAGTCTCGTCATTTCATGCAAAACCAGAGGAGCGTCCTCCCCAGTATGTTGGCTCTGCCGCGCGGCGGAACAACCGCGCCGACTACTCCCCTTTATTGCGCTTTATGATAGCATATGCACAAAAATGTCAATATGCGCACCGGAATTGTTGCTCTTGGCAAACTGCGGCGCCCGCCGCTGAGGGCAAAAAGGGTAGACACCTACGGTTTCTACCCTCTTTGAACACCCGTTTCCCTTGGTAGCTACCTTGGGTGCAGACGGTGAGACTGCGTAAGCAGGAAAAGGGGAACGGCAGTCGGTCTACCGCTCAATCGCTTTCTCCGCCTTTTTCGCAATTCACAGACAGCGTACTGCTACAAAAAAGAGTGCCGCACAATTCGTCAGCGCGTTATGATGGACAGGGGCCTGCGAGGATAAATGCTACTAAATAGATAGATTCGTTGCTGTCTGCCTCCAGACTAACAAATTGGTATGTTGCGCCTGCTGAAATAGCCGACCTGTGTGGCAGAACGGTATCTGACACTGCGAATAGGTTGACCGGAAAAAAAATCCGTCGTTCCCCCATTTCGCAGCGGTCACATGTCGGCAATCTGCGCCAGACTATCTAACAAAGGGAAAGGTAGGAGTTCAAAGGAAGGAAACCATGGGTGTCCCTTCCTCTTTGCTCCCCGCGGCCGGCAGTCCCCGGTCCCCCGGCGCACTCTTCGCCCAGAAACGGCGAACCGTTCACACGGTTCGGGCACACCGGAAAGTCTGTGCCGAGAAATCTTCGCTCGCGCACGCCGATCTCTCCCTGACGTTTTCCCTTGTGCTATGCCGTAAATGCGCTATACTTATTTTATATGACTTGAAAAAGAGGTTACAACAATGAAACTCCAAACCAGACTGGCGGTGCTGGTGTGCAAGGCATCGGGCGCTGTCCTGCGCAAGCTGGGACGCGGCGGCACCAACCTGCCGGGCAAGCTGGCACTGAAAATTGATAAAAAATATTCTGGGTGAGCTGTCGCGCGGCGTAAAGGTCACGGTCGTGACCGGCACGAACGGCAAGACCACCACCTCCCGCATGATCGAGCAGGCGTTCGCCGATGCGGGACTCAAATATTTCTCCAACAAGTCCGGGCGCGAACCTGCTGACCGGCATCATCGCGGTATTTGCACAGCATTCCACGCTGTCCGGCAAATGCCCGTACACGCACGCGCTCATCGAGTGCGACGAGGCAGCCTTCCGCAAAACGAGCGAATACCTGCCGGTCGAATGTCTGGTCGTCAACAACATCTTCCGCGACCAGCTTGACCGCTACGGCGAAATTACGCACACGCTCAACGCCATCCGCGAGGGTATCACGCATGTGCCGAATGCAACGCTCTGCCTGAACGCGGACTGCTCGCTCACCGCTTCCCTTTGCGGACAGCGTGCCGAACAAGATCGTCTGGTTCGGCGTGAATGTCCCCGATTTACAAGGAGACCGCTCACGAGCTGTCCGACGCGCCGTACTGCATCCACTGCAAGACCGAATATGAGTACGATTACATCACCTACGGCCATCTCGGCGGCTTCCGCTGCCCGAAGTGCGGCTACCACCGCCAGACGCCGCAGGTCGCTGTCACCAAGGTGCTCGCCACCGGCGCGGACTCGTCCGACATCATACTGGACATCTTCGGTCACGAGCACGAGGTACACGTCAACCTGCCGGGCGGCTACAACATCTACAACGCCGCCGCAGAAGCCGCTGTCGCGCATGTTGTCGGCATTGATGAGCAGACCGCGGTCAGCGCACTTTCACAGTTCGAATGCGGCTTCGGCCGTGCCGAGCAGTTCAAACTCGGTCAGGCACAGGCGCGCATGATGCTGGTCAAGAATCCTGCCGGCTTCAATCAGGTCATCAACCTGATCGCGCACGATGAGGGCAATTACAAGCTGGCATTCCTGCTCAACGACCGCTTCGCGGACGGCACGGACATCAGCTGGATCTGGGACGTTGACTTCGAGGCACTCGCCGACCAGCAGGTGCGCTTTACACGCGTACTGGTTTCCGGCGTGCGTGCGGATGATATGGCGCTGCGTCTCAAGTACGCAGGCTTTGCCCCGAGCGTATCGAGGTTATCCGCGAGTACGACAGGCTGCTGACCGAGATCAGCTCGGATGAGACACCGGCATTCCTTATGCCGACATACACTGCCATGTTCGACCTGCGCGGTGAGATCAGCAAGCACACCGACGTTAAGGCGTTCTACGAATAAGGGGAAACTGCAATGGAACTGAATATCTGCCATCTTTACCCCGACATTCTCAATCTGTACGGTGACCGGGGCAACATTATCACGATGAAGCGCCGTCTGGAGAGCCGCGGCATCAGCGTCAATGTGGACGAGTGCTCGATCGGTCAGCCGCTCGATGTGGACAAGTACGACATTTTTTTCTTCATCGGCGGCGGACAGGACTTTGAGCAGGAGGTGCTGCTGCGCGACCTCGCCTCCCCGCAAGGGCAAGGACATCTGCACCGCTGTTGAGGAGGAGAAGGTGTTCCTCGCCATCTGCGGCGGCTACCAGATGCTCGGCCAGTATTACAAAACGTGGGACGGCGTGCAGCTCGACTTCATCGGTGCGATCAACGTGCACACCATCGGCGCGAAAGAGCGCATGATCGGCAACTACATGTACCGCACAACGCCCGAGAGCAGCGGCTCCATCGTGGTCGGCTTTGAGAATCACTCGGGCAAAACCTATCTCGGTGAGGATGTCGCGCCGCTCGGCATGATGATAAAGGGCTACGGCAACAACGGCGAGGACCAGACCGAGGGCGCACGCTACAACAACGTGTTCGCCACCTACTCGCACGGCTCGCTGCTGCCGAAGAATCCCGTGCTGTGCGACTTCATCCTGCAGACCGCGCTCGACCGCCGCTACGGCAAGACCGAGCCGCTCGTACCGCTCAATGATACTCTTGAGCTGAACGCGCACAATTATATGGAGCAGCGTCTGAGCAAATAACCTGATAAAAGTTACGGAAAAGGCATGATTTGCAGTCATGCCTTTTCTATTTGTCTCTGCGGAAAATATGTTAAAATATTATCAAGAGAAGAGCATGAGCAGCTTCCGACAGAAAAGAACGAGGAGACACACCATGAACAGGAGAATGATTGCGGCAGCACTGGCATGCCTTGCCTGCACGGCAGGACTGAGCGCCTGCAGCCTGACCGGCACCGGCGATACCCATCATATAGCGGTGATCATCAAGCACGCGGGCGAGCATTTTCAGAACGTCATGGCTGGCGCGGGAAGCCTGCGCCAGCGAGCACCCGAATGTAACGATTGACATTCAGTTTCCGTCCTCGGCGGACGACAGCGCGGAACAGCTGGATCTGTTCCGGTCCGCGCTTGACGATGACAGCGTAGACGCAGTTGTCATTTCGCCCACGCAGTCCGGGCAGTTGTCGGCAGCCGCCGAAAATACAGACAAAGCCGATCATCGCACTGGACACGGATTTCACCTCGGACAAAAAACTGTCCTTTGTCGGCACCGGCAACGAGGCGGCAGCCAAATCCGGCGGCTTAGCTGCTATGAAGAAGAGCAAAGTCGAACGGCGCGGACAAGCCGCAGGCTGTTATCCTGACCGGCGCACAGGGCGACGAGACGCACGAAAGCACGTCTGCGCGGCTACCGCAGCGCCGTGGAGCAGGCGGGCGGCACCGTGCTCGAGGTGCAGTACTGCGACGCACAGCCCGACCGTGCGGCAGCCGCGATGGAGGCTGTCATGCAGAAGTATCCGCAGGGTGTGGACGCGCTGCTCGTTACCAGCGATGATATGGCGCTTGCAGCCATCAAGTGCATCTGGGATAACAACAGCGCCGCCTATCAAAAACCGTTATCTGCGGCTTTGACGGCAATCAGGCTGCGGTGGAAGCGCTCGACCGCGGCGAGCTGACTGTAGATATTGCCCAGCAAGGGCTATGAAATGGGCTACAAAAGCTGTCGAGGCCGCTTTGGACGCACTCGAGGGCAAATCCGTCGAATCGGTGATCGACTCTGGTTCGAGGTCATCACAGCGGACAATATCGACGCATACATTGCCGACTGCAGGGAAAAGGTCTTTGGTCGTAGCAAAAAGAGAGTTTCGTTTGAAACTCTCTCTTTTATTCTTCCGAACAGTATATCTGCTAAAATTTTCAGCATATCGCGCGATAGCGCATTTAATAGAATCGCAACGCGATTCATAAAAACCGGGAGCATGTATCTGCGCAGCGCGGCCAGAAGCCGCGCAAGGATAGCGCCGGTTTTTATACCCTAAGAGGAGAAAGTTTCCGTATGGGAACTTTCGGACGACTTTTTTGGAACGGCCTACGGTCCGTTCCTCTTGTCGGCAAACCGTGGTTTGGCGACAGCAATTAAAAGCCTTCTCGATGTACCATCTGATAGAGCAGCGCATTGACAATGGACGCGGCTACATTCGAGCCGCCCTTGCGGCCTCGCGCGATGATATACGGCGTGTCCCCGCCGATGAACAGCTCCTTCGCCTCGACCACGTTGACAAATCCGACCGGCACACCGATGACGAGCGCAGGCGCGACAATGCCTTCCTCAATCAACTCATGCAGACGGATGAGCGCGGTCGGCGCATTGCCGATGGCGAAGAGGAGCGGGCCTTCAAATTTGGCAGCGTGCTCCATCGAAACGACTGCCCGTGTAACACCGCGTGCCTTGGCCTCGCTTGCCACCTGCTCATCCGCCATCAGGCAGACCGCCTTTCCGCCGAGCTTTGCCAGCGTCGCCTTGCTCACCCCGGAGAGCGCCATATTGGTATCGGTGACCACCGTTGCCCCTGCCGCAAAAGCGCGGCCTTTGCCCTGCTTATCACGTCCGGCGAAAACGCAAGGCTGTCCGCGTAGTCAAAATCCGCCGTGGTGTGAATGACGCTTGACCACCTCGGCGATGCCCGCCCGGAAACGTGCGCTCGCCCAGCTCGGCGGTGATGATTTCAAACGACCGCTTTTCAATGTCCTGCGGCTTCATGTATCCGTTCAAAATTCGATTCCCTCCCTCGCAGCGATGCCCTTCTCAAACGGGTGCCGCTGCATTTTCATTCTGTAATGTAGTCCGCGTGCCTGCAGCGCTTCGGACGGACCCCGTCCGGTCAGTACGACCTCGAGCGTTGCCGGCTTGGTCTCAAGGAATTTTACAACCGTTTTCTCATCCAGAAAGCCGCACGAGATTGCTGCGCAGATCTCATCCAGCACGAGCAGCCGCGCGTGCTCCCGCACGGCAAAGACCGGTTGCCGCATCAAAAGTGCGGGTGAGCGCGTCCGCTGTCTCCCGCTTCTCCGCATCCGTCATGCGGAACGAGAACTGCCGACCGGATTGGCTGCCATAACGGTCACGTCGGGCAATTCGCCAGCACGCGGCACTCGCCCGAAGTTCCATCCTGAGAAACTGCGCGAACACGACTTTGTTGCCGCGGCCCGCGCAGCGCACGGTCAGTCCGACCGCCGCCGTGGTTTTGCCCTTGCCGCCGCCGCAGTACAGGTGAATGAGTCCTGTCATGCTTTTTCCCTCCATTATACAGTAAATCCACTCCATATCGAGCGATTTTCGCACCGAATCCGCCAGTTTGTCATACTGCTGTTCCTTCGTAGGCGTGCGTATCGAGTGCTTCGCCGGTCAGCGTCACGCCCTTCTTTTTCGCCAGTGCCTGCGCCGTCCGCAGCGCCGCCTCCGGCGCATCGAACACGCCGTGCAGATAAGTGCCGAAGGCGTTTTCCGTCTGACAGCCGTCCTCGATTTCGCCTTCCCTGCGAAGCAATCGAACGAGCGGCTTTGCACTCGCATCGCGCACGGTTTCGCCCATGTGAATCTCATAGCCCTCGACCGCCAGACCGCTCAAATCGGACAGCACGCCGTCAATCTCTAGCAGCGCACCGCGCGTCTGCGTCGTGGTCTTGCTCGGGGCGGAACACCGTGTCGATTGGCAGCAGACTCATGCCGCGCAGACTGCCGCCGCCCCTCCGTATTGTCCGGATCGAGACCGTGCGTCCCATCATCTGATATCCGCCGCAGATGCCGAAAACCGGCGTGCCTGCCGCGTGCGCCTTTGAGAATCTGCGCCTCCATGCCGCTCTCGCGCAGCCACCGCAGGTCTGCCAGCGTGGACTTGGTGCCCGGCAGGATAATCAGGTCGGCTCCGGCAAGCTGCGCCGGTTTGTCCGCGTACGCGACACTCACGCCGGATACGCGCGAAAGTGCGGAAAAATCGGTGAAATTGGACAGTCGCGGCAGCTTTACAACCGCAATGTTTACCAGTGCGGGGGCAGCCTTTGTGTCCAGACGCTCGGACAGGCTGTCCTCGTCGTCGATGTCAAAATGGCCGTACGGCACCACGCCGATGACCGGCTTGCCGGTCAAATCCTCAAGCTGCGTCAGACCCGGCCGCAGAATCTCCACGTCACCGCGGAATTTGTTGATGATGAGACCGCGAATCCGCGCCTGCTCGTCCTCCTCGAGCAGCTTGACCGTGCCGTACAGCGACGCGAACACGCCCGCCGCGGTCGATGTCGCCGACCAGCAAAACGGGTGCATCCACCAGCTTCGCCAGACCCATATTTACAATATCATCCTGCTTTGAGATTGATCTCCGCCGGACTGCCTGCACCCTCGATCACGATAATGTCGTTCTCGGCGGCAAGGCTGTCAAATGCGTCCTTGATAATGGGCAAAAGCGCCTTTTGCGGCCCCAATACTCCCGCGCGGTGCGGTTTCCTGCGCCTCGCCCATGATGATGACCTGCGAGCCAACGTCGCTTGTCGGCTTGAGCAAAATCGGGTTCATACGCACATCGGGCGCGATGCCCGCCGCCTCGGCCTGCACGACCTGTGCGCGGCCCATCTCCCTGCCGTCCGCCGTGATGAACGAGTTGAGCGCCATGTTCTGTGACTTGAACGGCGCAACGCGGTAGCCGTCCTGCCGGAAAATCCGGCACAGGGCCGCGCAAAAGCAGGCTTTTTGCCGGCGTTTGAACAGGTGCCCTGTATCATGATAATTTTTGCCATTTGCAAACCTCCCGCATAATGGAAAATGTCACTGCCCTTGCGCCCGCGGCCGCTGTCAAATCCGCGCAAAGCGCGTACCTTCGTTCTCCATTATCCATTATCCATTTTCAATTATCGTTTGATTGCGTTTAGCAAGCACTTGCTTGCTTCTCTCGTTTTTACGGCAACGCGATAGTATCCTGCCGAAAAGTCCGCGATAATTATCGCAGTTTCGTATCATTATGCCGTGCTCCGCGAGTTTCTCGTGCAGTCCGGTATCGTTTGAACGGAACAGCAGGAAGTTGGCCTCGCCCGGAAAGACGGTCAGTCCGCAGGCTGCAAGTCCGTCGGATAGAACCTGCGTTCCTCGGCAATGCGTTTGGCGGTCTCGGCGGCCCAGTCCGGCTCGTTTGCTGCCGCGGCGGCGCACGCCTGCGCGATGACCGACACGTTCCACGGCTGTCCGGCATGGTATAATTTCTCAATCAGCGCCGCGTCCCCGTCATGCACCAGCCGAAGCGCACACCGGGTACGGCGTACATTTTCGTGTACGCGCGCAGGATAATCAGACCGGGATTGATTCCAGCAGGTCTTTCCGTGTGCCGCTCTGCGTCTGTCAGAAAGTCATTGAAACACCGTCTACAACCAGTTTTACGCCGTTTTTTCTGTGCATTTTCGGACGATTTCCCGCAGAAGTTCCGGTTGGGCGGTTCGCCCGGTCGGATTGTTCGATTGCAGAGATAAACCGTAAATCCAAATCCGTCCAAAATGCCCGCTCTGTGAGCGCAAACCGTCTGTTTCCCGCAGATTATGCGCACTCGAATCTCCGCACCTGAGAGCATGCGCTCGTACTCCTGCAAAGGTCGGTGCGGTGAGCAGTACCTTGCCGCGGTTTCAGCACCGCCGCCAATCAATCGGTCGAGTACATCCGCCGCACCGTTGCCGCAGTACAGAAAAATCCCGGATTGACGCCTTCTCTCGCACCGATGGCCTGCCCGAGCGGCGCGCGGCAAAACGGGTCGGGATACTGCGTGCAGTTATCCACAGCCCTGTGCATGGCCGCGCGTACCGCGTCCGGTATGCCGAACGGATTGATGTTCGCGGACAGGTCGAGCGGCGCGAAGCCGTGGCGGTCGATGTAGGTTTGGATGTCGCCGCCGTGGACATATTGCAATTTCTGCTCACCTCTAACGTTTCTAACATCCTGGAGATTGAAGAGTGGAAGTGGAGAGATTTTGATTTACCTTATTACAAAACTCTCGTATACGTTCTCTTCACTCCTCAACTCTCCACTCACTCTTATATCGTAAGTCTGATTGCACACAAAACAGCACCACCGCAAGCACGCTTGCCGCCGTCATCAGATCGACCGCTGCGAGAATATCCGTGCGGTCTACACGGCGCATCGGATCACCGAGCGGCTTTTTAACGATTTGCCGAAGTAGCTGGCATCGCCGCCGAGCTGGATGTGCAGCGCGCCTGCGCACACAGACTCGGTCTGACCGGCGTTCGGACTCTTGTGTTTGCTGCGGTCACGACGGTAAATCCGCGCGTTTCGGTTATCGAGGTGCAGCATGCCGGCACCGGCGATCATACACAGTGCGGACAGTCTGGCAGGGATAAAGTTGAATAAATCGTCCATTTTTGCCGAAAAACTTGCCGAAATACTCGTATTTATCGTTATGATAGCCGACCATGGAATCCAGCGTGTTGACCGCCTTGTACAGCATGCCGAGCGGCACTCCGCCGATGAGCATGAACACGAGCGGCGAGACCACACCGTCCGTCAGGTTTTCAGCCACGGTCTCGACAGCGGCCTTGATAACGCCCTCCTCGGACAGCTCTGCGGTGTCGCGGCCGACGTACCACGCGATGGCCTCTGCGGCCCTCCTCGAGCGACTGCTTGATCGCGCCGTATACGTGGTTTCCCGCGTCCGCAAGGCTTTTCTCGTGCGAAAATCAGCCAGCAGAGCAGCGTTTCGGCGGCAAAAACCGAGCCAGAAGTTCACATGATACAGACAGCGCAAAAGGAAAAAAACGGCACGGCAAAGCTCACGCCGCAGGTGATGAGCCAGAGTACAATCCCAGCGAATGTCAGTGACGCAGGCGTTGCAGGAAAGATGCGGCGCAGAACTTTTTCGGTCCCTGAGATGAGTTTTTCCCACCGCACATACCGGATGCGGCAATTTTTTTTCGGGTCTCCGAGCAGCCAGTCGAGCGCGAAGCCGAGCAGCACGGCAAGGGTTATCGTCATGGTTGTTCTCCTTTGATGAATTGCGGCACGCCTGCGATCACGCGCACGACTGCGTCTGCTTTCTGTGCTAAAGCACAGCACAGACGACCAACCGCTTTCACGCCAGTTTTCGTCCGCACGGTCGATGGGGAACGATGCCGCAGCCGATCTCATCGCAGGTGATAACGTGTCCGCACAGCGTATCTGCGAGCGACAGCGGGTCTTTGTCTTCGCTTTAGCATTTTCCGCACGATTTCGTGCAGATTTTCAATCCTCGGCAGGTCTGCATACAGGTTTTCGGCAACTTTCGTTTCCCCTGATATGCCCCGCCAATGATGAGCACGGTCATAAAATCAGCCCTCAATCGCTGCTGCCGCAAGCGTGATCAATTCCGACAGCGAGATGCAGAATCCGCCAGGTCTCCGGTTACACCGCCGAACACGCGGCGGCTTATGTGCTCATGCACAGCATACCACGCAACGAGCACGATAACGAGCACTTTCGCCGCAGCAAGCGCGTGCGGTACGCGGTATATCCACAATCCGAGAAGCACCGCAAACAGAACAAATTCAGCAACTAACATGCGCGATACCGCGCGCTTATCGCTTGTTTTCCGCAAAAAGATATGTGCAAGTCCGCTGTCTTTCGCGCACGGTGACGCAACCACCTTGTTGCCGCCATTGTCCGTGCGAAAGCAAATCCTGTGCATGCCAGCGGAAGAAGCACAGGCCGGTCGTAAATCTGGGCAAAACACCCGACCTCGGCCAGCAGGAATGCCATCAGCCAGAGCGGCCCAAACGCGCCAACGTGCGGGTCCTTGAGAATGGCCAGCCGCTTTTCCCTGGTCGCCGAACGAGCACAGCGCGTCGCAGGTGTCGCACAGGCCGTCCAGATGAATGCCGCCGGACACTGCCAGAGGAATCAGCGCTGCGATCACAGCGTAAAACACGCCTGCCGCGCCGAAATGCACGCAAAATGCGAACCAGAACCACTCTATCGCACCGATCAGCACACCGATGAGCGGCAGGAAGCCAAAGTGCCCACCGCATGGTCTGTTTTCCCAGTTCACCTGCGGAACAGGTATCGCAGAGTACATTGAGAACGCGACCAAAAGTCCGCTGATTACACACTCTTTTCACGGCTGTTTTCCCTCCTTTACCGGCAGTAAAATTCCGCATACCGATTCATATACCGCGTCTGCTTTCCCCAGTTAATTTCTGGTGCAGTTCTCCCAAAAATCCGAATATACTGCATGGTCTCCAGCGGATACGGCACGCCGTCCGCAAAGATTTCGTTGGAAACGATAACCAGCGTTTCACAGTATTTTTTGCAGATTATCCACGCCTGCAACAATGCTGTC
>VOFC01007133.1_pt1 | contig 50529 bp, 78 predicted proteins | sample 5384161 | NCBI WGS metagenome assembly VOFC01 (sample SAMN12384722, study PRJNA508395) | human gut metagenome | isolation source: healthy gut B | host: Homo sapiens | reverse complement strand
CGAGGGAAATAAAAAAGCGAAGACCGTCATGCACATCACAGATGACACCAGTAAAATGTTAAGTGCGATCCTGATCGGTAATAATGTGGTGAATCTTTCCGCACGATGGCTACACTGCATGCAGAGAAGATGTCTCTTCGTTATGCTCCGGTCATCAATCTGTACATCAAGGTCATGACACCATTTGTATTTATTATCAACAAGCTTTCTGATATCATTCTGCGTGTCCTCCACATTGATCCAAATGCGAAGAATAACCAGATGACAGAATCTGAGCTTCGTACGATCGTAGACGTCAGCCATGAAAGCGGTGTCATCGAATCCGATGAAAAAGAGATGATCTATAACGTGTTCGATCTCGGCGACGCAAAAAGCGAAAGATGTCATGGTACCGAGAGTCCATGTTACATTCGCCGATGTAAATGCTACTTACGAAGAATTGATCGACATTTTCCGCGAGGACAAATTCACACGTCTTCCGATTTTTGAAGATACAACAGACAACGTTATCGGTACGATCAATATGAAAGACCTTCTCTTATATGATAAGGAAAAGAGTTTCATATCCGCGACTTTATGCGTGAGGCCTATTTCACTTACGAATACAAGAACATTTCCGAATTACTTGTGGAGATGCGTCAGGCTTCTTTTAACATTGCCATCGTTCTGGATGAATACGGTGAGACTTCCGGTCTGATCACACTGGAGGATATTCTGGAAGAGATTGTCGGAGAAATTCATGATGAATATGATGAGAATGAAGAAGACTTCATAAAGCAGATCGGAGAGCGGGAATACATCGTAGAAGGCTCCACGAATCTGGATGACTTAAACGACAGGCTCGATCTTGACCTGACCTCAGAAGAGTATGATTCCGTCGGTGGATTCATTATCGAGCATCTGGACCGTCTTCCTGAGATCGGCGACGGCGTCACCACCGAAGACGGCATCCATCTGGTTGTAGAAAAATTAGATAAAAACAGAATCGAAAGCGTACATTTATATCTGCCGGAACCGAAACCGGAAGATGAAGAAGGAGACGAGGATTAACCCCGTCTCCTTTTTTTTCATATCTCATTATTCTTCGTCTTTTACCTCTTCTCCGGCAAGTTTCAGAATATCTTCGATCTCATCCTCACTGATTCCGAGACGTTCTGCCACTTCGTCTACACTGACTTTCCGTCCGTACTCTTCTTTCATACTCTTAATTGCTTCATCAAGTTCTGTCACTTTTTCAACCATCTTGTGATCTCTTCTTTTCACCTCTGTCTGCGACTCCAGGAAGCCATCATTCCGGCACGCACCTGCTCCAGAATCTCTTCTTCGTCTTTTTCCTTCGGAATCTCTTTCAATGCGACCATCAATGCTATATTTCCCTCCTGGATCATGTCACCGATAAACACTTCCGGATGATGCAATCTGACCGCTTCTTCCACTACTTTCGGCAGATAATAAGCCATACGTACTTCTTCCTGTGTCTCTTCTTTCATATCCCCGAGTCCGCGCAGATATTCTTCCACGTATTTCTGTTCTTCTGCACTTAATGGCTGTTTTCTTCTTTCTCATCCTCTTTTACCGTCCCTCCGGTCTGTTTGTATCCGACTACCGCCATCTTCATCGATAACAGATAATCACAGACCAGATTCATCTGTTCCTGCGAAAGTCCGTCTTCTTCAAAGTATTTTTCCACTTCATCTACTGTGATCTTTCCATTCTGTCCTTCTGCCAGCGCCAGAATTCCCGCCAGTTTTTCTTTAAATTCCAATCTATCCGCCATATTGATAATCCTCCGTCTCTCCTGATACTCTTGTTTCTTCATCTTTTCTCAAAAGTAATTCCATCATATTATGAAAATACTGCCATGTCAATCTGCTTTCTATTCCTCATCATACAGAAAACCTCTGTACACAAAAAAGATCTACCCTACATTTCTCTGTAAAGCAGATCTTTTTATTACATTATAATTATATATTTATTCTTATTATTCCATAGAATGATGTCTGTATAACTCATACAGATACAGGATTCCTCCGATCAATCCCACGATCAGACCGCCATAGATTCCCGCACACATAAGATTCGTCATGTTACCGCCAATCGAGAATCCAAGGAACCTACAAACCAGCATCCCTACTCCCATTGTGATCAACGTCCAGGCAATGATATTGATCACCAGAAATGCACTGACCGCTCCTTCTATTGTAAATTCTTTATTCAACATATTCCATAAACTTTTCATCTCAAAACGCCTCCTGTTTTCCTTGAATCTTCTCTCTATCTCATTTGCTGATTCAAGTATAAGAAGGCTATGTTAAATAGAATATCTCAGTAATGAAAAATCTATGTTAATTTTTTTCATTGTACGATCAATGTCTGATATCCTGCCCGTTTCAGGCGCCGTTCCATCTGTACCGCATCATTCAGGTTGTCAAATTCACCCACATAGACTCTGTGATACGGGACCGACCGGTCAATGTATGCCGGATATTCCTGTTCCAGCAGCTCATTCAGCAGCCGGTTCGCATACCGCTGATTGCGGAACAGTCCCACCTGCACCCGGTACACCGGAACTTTTTCTTCCTGGATCAGGCCGTTACTTTCCAGTGTATCCAGGATTCCATCCGCGATTGCCTGTGCAATATCCTGGAAATTATCATCAAACAGCTGATTGTCTGTATCCGAATTGATGAATCCGACTTCTACCAGCACCGCCGGCATCTTTGTACGTTTCAAGACTACAAGATTCGGTCTTGCTTTCACCCCCAGATTCACAAACCCTACACCTTCCAGCTGCTCATTGATATTCTGTGCCATTTCATATTTTAACCCGGACAGATCATAGACCAGGCTTTCCACACCTTCCACTTCATTATCTACAGGAAACGAATTCCTGTGAATAGAAACAAAAAGATCAACTCCCGCATTATTTGCTTTCATCGCCTTCTCATAAGGTGTTTCATAGACATCTGTTGTCCGCGTATATTCTACATCCAGTCCTCTGTCCGACAGTATCTCTCCAATTGCCAACACAAGTTTCAGGTTGTCATCTTTTTCCTGACGTCCTTCATAGACTGCTCCAGGATCTTTTGCACCGCCGTGTCCGGCATCCAACATGATCGAATACGCCATAGTTCCATTCCTTTCCTATTATAGATATGCAAAATAATAGCAGACAGGATATACTCCCATCTGCTATAAAATATGAAATTATATGTCAAAAGTTCTTCTATCTGACAGTAATTTATAACTGTGCAACTTTGTGTGGATTCAAAATATTCTTCGGATCAAACACCCTCTTAATTCCGTTCATCAATTCCAGGTTTTCTGTCGGAAGGATTCTCTGAGATATGGCTTCTTGGCAAAGCCTCTTTCCTTTTATGCTCCCTATATTTTTCTATTTTCCCTGCTCTTCCAGAATCTCATTGATCAGCATAAAATGGCGTTTTTAATGCTTCCTGACCTTTCGTTTCATCTTTCTCTTTCAGTGCTTCTATCAATTTTTATGACATTCATTTAACAATTTTTCCGTTCTTCCGTGCGCAGAATCGCTGCACGCATATCATGAATAAACGAATCTATAACGCCGGAACACGCTTCCAGAAAATCCAGTACCAGAATATTCCCCGAACTTTGTGCAAGCATAAAATGAAGCTTCTTATCCAGAGCCGCATTCTTTACATCATCGGTACTTTTATCCAGCTCTTTTACCAATGATTCCATTTCTTTTATCTGTTCTTCCGATGCATGTTCTATGGCAAGCGAAAATGCCAGGCATTCCAGTGCCTGACGAATCTGACTGATCTGCTTATAATCGATCTGATCCATAGCGAACATCATTGTCATGGTCTCCGCAAGGCTCTTCTGGAACTCACATGTAATGTAATTTCCTGATCCCTGCTGTGAAGAGATCACTCCTGTCATATCCATGATACGAATTGCTTCCCGCACCGAATTACGACTCACGTTCAGTCGTTCTGCAATGTCTCTCTCCGGCGGCAATTTTTCTCCCGGACGCAATTCTCCGTCCATGATCTTCTTTTTAAAATAGTCTATGACACCTTTATAGGCTTTCTGCTGTCTTTCCATCCGTACCTCTCCCGTTACGCGATAACCAACGGTATATCCAGTTCTTTTGCCTTCTGGATATCCTCTTTTGATACTCCATCATCTGTAATAATCTTATCCACTTCATTCGTTGGACAGATTACAGACAGATAGCCTCCACCAAACTTACTGCTGTCTGCCAGTACATATACTTTCTCTGCCGCCTTCATAATCGCCTTTTTTCACTTCCATCTGTGGTGTGGCAATCGATAATTCCACATGTCCGACTCCCGCAAAGTTCATTTCCCGCAATCAGAGAATTGGTTACAACTGCGATCCGCTTCTTCTGTGTAACATTCCGGTAGATCGTCTCTGCCGAATACTTCCGTTCCGTCTCTGTCTCGACCTTTACTGCTCCGCCATGGGTACGTTTCAACAACCCTTCTATATCCATCGCTTTGATGTCATTTCTTATCGTTACCTCTGAGCAGCCGAATTCTTTGCTCAGATCTGTAACTTTTACTCTTCCTTTTCTGTCAAGTTCTTTTAATATCTCATTTCTACGTTCTTCCATGGCAGCCTCCCCGCAACTATCCTCTTAATAAATCAGTTTACACTTTTTTATATCAATTGTCAAGCATACAGACAGCTCCTTTTTGAGAACATTTGTTATCTCATTCTTACCTTACTCTGTCCTAACTGTGTTGCAATTGTTGTAAAAATCGGTACAAACTGATCCCCGAAACCTTCTTTTGGAAGTATCATCGCACATTCCGGTGCATAATAGATTCCACTTGTCTTTGGTGTAACTACCGCACGTTCGATCTGTTCCCACTCGTATGTCTTACTTTCTCCATTCTGCTCGAGTGTGATTCCTTTTTCGGAAAATATATATTCTACCGGCGCGTTATATTCTCTGTTTACAACAACCTGTTTTTTTTGCTCTCATCTTAAGCTGGAACGGTGTGCCGCCAAGGAATATTACCGCTGCCACCAGATAAAGCGCCGCTCCTATGCCACTCACTCTTCCGGTTGTATACGAGAAGATTCCCATAAATGCAACTGCAAGTCCCAGTATATTTACCAGAAATCCGCTGAATTTGGAATATGCGTGGAATAAAAAGGAAGTCATACAATGCTTCTTTTGTCATATTCACCATCATCTTATTCTCATTCACTACTTTTGTCTCTTTTTTCTACCATACTCATTTAACATTACCTCCTGTTGATTTTTATTTATCTCCTTTTTAGAAAAGTCCTTTTATACTTTGACATATAAAAGGACTGGAAATGTTTGTACTACTCGTACTATATCGCTATTTCAGATTAGTTTGCTTTTTACTTTATCGTAAGCCCATCCTTCCGGACTGTAGATACCTTTCTGTCTCTTCTGCATCCATTTATCAAATGCTGCTGTAATGAACGGGCAGAGGAACAGGGTAATGATAGAAGCTGTTGCACACTGTGCTGTTGCCATACTTACCATTCCTTCCATTGAAGGGTCAGCTTCTGCAACTGCAGCAGGTGTCATAGCTGAGTTCAACATCGCATGTATGGGAGCTTTCACAATCGGTAACAAATTAAGAGAAGAATTAACAGACGCTTTCCTGACAAACGAATTCGTTCCGGGATGCTCTTCTCAGCCAAAGGTAGATGCTTTCAGAGAGTACGAAGCAGCTCACCAGAAATAAGTTATAAAAGGTAATTTTAAAACAAATATTATCATTTTTTCATTTCTCAAATATAATATGATATAAAAGGCGGCATGCAGATCACACAACCTCTGCATGTCGTTTTTGTCCTAAAAAAAAGAGACCACCGTCAGCAGTCTCTTCCTCCATATCCATAATATGTCTATATCTCAAAAAATGTATTCTATAAATTATGATTTCTCTTTTCCACGTCCATGATCATGTCCACTCTTGTGGCATGTCTTCCGCCTTCAAACTTAGCATTCAGCCACTCATCCACGATGCATTTCGCAGTCTCGATACCGATCACACGTGCCCCGAATGCGATCACGTTCGCATCGTTGTGCTCTTTCGCCATTCTTGCTGTATATGGATCACTGCACACTACTGCACGGATTCCATTTACTTTATTCGCTGCCAGAGAGATGCCGACACCGGTTCCGCAGATTGCGATCCCCTGCTCTACTTCGCCGCTTGCCACTGCATTCCCGATCTTCTCACCAAATTCCGGATAATTACAGCTTTCATAAGAATCTGTTCCATAGTTCACAACTTCATGTCCCAGACTTTCCAGATATTCTACAATCTCATTTTTTCATGTCTACTGCAGAATGATCATTTGCAATTCCAATCTTCATATTCCTGTTCCTACCTTTGTCTTTCATATTTTACTCATTTATATTATAATTAGTAACGAAATAAATATCAATGTTTTATAGAAGGAGTTTTTTATGGTTAAATTAATCGCCAGCGATCTTGATGGCACACTACTTCAAAACGGCGCACATGATGTAAATCCAATTGTTTTCGACCAGATTCGCACACTGAAAGAACACGGGATCATATTTGCAGCTGCCAGCGGACGTCAGTACCTGAACCTTCGCAGACTGTTCACTCCGGTTCAGGACGATATTGCATACATCGCCGAAAACGGCTCTCTGTATATACAACGAAGAGACTATTTCCAAAGGAATTATTGAGCAGGGATCTTGCTTACCGTATCCTGGATGAAGTTGCAAAATATCCACAATACAACTGCATCATCTCCGGCGAACGTGTCTGCTACAGCACCTCGAAAAATCCGGAGTTCTATAATCACATGGTAAATGTCATCCAGAATAATATGAAATTCATCGATGACCCCAAGAACTGAGATTCCCGGAACCGATCCTTAAGATTGCAGTCTGCGATTACAGCGGAACCGATGCGTGTGAAAAACATCTAAAAGAAATGTTTTCATCCGACATCAAGGTTGTTACTTCCGGCAATCTCTGGGTAGACTTCATCTGCCCGACCGCCAACAAGGGAAGTGCATTAAAAGATCTGATCGATCATTTACATATTGAAGCAAAAGACTGCGTCGTATTCGGAGATCAGTATAACGATGTCGAAATGCTGCAGACCGCCGGTACAAAGCTATGCCATGGCGAAATGCTGCTCCCGGTATCGATAAATACGCAACCAATGTTACCGATTCTGTAGAAAAAACCCTGCAACAGATTATTGACGAATTACCAGCCGTATAACACCACAGAACCGGACATCTCTGCCGGAAGATTCGTAAGGAACTGCCCCTGACAGTTCCTGCAGGCGGCAACTTATCCTGCATACTTTGATCTCTGCAGAAAATGGGCAATATTACATACAAGCGGCAGCTTTGAATGAAGCAAATATAGCCGTATGTAATATTGCCCATTTTCCGTCCTCTTTCCGAGGAATCTTATTGGAACACTACTAATACAATTTACTTTTCATATTTTTCAAAAATCCTGCACAGGAGAAACGCCTGTACATATGCCAGTACCGCAAATCCAAAGAACACCCATATAATACTTGCGATCACAAAGGATCTGGATGTGAACAATGTTAAGATGAGCGATCCGACACTTAAGCCTACGATCACGATCGTAGATGGAATATGCGCTGCCGCGAGAAGCAGTGCATTGCGCAGTGTTGCAAAGATTCCATTTTCAAATCTTGCAATATATGGAAACAGATACTGGAACATCAGCATCCACATTCCAAGGATCACTGCAAGTACAATACGCATAATACCGTACATACTTTCGCTGCCTCTTTTCAGAACTCCGATGATCCGGAAATCCACAAACAGCAGTATGGCAATGACAGCCATGACCAGCCAGCAGATGGTTGCCGGTCTGAAGTTCCTCTTATAGGCTTTCCAGAATTCCTTCCACACCGACGGGTCTTCACCTCTTGCCATCTTCATCGCCACCGCATACAGAGCACTTAAGGAAGTTCCAATGGTGATCACTGGAATGCATCCGACTACAAAGATCATATTCAATATTATAATATCTCCAAGTCGTCCAAGTACCCTCATTACCGGACTGTCAATTGCCAGAAATTTCATATCTTAACCGCCTCTACTTACTTAATCTGATTACATTCCAAGATGCTTTTCCAAGAAGAGTTGTCATGATTCCACCATCCATCTTTGAACGGTTTACTGTCTTTGGTACTACTTTTTGTTCATCGTAAGAACTGTTCACCAGTTTCAGATTGGATTCTTCCATTACAATATGCTCTGTCAGATGGAAGCCTTCCATACCTCTTAAATCTGTTGTCAGTTCAATATCATCTTCCAGTGTACGGTTAACAGCGAAAATTGTAAGTTCTTCTTTTTCTTCATTATACACTGCAACGCTTTCTACGTCAGTAACATTTTCATGTTTTGCTGTATCATGCTTTGTTGTCTGTACCAGAGGCATCAGTGCTACGCGACGGCCATACTTGGAAGCGTGAAGGAATGGATAGAAGATCGTCTGCTTCCATGCTGCTCCGCCGCCCTGATCTGTCATGATCGGTGCGATAACATTAACCAGCTGTGCCAGGCAGGCAATCTTTACTCTGTCTGCATGTTTCAGCAATGTGATCAGCATCAGACCGACTAACAGTGCATCTTCAAATGTATAAATATCTTCCAGCATCGGAGGTGCTACCTGCCATGGATGGTTCTGTGTGATATCATCATCAGCTGCATTCGAATGGAACCATACATTCCACTCATCAAAACTGATATTGATATCTTTCTTACCACGTTTTTTCGCTTTTACATAATCACATGTTGCGACAACGGTACGGATGAATTCATCCATATCATCTGAGCATGCAAGGAAATCAGCAGTATCATTATCACGGTTTCCATAATACTGATGCATAGATACATAATCAACATAATCATATGTACTTTCCAGTGTTGTAGATTCCCATTTCGGGAATGTCGGCATATCAAGAGCAGAACTTCCGCAGGATACCAGCTCGATAGACGGATCAATCAGTTTCATTGCTTTTGCTGTCTCTTCTGCAAGACGTCCGTACTCTTCCATTGTCTTGTGTCCGAGCTGCCACGGTCCATCCATCTCATTACCCAGGCACCATACTTTTGATATTATGTGGATCTTTTACACCATGTTTGATACGAAGATCACTATATTTTGTTCCGCCCGGATGATTGCAGTACTCCAGCAGATTGCAGGCATCTGCAATTCCTCTTGTACCAAGATTGACTGCCATCATCATGTTGGAATTTACTTTGTCTGTCCATTTTGCGAACTCATTTAATCCAATCTTATTCTCTTCCAGACTTCTCCATGCAAGTTCCAGACGTGCCGGACGCTCTTCTACAGGTCAACACTGTCTTCCCAGAAGAAGTTGGATACAAAGTTTCCACCCGGATAACGGATGATCGGTACATCCAGTTCTTTTACCAGATCAATGACATCTTTGCGGAATCCATCATCATCTGACAGAGGATTGCCCGGCTGATATAATCCATCATACACGGCACGTCCGAGGTGTTCAATGAAAGAACCATAAATTCTCTCATCTACCTTGGAAATCCGGAAATCTTTATCAATGATCATCTTCGCTGTCTTACTCATTTTTCAACCTCCTATTATTACAATGATTACTCTTTTACCGCACCTGCTGTCATACCTTCGATGAAATACTGCTGGAAACATACAAACAGTATAAAGATAGGAATGATTGAGAAGAATGAACCTACAACCAGAAGACTATAATTATCTCCATATGGGTTGATCAAGGTGTTAAGTCCAAGTGTCAGTGTATATTTTTCTGAAGAACGGATTACCAGTAATGGCCACAGGTAGTTATTCCATGCATTCATACCATTTAAGATCGCCATAGCTGCAAATGCCGGTTTCATGATCGGCATGATCAGCTTGAAGAAGATACCATATTCTGTTGCTCCGTCGATTCGTCCTGCTTCCAGAAGTGACTTCGGAAGTCCCAGAAGATACTGTCTGAAGAAGAAGATTGTAGATGCATGTGCAACGAATGGTAATACAATTGCGATATAGTTATCCATCAGTCCCCATGTTGTCATCTGTTTGTACAGCGGAAGCATGATAACCTCCAGTGGAACAGATAAGATCAGGAGAACGATTACGAACATAAAGTTCTTCCCTTTGAATTCATAGGCTGCAAATCCGTATCCTACAAATGCACTTACAAGAAGTGTTGCCACTACTGTAACGACTGTAAGAGTGATACTGTTAAAGAACCATCTCCAGTAATCATGCTGGCCGGTAAACAGCAGTACATAGTTATCAAGACTCATACGGCTCCAGTCAATTCCAAGGTTCAGACCATACTGAAGAAGATCTCCGCCCGGTTTAAAGCTGGCAAGAAAGATTGTATAAATCGGAAGGATCACCAGGATAGCCAGGATCGAGAAGAAGACGATCATCAATATTGTACAAAGCCGGTCTTTATTTTTTTCTTTTCGCCCATACTATCTTTCCTCCTTCTTGAATGTTCCTGTAGCTGCCAGCTGGATCATGTTGACGACCATAACGATGATCAGAAGTACAAGACCTACCGCGCAGGCATAACCCATCGCTCGTTTTTCAATTCCCTGCCTGTACAGATATCCGACGATCGTAAGTCCGATATTCTGCGGTGAGTTGTTACCTTTCCATAACATGTAACTTTCATTGAACATTGCAAGTCCTGCATAGATACTGATTGTTAACACATATACGGTTGTTGGTTTCAGAAGTGGAAGGGAAATCTTTGTAAACTGCTGCCACTTATTTGCTCCGTCGATAGAAGCCGCTTCATAAAGATCTGTTGAAATACTCTGTAATCCGGCAAGGAAGTACAGGATGTTAACACCTGTCCATCTCCAGCATGCCAGAAGTAACAGTGCAAAATAACCGGTCAGATCATTCTTTAACCATTTAATTTATCCAAATCCGAACATTCCGATCACCTGGTTGGCAAGAGAAGTCTCCATCTCACCAAACATCAGACGGAAGATCGTACCTGCAACTACGACTGATGTAAGTGCCGGAAGGAAATAGATGGATTTGAAAAAAATCCAGGTTTCTTCATCAGCTTACTGTTCAGAAGTGTTGCAAAAAGCATCGGAAATGGGATCAGAAGTACCAGTGTTCCGATCATATAACGTGTACTGTTAAACAAAGCTTTTAAAAAGATCTTGTCGGACAGAAGTCTCTTATAATTATCCAATCCAACCCATTTATCCTGTAATACATCCTGAAAACTTAAAAGGACTCCGTTCGCGATTGGAACTGCCCAGAAAAAAATATAACAGTGAGGACAAAAGGAAGGATAAACACATAAGGAGCTAATTTCTGAGAATAGAAAAAAATTTCTTCATGGTTTTATGTATCCTCCTTTTAAAAAAAAGAAGGGGATGCGGCAGTTTTTGCACGCAACCCCCTGATTATTACATTACTAATTTCTTATTTGCAAATCTTATTTGCCGCCGAATTCATTTTCAAGAGTTTCCTGAGACTGTTTCAGTGCATCTTTTACGTCCATTCCTTCTTCGAAAATGTTGTTCAGTGTTGTTGTGCAGAACTCGTTGTTGATAGATGGATATTTAGAACTTGTGTAAGAATTAAGTCCGCCAATGCTATCCTGGAGCTCTAACAGAGTGTCAAATGGTTTTGTCTTGAAGTATTTTACGAACTGGTTGTCCGGATTCTGTGTAAGGTCTGTGTCTGTCCATACAGATGTATTAACAGGGTCAAATCCTAATACATTCCAAACTTCTTTGTTAGCGTCTTCAGACAGTTTGATGTAAGCGAATACTTCTGCTGCAAGTTCTGCGTTTTCAGAAGATTTAACAACTGCTGTACCGGTTCCGCCACCACCGATTGTCTTAACTGCATCGTTGTCACCAAATACCGGAGGAGCTGCGATTGCAATCTTTCCTTCAAGGTCAGACATGTAGTTTGTAAATCTTGATGTCTGCCAGAAAGGCATGATCTGTACTGCGAAGTTACCACTGTTGTATTCTGGATAAGCTTCTTCGTTATCCGGCTGTCCACCAGCTACTGTTGCAAGTGCGCCTGCATCCTGCATATCTTTGATGTACTGAAGTACTTCTACAACTTTATCATTTGTAAGGTCAAGGTTACCATCTTTGTCAATGTAATCAGTACCTTTCTGAGCTAACATAAGGTTAACCATCCACTGAGCTGTTGTCTCAGCACAAGCGAAGTTCTTACCTGTTTTCTCATGATATTTCACACCTACTGCTTTGAAGTCATCCCATGTCTTAATTGTTGTGTAATCAATTCCTGCTTCTTTTAACAGATCATCATTGTAGAATGCAACTGTTGTACCAACGTGTGTTGGGAATCCGTAATATTTTCCATCTTTTCCGTAGATGTCAAGACGAGATTCAACTATGTTGTCTTTGTATGGTGCGATTGCATCTGTCAGATCCATAAGTCCGATCTTACCATTTGTGAATGAAGGGAATTTTCCAAGCTCGATATCAACTACATCCGGAGCTCCTTTTCCTGATTCCAGTGCAAGCGATAATTTGTTGTGCATATCATCGTACTGCATATTAGAAAGTACTAATTTAACCTTCTTATCCGGATGTGTCTCATTCCATTTCTTAGCCATCTCTGTGTAGAATTTCTGGTGTAACTCGATGAATGTCCAGACATTAATGGTTGTTGCATCCCCATCAACCTTCATCTCTGTTGTTCCGCCCGACTCGCTCTTAGATGATTTCTTAGAATCACTCTTTTCACTTCCTGCGCTACATCCAAGCAGCATAGTTGCTGTCATAGCTACACAAAGAAGCACTGACACTACTTTCTTTTTCATAGATTTTCCTCCTTTTAGATATATATTTCTCTACAGGGTCTATGTTCCCTGACAGATTCAAAATAATTAAAACATTTCTTTCATCCATACCAGCATCTCACCTGTTTTACGGTTATCCCAGCAATGATATGGAATTGCTTTGAGTTCTATATCTTCGAATACCTGTTCTCTGGTATCATATAATGCACCATCCTGCCATGTATCCATGTTCAGTTTCTTTCCTGTAAACCGAATCGTCGTTACTCCTCCAAGAAGTTCGGTTCAAATGTTTCTTTCAGCTCCTGTTTCGTGTTAACGAAGATAGATGGAAGATTTTCCCCATTGTCTGTTTCTTCCAGACAATATACTAACATCCTTTTACCAGAGCAACTTTTCCTGCATCTTCTCTGACATTCGGATTCGCTCTTACGAATTTCGCGGGTACCTCAAAGTCAATCTCGATCTCTGTCTGTTCTTTGATGTCTTCTATTACAAGATAAGACTGACTGATTCTGGCATTTCTTAGAATCTTACCATCTCTTTTGATCGTATAGGTCTTCACATAATCCGGTATTCTAAGTGCCAGTCTGTGTTCACCCTCTCCATCAGGAGTTATTGCCATCCGAATATGTCCTGTATTCGTCAGATCACTTTCTATCTGAATCTTTAATGATCCTTCTTCCAGTTCGATCTGAGCTTCATTAGAAATGTATAAGTTCACATATGCTGTGTTCTTATCAGTGAAATATATGTACTGTCCCATGGACGCCAGTGTTCTCGCTATATTTGGCGGACAACACGCAACTCCAAACCATTTCTGTCTCACCGGTTTTACATGCTCTTTGGAAGTTCTGTCGATACAGTTATCCGGCCACACTTCCAAAGGATTTACATAGAAGAAACTTTTTCCATCCTGTGCTATTCCTGATAACAAGGTATTATAAAGCGCTCTTTCTACCACATCCATGTATGAAGCATCTTTTTGTGATCTGTGCCATTCTTCTTCCGAAAAGAGCAAGTCCTATCGATGCACATGTTTCTGAATAATTACAGTTGTTCGGAAGATCATAGTCTGTTGTAAACCGTTCCAGAAGACCGGATGTCCGATGCTTCCTGTAATATACATCTGACGTTTTGTCATGTCCTCCCATAATGTCTTGCAGGCATCTAACAATTCTTTATCCTTGTATTCATATGCCAGATCTGCCATTGCGCAATACATATATACGGCTCTTACTGCATGTCCTTCTGCCGTCTTCTGTTCTCTTACCGGCTCATGTGACTGTGAATATCTCGGATCATATCCGGCAAATTCCGGGAATATCTGTTTATATTCAGGTCTCTTTTTCTTCTTCCAGGAAATAATTTTCTCCCACGCCTCTGGTATCAATAAAATACTTTGCTGTTTCCAGATATTTCTTTTCACCGGTTACATGATACAGACGGATAAGCGCAAGCTCGATTTCCTGATGTCCCGGATATCCATGGATCTGACCTTCATCCGGTCCGAATGTCTTGCAAATGAGATCTGCAAATTTCTTCATGATATCGAGAAACTCTGTTTTTCCGGTTGCTTTATAATACGCAACTGCTGCCTCCGTCATATGTCCTGCCGTATATAATTCATGTCCCTCTTTCAGATTTGTCCAACGTTTTGATGGATCCTTAATCGTAAAATAAGTATTCAGATATCCATCTTCACATTGGGCACGTCCTATAAGGTTAATCGTTTTATCCGCAAGATATGACAAATGTTCATCCGGCTCTGCTGCCAGTGAATAAGCTACCGCTTCCAGCCATTTCGCCACATCTGTATCCTGGAATACTGCCCCTTCAAAATCTCCGTCAGTTTCTCCCGCCGCAATCTTAAAGTTTTCAATACAATGACTTGTCTCCACATCCGGAAGTCTGTCATTTAAAATGTCCCACTGATACGGAATTAGTACATCTTTTACCAGATGTATATATCTGTTCCAGAACTGATCCGATATCTTGATCTTATTCAATGGTACTGTTTTTTCAGTTTCTTGTCATCCATAACCTTTTCCTCAGAACATTAACTCCGATTTCTTTTCCTTAATCGTTTAATATCCTTTTTTTACAATTTTCCTTTTTTTCCCAATATACAATGCAAATTTCTTTTTACAGGTTTATATTTTTTATCTTATTTACCTGTTTCTTTGTTTGATTAGATTATACGCTCACTTTTATGATAAGTGCAAGTAGAACTTAAACGTTTTATTTTGTGCAATATGCACAAACCTATTATAAAATAAGCACTTACAGACATTTTTTTCTTCTGTAAGTGCTTATTTTTTCTGATTTTCATTATTTATTGTTTTGATTATGAATTTTCTTTAAGATTTCTGACCGAACTACGCTCCAGCATATGACATCCTACACGATATATACCATCCGGTTCTTTCAGCTCTTTCTCCTCTACCATACGCATAATTACCTCGCTTGCCGTATAACCGATATCATGAAGTGGAAGAGATATCGTAGTAAGCGGCGGCTTATAATATCCTGAAAGTTCACGGTTATCATATCCGGTTACCGAGACCTCTTTTCCCGGAAGCATTCCTCTTTCTTCCATTCTGTCATACACTCCACCGGCCATAAGATCATTCATGCAGCAAATCGCTGTAACCCCTGTTCCAACAGCTGATCCGTACCATTATAACCACTTTGTCTGGTCCAGTCCCCGTAATATACACTTTCGGGATTATACAGAATCTGATTCTCATAAAACGCCCTCTGCATACCCAGAAGTCTTTCCTGTGTATGAATACTATCCGGTTTTCCTGTTATAATTCCTATCTTCCTGTGGCCATTGTCGACCAGATGTTTGACAATCTGATGTGCCCCGTCTTCATCATTTACTACAATGGACGGGATATTTTTGTTTTGTGTATATCCGTATGCCATAACGGCTGGTACCGGAAGTTTTTCCAGAATACACTTCATTACACGTTCATGAGCAGTTACATATATAACTCCCTCAACCTGCCTTGCGATTAATTTATCAATTTCCTGCTCAACCCGGTCGTAATAATCATCTCTGTGATAATAAAAATCATTGTATTTTTTAAATAATCTCAGATTGATCAAAAGTATCTGATAATTATTTTCCTCACAATGTTCCGTAATTCCGTCTACAATATCCGGAATACTGAAGATCGTCATATCCTCGACAATTACCCCTATTGTCCTGGTATTTTTAGTCTTCAGATTTCTCGCCACAGTATTGGGCTTATAATTCAGCTCTTTTATCTTGGCCATCACAATTCTTCTGGTCTCATCACTGGCGCCAGGCTTGTGATTCAAGATATTTGATACTGTTGCGACAGAGACATTGCATTCTTTTTCAATCTCTTTAATCGTAACCATCTTTTTATTTCCCTTTGCACATTTTTTTTTGGCTTTAAGCCACATATTCGTTACCCTTTCCTACTATCTTAGACTACTTTTTTCTGTCTTGTCAATCAATTAATTCTATGCTAAAATGAATCAAACCTTATTTTTTTAATAATAAATACAATGCCCAAGGAGGATTTATGAATCAATCACTTACACTTCCTATGGCAGATAAATTCTATCACGATCAGCAGGATTCTGCTTATATACGATCCGTGAATGTCTCATGGGAAAAACCAGAAAAAAAAGACCATTATTATCTTGAATACAGCTATAACCAGAAGGACTGGTATGCACTTAACGGCGGGTTTCCGATTGTACTTCCCTGCGATGAACTTTCTGTTACCGACGCACTCGAAACCCAGGACCCTAATGGGGAAACAATCTCTGTTGCAGCCCTTAGTTCTTTACAGAATAAATATGGGAAAGCCGGAACCAGTATGTATTCAGTCTGTAGAAAGATGCGAATCAGACCCGGAGACCGTACAGGTTACGTATACAAACGGAATGAAAGAAATCCGTAACATCATCCGAAGCGAAGATGGCATCGGACACATTCAGGATAATGATTATGCGGCACCGATCATCAGTCACCGCGCCGATCCTTACATTTATAAACATACCGACGGAAAGTATTATTTTCTTGGCTCTCATACAGATGCCGGGCACAACTTAAATGGTACCTATCAGTATCTTTACATCATTCTCCGCTGTGCCGATACACTCGAAGATCTGACTGATAATTCCGGACGTTACACAGAAAAAGTCATTTATGAAAGAGAGCCCATCTGGCCCTGACCGTGTCAGTCCACACCTCTGGGCTCCTGAAATCCACTATATCCAGGGTGGCTGGTATGTATATTACACCACAACCGTTTCCGACCATTCTTCATGGCGGATCCGTCCACACTGCCTTGCCTGCACCGGCGACGATCCGATGAACGATCCTTGGATCACCAAGGGACCAATCCAGACAACTGTGGAAAATGATATTGCTTTTACCGACTTCTCTCTGGACCATACTTTCTTCCATCATAAAGGGAGGATTATTTTGTATGGGCACAGAAAACGAATAATATTTCTGATATTTTTATTGCAAAATTATCCAATCCGTGGACGATCTGTACTCCATCTGTTCTTCTGACTCATCCTGAGTACAACTGGGAACTTCATGGATTTGCGGTAAATGAAGGACCTGCCGTTATCAAACATGGCGGCCGCATCTTTCCTTACATTCTCTGCAAGTGGTACAGATGCACTTTATAATATGGGACTTTTATATGCAGATGAAGACTCTGATCTTCTGGATTCTTCTTCCTGGACCAAACTTCCTTATCCCGTATTCCAAAGCAGCCGTGCTACCGGATTCTTCGGACCAGGACACAACAGCTTTTTACCCGCTCCACTGACGACACAGAAGATCTTATGGTCTATCATGCACGTCAGGAAGAGCGTTACTTAGGTGAGGGTGATTATCAGCCGCTCTACGATGCCGGAAGAAATGCCTATATAGGAAAAAGTCTTCTGGGACGAAGACGGCATGCCGAACTTCTCCGTTCCGAGCGCTTCACTCGCCATGAGAAAAAAGAAGACCTTACACTTCCCGATCATTGGTAAGCTTTAATTTATCTAAGATATAGAATATCAGGCTAAGTGCCATGGCAACAACACATGCCAGAACCATTCCGGTTAATGACACGGTTCCGATATTCACAGATATTCCAGACAGACCGGTTACAAATACGATGGATGTTAACATCAGGTTTCTGGATCTTCCGTAATCTACTCTGGAGTCTACCAGAATACGTAAACCAGAAGCACCGATCATACCATACAGAAGGAATGAGATTCCTCCGATAATCCTATCCTGAATTGTCTGAATCATCATCGACAATTTCCCGACAAACGAACATATAATAGACAATATTGCAGCTCCTCCGATAACACGGACGCTGTATACTTTTGTTACAGCCATAACCCCGATATTCTCTCCGTATGTAGTAGTCGGCACTGATCCGATCAGACCTGACACCATTGTAGAAAAATTATCCCCAAATAAAGATCTGTGAAGTCCGGGATCTGTCAGAAGATCTCTTCCTATGATCTTACTCGTTACAACCTGATGCCCGATATGTTCCGATGTAATAACCAGAAGTACCGGCAAAAAATCATTAAAATTGCCCCCATATCAAACTTCGGCGCCTGAAAATTCGGGATTGCAAACCATGAAGCCTCTACTACCTGTGTAAAATCTAGGATTCCACAGGCAAGTGCTGTCAGATATCCTGCAATTACTGCAATCAAAATCGGAATTACCGACAAAAATCCTCTAAATAAAATATTTCCAAATACAGCAACGCCCAATGTCACAGCAAATACAATCACATTCTTTGGATCAATCTTATCATCCAAAAGCCCGGCATTACTTGCAGCCGAACCAGACAATTCCAGACCTATCAATGCAACAACCGGTTCCATAGCCGCTTAGGCGGGAGTACGATATCAATCCACTTTGTTCCGCATTTGTAAATAATAGAGGACAGAATACATCCGCATAAACCGACCGCAACAAATCCTCCCAGTGCATACGGATATCCCATCTTACTGATAACAACACCTGCCTAGGTGCAAGAAATGCGAAGCTCGACCCCAAATATGCCTTAGGTGACTTTGCTTTTGTCACTGCAATAAAAATCAGCGTTCCTACGCCGTTCATAAAAAGTACGATTGCCGGATTGATTCCAAAAATAAACGGAACCAGTACAGATGCCCCAAACATCGCAAACATATGCTGGATACTAAGCGGCAGCAATAGTTTCAATGGTACTTTTTCTTCTACCTGGATAATCTTATGACTTTCCATGTTTCATTTTTCTCCTCTTTTCTTCATTCATTTTGTGATCCATCTCAGAACTGCTTCAAACCGGCTTCTATATGAATTGCCTGATTTTTTTTCCTGGCCATTTTATATTGCCGTTTTTCTCAAAAAAAGAGGTATGAGAATTACACATCTCATGCCTCTTTATCTAAGATTTCACTCTTTAAATTATTCTAACATATCCGACTTATCTGAGGAAGTAAAATTCTTATTTTTCATATAAGCATTTCACAGTTGGATAGATTTTTCTGAACTGCTGATAACGTTCTTCATATTTTGCTGTCAGCTCTACATCCGGCTCCACGGTGTCTACTACTTTTTACAATCTTCGCTGCCGCCGTCTCTACGTCCGGATATTCACCACAGCCAACTGCTGCCAGCATAGCTCCGCCAAGTGCCGGTCCTTCTTCATTTTTTCAACTATATCAACCTTTAGGTTCATGATATTGGCAATCATTTTCTTCCAAAGTGGACTCTTGGCTCCGCCACCACAGATCTTGGTTCTCTCGATCTTAATTCCAAGGCTCCTTGCAACTTCCAGGGAATCCCGAAGTGCAAAGGCTACACCTTCCAGCACCGCCTGAGTCATATCTTCACGGGTCGTATCCATTGACATTCCGATAAACATCGCTCTTGCATCCGGATTATTATGTGGTGATCTTTCCCCCATCAAATATGGAAGATAAAATACACGATTCTCGCCAAGATTTGTAATTCCGGCCTGTTCTGCAGCAAAATCCTTTGTCTTTAAAATCTCTTCATTCCACCATTTATTACAGGATGCCGCACTTAACATACATCCCATCAGATGATAATGACCATCTGCATGTGCAAATGAATGCAGTGCATTATTCTCATCTACCCCAAACTTGTTGCTTGATATAAAGATAGTTCCGGATGTTCCGAGGGAAATGTTACACATTCCGTCTCCTACTGTCCCTGTTCCTACCGCTGCTGCTGCATTATCTCCAGCTCCTGCAATTACTTTTTACATTCTCTGAAAATCCAAGTTCATCTGCAATTTCTTTTTTCAGAGTTCCAACTACTTCATAACTTTCATATAATTTTGGCAGTTTATCTTCTGTAATTCCACAGATATCCATCATCTCTTTTGACCAACAGCGATTCTTCACATCCATAAGCAGCATTCCCGATGCATCCGATACATCAGTACAGAACGATCCTGAAAGTTTATATGCCAAATAATCTTTCGGCAGCATAATCTTTGCGATCTTTTCAAAATTCTCCGGCTCATTTTTTTGCATCCAGAGGATCTTCGGTGCAGTAAATCCTGCAAACGCAATATTTGCCGTATATTCTGATAACTTATCTTTTCCGATCACTTCATTCAGGTACTCTGTCTCTTTCCCTGTTCTTCCATCATTCCAGAGAATTGCCGGACGAATAACATTATCATCTTTATCCAGAGCAACCAGACCATGCATCTGGCCTCCAAAGCTGATTCCTGCTACCTGTGACTTATCACACTCGGCAGTCAGTTCTTTAATCCCTTCCATTGATTTTTCAAACCAGTCTTCCGGTTTCTGCTCTGACCATCCCGGATGTGGGAAGAAGAGCGGATATTCTTTCGAAACAATCTTTTTTAATATCTCCTGTCTCATCCATCACCAGAAGTTTTACTGCTGATGTTCCAAGATCTACACCTATGTATAACATCATTTACCTCCATAATCACTTTTGGGTCTGAAAAATTCAGTCCCATCTATTTCTTATTACCTGTCCGTTATTATCCCCATGGATTCTCTGTCGGATATTTTACCCCTGCCGGCTGGTTATAACCAATCTCATCTACCGGAACTCCGATATATTTGAATACTTCAAACAGTTCTTTTCCGAAATGTCCAAATGCAACAGCTCCGTGATGTGGGAATCCTTTTTCTACCAGTACGTGACGATAGAATCTTCCCATCTCTGGAATTGCGAATACACCGATTGCACCGAATGATCTTGTCGCTACCGGAAGAACTTCTCCCTGTGCAACGTATGCACGGAGTTTGTTGTCTGCTGTGCTCTGCAGACGATAGAATGTAATATCTCCAGGCACGATATCTCCTTCCAGAGTTCCCTGTGTAACTTCTTCCGGAAGAGTTCTTGCCATGATCTTCTGATATTTCATCTCGCAGAATGAAAGCTTGCTTGATGCAGTATTTCCACAGTGGAATCCCATGAATGTGTCTTTCTGTGTATAGTTGTATTTTCCTTCAATATCGTTCTTGTACATATCTTTAGGTACAGAGTTGTTGATGTCGAGTAATGTTACTGTATCCTGACTTACAACAGTTCCGATAAACTCACTTAATGTTCCGTAGATATCAACCTCGCAAGATACAGGAATTCCTGTGCTGTCAGACGGCTGTTCACATAACATGGCACAAATCCGAACTGTGTCTGGAATGCAGGCCAGCATTTGCTTGTGAGTGCTACGTATTTGCGATATCCTTTGTGTTCTTCTACCCAGTCTTTTAATGTAATTTCATACTGTGCAAGTTTTGGAAGAATCTCCGGTTTCTTGTTTCCGGCTCCAAGTTCTTCTTCCATTTCTTTTACGATTGCAGGAATTCTTTCATCTCCCGGCATGCTTACTAAATGCCTCGAAAAGATCCAGCTCTGAGTTCTCTTCAATCTCTACACCAAGATTGTATAACTGGTTAATGGGTGCATTACATGCCAGGAAGTTCATCGGTCTTGGTCCGAAGCTGATGATCTTCAAATTCTGAAGTCCTACAACAGCTCTTGCAATTGGAAGGAACTCATGGATCATATCTGCACACTCTTTGGCATCTCCAACCGGATATTCCGGGATATATGCCTTGATGTTACGAAGCTTTAAGTTATAGCTTGCATTTAACATACCACAGTATGCATCACCACGTCCATCTAATAAGTTATCTCCGCTTTCTTCAGCTGCTGCTACGAACATCTTAGGTCCGTCAAAATGCTTTTGCAAGAAGTGTCTCAGAGATTTCAGGGCCAAAGTTACCAAGATATACACAAAGTGCATTACATCCTGCCTTCTTAATATCCTCAAGAGCCTGAACCATGTGGATTTCGCTTTCTACAATACAAATCGGACATTCATAGATCCCTTCTGTTCCGTATTTTTCTGTGTATGCTTTCATCAGATTCTTTCTTCTGTTAACAGAAAGACTTTCCGGGAAACAATCTCTGCTGACTGCTACTACTCCAATTTTTACTTCTGGCATATTGTTCATTGTGTGCTTCCTCCTAAATATTTTATTTATAATTATTCTAACGGGTTTTCGTCCCGCTTTATTTCATCTGTAATACTTTTGCCGTTACACTGTTACATTGACTCCGCAAAGGCCGTTAAATGCGCCTTCGATCTCAGCTCAGCCATTTATTCTTTGCGGTAAGTAATCTCAATTGTCTTTTTTTTTCTGCACTTCTGTCAATTCTGTATTCGTATCTTTCGGAAGTACAGCATCCAAGCAAAAGAATCAGATCATCTACGGCAATATCAAGCTCTGAGGAGCGGTGATATTCTACTGCATTTAATTTTTTATTATTACCGTTGCAGTATCCGATCTGGATCTCCAGTCCGCCGTAAGCACGTTCTTTCATCTCATCTGCAATCTTCAGACCTTCCAGTTCTTCAATCGATAGTTCATAGATTACTTCATCCAGTGGAAGTGGTGCATGCTCCATTGCTTTCAGAATCTCCATTTGATTTCCTCCGTGCATTTGTCGTTCTCTTATTTACAATGTCATTATATCAACCTGATTTTGTACTTACCACCTATAAATTAACCTGATTATGGCGATTTCTTATCTTTTTTCTGTCATTACAACTTACACCACTAAAATACCTTTAATTCTTTTTCCGATATTCACTCGGCAATACTCCATACTGCTCCTTGAATACCCTCGCAAATGCCTTACTTCCCGCAAATCCATTTTTTTCCGCAACCATACCGATCGAAAGATCCGTATTCATCAGATCATTATACGCATGCCGGAGTCTCAGATCGTCCAGATAGGTTTTATAACTCATCTGTGCATATTTCCGGAACATACGTGATAAATACGTCGGAGAATAATTAAATGTCCTTGCAATGCTTTTCATCGTAAGTTCCTTGCTATAATTTTGTTTCATATAATCCGTAATTGTTGACAACTTATTTAATTTTTTATTTGCACGTATCTTTTCCGCATCCAGATCCGTCTTGCGGTACTTACTTACCAACAGATACAGCAGACGATAATACAGACTCTGAACCTTATATTCATATCCATTCTTCTTCTCCGCATATACATGATACATTTCTTCAAACAGACCCATCACCTCTTCATCCTGGATCCTGGAACTGTGAGAAAAATATATGAATCCGTCGTCTGTATAATATCTTTCGAATGTCGCAACCGGTATTTGTATAACCAGCGTTTTATTCTTTTTGGGCGCATAGATGGAATGCAATTCATTTGAATTCACAAGCATAAATTCTCCCGGGTGAAGCGGATATCTCTTGTCATTCAGATAAAATTCCATCTCACCATCAAATACTGCAAATATTTCTATTGATCTGTGCCAGTGTTTCTGGCGGATATATCCTCCTTGACTTCCCTCAAATATGAACATTTTAAATGGGAGATCATCGTTGGGCACAATGATCTCATGTGAATATTCCATACCCTTTTACTCCATATCATCATTTATTCATTTCAATTCTCAGAGTCCACCATTCAGCCATGCAGTCGCTCCGATATGCTGAACCGCCTCTGCGCCATAACGGTTGCCCTCTTTCGCACATCTTTTTCACACCTTTTCCATCCAACAGTGCATTCAGAAATCCCGCCGCAAAGCTGTCTCCGGCTCCAGTTGTATCAATACAATTTACATTCTCTTCCGCAGCTATCCAACACTTTTCCACATCTGTCCGAATGTAACATCCCCGCTTTCCACATTTTATGATCACATTTCCCACACCTGTGGATTTTATGCATTCTGCTGCTTCTTCGACTGATTCCGTTTCCGTCAGAAGCATCGCCTCTTCATCATTTGGAAACAGATAATCAATATACGAAAAAAGCTTCCGCCATATCTTCCAGCGTCTCGCCCTTTTTACGCTTTGTCATATCCGCACAGACAATTTTCCCCTGCATTTTTGCCTGTGAGAATATTTGCACTAATTTATCAGGACCAATCTTCGGAAATACAAATATGCTTGCAAAGCATACGATCTTTACACTCTCAGGAAATGGCATCTGGATATGTTCTACTTTCAGGCTTCGAAGTGTACCATGCGGATTCGTCAAGAAACTTCTTGTTCCATCTTGCTCCACAAGAACAATATTCATACCTGTCTTTTCATCTTTTTTTTGATGCACGCATCCCGTACCATGATTCCCCATCATTGCAATGAGCCTGTATGAATTTTCCTGCATCATCCTGACCTATCACTGTTTCCAACTGAACTCTCCGCCCTTTTTTGGCAAGTATAGTGGCTTCATTTAATGCATCTGCCCCTGTCGTCATATGTATATCTTCTGTCGAATACGATCCCGTTTCAAATACTTTCACGTTTACAGGATATGCCAGAACATCAATAATTGCTGCTCCTATAATTACTATTTCCGGATTTTGCATACTGCTCTCCTCTTAATTTAATTTTATTTTATATTTTTAAGTATACATAACTGGATTATTTTCTTCAAGATTATTATATCCATCTGTCGAACTTTCGCTGATCGTTTCTTTCTTAAGCCCAACAAGTTCTCTTGTATACTTTGGTATAACAAAAACTCCAGAGGTTTTAGCCTCTGGGGTATATATTTTGAGTTAATATTCTGATAACAGATTATAATTACTCGATAACTGTAGCAACACGGCCTGAACCTACAGTTCTACCACCCTCGCGATATCAGACCGGTGTATTGCTGTGTACAAATGGTGACTTTTCGTGTGATTCGTGGGGAAAAATTCAGATTTTCCGCTGTATCCGTGTGGTTTTTGAGGATTTTGTTATCATAGTGTTATCACTCCCTCAATTCTTCCCGTTCCTCTCTTTTATCATAATTAAAATCATCAATTTCTTAAACTTTTTTATATTTTTTGATCTTCAATATATGTAGAAACAGTCTCTATCAATTCTTCCAAAAATCCAACTACTAAACTTTCATTTGCTCTAATATCATCAATACTATCTTCTCTCATTGCTTCAACAAACGATACAGAACCATGTGCTAAATTATTTCTATTTTCTTTTTTATTCCAATTAGAATATCTGGTCTATAATTTCTGCTACTTGTTCTCACCTGAATACCATGTGATTCAAAAGTTTCTTTTATCGAAGTTCCATCTAAATTCCCGCCAGGCAAAGTATTTTTAGCATACATATTCAATTCATTATTACTCAATATTGCCGAAATAATTTCTTCATTTTTCCTCAAAAAAAAAGTACTAAAGTTCGCATTAGGATCATTAACTGACCTTAAAATAGTTTTTCTCCATAAATTTCTAATAGAATCATTGACATCAATATATGATAAATGATTTACTCTTATCTCATCATATATACTATCAATCAAGTTTGTTACAGTATATTCAATAATATTGTAAATCATCAATGATACATTAGATTTCAAAATATTTATCAATGATTGATATGTCAAATGTATTCCACCTGTTTCTGGATAAAAAAATTCTGAAAATTTGCTCTTACCATCTTCACGCTCATTTTCTTTTTTTTTTTCTAAGAATTTCATAAGTTCTAAAAATTCTCAATTTCCTTTTTTCGGCTATCATACGTATCTTGAAATGTAATCATTTATTCCCCGAAATTAATTTATTTTTTTACAAAATTAATTCTCCCAACAAGTTTATTTTTTTATTTATTAGCCGCATCAGATCTTGTACATTTAGCAAATTCCTCTCCATCAATCCAATCTGTAACATCTCTAACTGGAAGATCAGGATTTTCTTTCAAGGCTACCGCAATACCAATAGATAACGCTTCAAATCTAGCACGTGGTGTTGACTTAGATGTTAAGCTTTTCCTAAATCCTCTCTTACCTAAAATTTGCTCTGCATATGAAAGCATTTTTCAAAATTTTCTCGACATTCTGCAATAATATTTTCATCCTTTTTTGCTTTTTCATTTTGCTTTTCTACATAATCATCAATATATTTAGTAACATTTCCCGTATAATTTTCAAAATCAACATCATAGTTATCATAATATGCAAAAAATCTTGACACTAATTCAAAGCCTTCATATCTATCTTCTGTAATCTTAGTTCTTGGTGCCAATTCATTAAATAATGGATTTTTTACACATTCCTCTAAAAATACTTTGAATTTTCCTTCAAAAGATCCTCTTCTTGCTTCTGCCGGTTTTATTGGTGAACCACTTGTATTAATACGCTTAAATATTTCTTGACGTACATTTTCTGTAGTACCTTCCTCCAGAAATACTACTCTTACATTTGTATTTAAAAATTTCCTTTGAATAGCCGGATCTAAATCTTCAAATAAAAAACCATTTGAGTTTTCTAATATTTGAAGATCTTGCAATTCCAAATCATTTTGACAAAATTGAACTAAGGTCTGAGTTCGTTGTGCTCCATCTACAATCTCTATACGTCCATCATCTGTATCTGCAAAAACATAAACGGAATTGGTAATCCCATCAAAATTGATTCAATAAAGAAACATCTGTCTTTGTTTCCCCATACAAAATTTCGTTGGTACTCTAACGGTATATAAAACTCCTGTTTTTCATATTGGCTAACAAGATAATTGATTGGATAATCTCTTACATCAAATTTGATATCTTGCTTTTTATCTCTTATTTGTTTTGCCGATTCTTTTATTTGGCTTTCTTCTTTCGCTTCTCTAATTTTCATCTGACTATCCTCCATCAATTCACTCCCATTTCTGTTAAGTGTTGCTGAATACTTGTTCCTATAGCTCTTCCCAGTTCAACAGGTACTGCATTTCCAATGTGTGTTCCCAATTCTCGTTTCTTTGCTGGATGCTGATCATCAATAAAAATATAATCATCAGGAAAAGATTGTAAAATCGCACCTTCTCTTAATGATATTGCTCTATTTTGTTCTGGGTGTCCAAATCTTCCGTTTCCATATCCATAAAATTGTGTAGTCATCGTTGGTGACGGCTCGTCCCATTCCATTCGTCCATAAACGGATGGAAATGTTGCACCAGATTTCTTTTTATGGCATTTTAATCTTAAATTTTCATCCCAGTCACGCCATGTTCCTCCTGGTACAGACTGCTGTATTCTCTCCATGTTTATTGCAGATAGCGCACTAGAACGATGTAGGATGTCATTAGGACATATTTCTCCAGCTTCTATTGGTTGCAAATGACCGATTGCCTCTCTTACTGTTATATAATGATTCTCATCATATAATGGTGGAATTAAATGTATCTCCCCAAGTCTTGATGCTAAAAAGCACTAATCTTTTTCTATGTTGTGGAACTCCATAATCTGGACAATTTACTACTTGATATTCCACCGCATACTCTAACTCACTTAATGTTTTTACAAAATCCTTAAATACATTTTCATGAATCAAATTGGGAACATTTTCCATAGAAACAATATCTGGTAAAGTTTCTCTTACCAATCTTTCAAATGAATATAATAATCTCCATTTATTATCAGTATGTCCCTCTTTCCTATATCTGGAAGAATATCTCGAAAATGGTTGACATGGTGCACACCCTACCAATGCACGCACTACATTTTCTGGATATATTTGATTTAATTCTGCGCCTCTAATATTTGTTACGTCTTTGCATATAAATTCCGCCGTATTATTTGCTTCATAAGCAAATTGACAACTTCCATCTATGTCAAATCCAGCCAATACGTCTATTCCAGCGAGTGACAATCCCTTAGTTAATCCTCCTATTCCACAAAACAAATCAATTGCCATACAAGGCATTAATACTACCTCCTAAGTTCTATAATATATTTTACATTTAAACAGCTAAATCCAGTGGTAAATCTGAAATATCTTTCAACCTTTTTCCACTTACAAGTGTATCCAGCAGCTCAATTGCATCTTCTGATCCTACTTCTTTTTACTGCACGTATAAGTTCATATAAGGCAAAATGATATACGCAATCAATGTCACCAGTTCCAAGAGCTAAAAGATGCCAAACGATTTGGCATCGGTTCAGCAGTTACAACTACTATATGCGGTAGGTGTCCCTTTCTATTACGAATCAAATTTAATGCCTCTGTACGACTGTTTTGTGCTCTATCACTTCTCATAGTATATTTAGCTGATACACTAGCATGAAGCAACGGTTTTCCACCATTGTTTTTTCTTATATCTGCCATCTTACTCACATTATTATCTACAATACATTGATTTTGATTTATTTCAGCATCTTCATAAAGTTCACGATAAACAACCACATCTGGTGCTACAAGATAATCGTTTCCTAATGCCGCCGCTAATTGTGCGTTTTCTGCTGTCAATGCACTTAAATATGCTAAATGCTCATATTGTTCAAAATCACTTGTTTTAAGTTTGTTATTATTACCTAATTGTAATATTGACCACTTACCTGGATATAAATTCTGCAAATATGGAAATGTTGCCTGTAAAAACTCCATTGTAAGCATCTCAAATTGCTTTCCAAGTGTTTGACCTGAAATTTTTTTCCACTACATTAATTTTGTGTTGCTGTTCTTCCACCAAAATATCTACAATTCTTTTTGCTATTGCTTTTGATCCTCGACTACTTGTATCTGCATTTGAAGCTACATTAGCTTTAGTCAATGTTAATGTATTGGTCTCAAACAATTTTTTTCGTGAAAGTGATATCGTTCTTTCGCAATCAGTGCATTCATTTTCTAAACACTCCTTTATCTTTTCCCCTACAGCTTTTGCCACTGGTGGCGGAAATGCATTCCCAATCATACGACACGCAGCCGTTTTCTTTTTCCCAAACGTCCACGTATCAGGAAATCCTTGTATTCTTGCCAACATCCTACTTGTTAATCTTGGTATTCCTTCAAATTCTGGTTCTGGAGCCATATTAGCCACTCCACGTCCATCGACTCCTAATTCAGCCCACGCATTTCTTGCTCTTACTGGTATCCTAAATCTTATTTTGTTTTTGGAACCACCAACCAATGTAGGTGCAATTTTATTTGCATTTTGAGCCCATTTTTTGCACCTTTCCATTTATTTTCTGCCATTAAATCATATAAAGCATTTCCTACTGTAGGTGCCATCTGCGGATTTCCTTCTGGATACATAAAATATTTATTTTCTTCTTTCCTTATTCCCACGATAACAACTCTTGGGCGAAGTTGTGGAACACCAAAATCTGATGCATTTAATAATTTAATTTGTGTATCATAACCTAATTTTTCAATAGATTTTAAAATATATTGCCTATATTCCGTAAAGCCTCTATCTAAAAAATCCTCTCACATTCTCCAACATAATAGCTCTAGGTTCCATTTCTTTTATTAGTCTAAGTGCCTCAGGAAATAAATCTCTCTCATCATCTTTTCCCAATTGCTTACCAGCCATTGAAAATGGCGGACACGGAACTCCTCCAGCCAATAAATCTACACCTTTATATGGTTTTCCATCAAACTCTCGCACATCTGTACATATCACATTCCATTCAGGACGATTTTGATTCAACGTATTACAATAATCCGTTTCATACTCAACAAGGGCAACATGAACAAACCCAGCCATAGCAAGTCCTAAAGCCTGTCCACCAGCTCCTGCACATATTTCTACACAAGTTAATGGTTTTTGCACAAACCACTCCTCCTCTGTCTCAATTATTATGTTCCTTACACATTAGTCTTTCCATCTGAAAATTCCATAATATCCCCAATATCACATTCTAAAGTCTTACATATTTTATGAAGGCTCTCCAAAGAAACAGATTCTCCTTTTCCCATTTTTGCAAGTACATTAAAACTTATTCCTGCTTTATCCTTTAACTCTGTTCTATTCATTTGTTTGTCTATTAATATCTTCCAAAGCTTATCATAGCATACTGACATTTTCTTTCTCCCCAATATCATTCTTTTCTATGAATCCAATTAAGTATATCATTTTTATTAATTTATATCAAGATTTTCTCACGAAACAATGAGAACATACCGAACATATTTTCTTCTTTTTTTAGTTTACTATATTTCTTATATCAATATTACCACTATATTCTTACAACTCCAGTCCTCTGTATTGTGTTTTGTTCTTCTTTATCTGTGCATTGTGTTCTTCACTTTGTTCTTTCGCCCATGGTATGCGATCACTTATTTTTTTTTTCGGCATTTGTTCTTTCTGTTTTTTCGCTTCAAGTTCCGTCTGCATCCGGATATCGTCTCGCACCAGTCGTTCTACCATATCTTTCCCCAACATACGTAAAAGTCGGTTATATCTGTCCGCAAGCCCCTGTAGAATTTCTTTCTCACCAGATAATTTCTGATAATCCTTCTTAACTTCTGCCAGTTCCTTTTTAGTGTTCTCGTGCTCCGGCTTTTCCTTCTGAAACTTACTTTTCCAGCTATCTCTTTCTCTTGTAAGTTCTTTCACCTGTGCAGCCATCGCACCAATTTTATTCTTCATTTCAATGAACAAGGGTTTTATTTTCTTATCCCGGTAAGTTACCGCACGTTCCAATGCTGTAGCTTCCGGAAAAAATGTTTTAATCATTCCATATTCTTTTATTTCCTTACTGACATTATCCATTACCGGTTGTAGGAATTCTCTTCTGTCCTCCAGTTTTTTCAATTCCATTTCTGCGTTCTCGGCACGTTTTTCTGCAGCATCTTTATCTTTTTTAAACTGAAGCTTTTCATCTTCCAACTTTTCAATATCAGCTTTTACTTCTGAAATCTTGAAAGCTAAACTTTCGTTTTCCGCTGTCAGGTATTCTTTTTCTTGCTCCAGAGCCTGCACTTCCTTTTTGCGTTCCTTCTTCTTGAAATTATAAACATCCAGATGCTCTTCATGTGTACCTTTCTGTTCCCATTCAATTCCATACTTTTTAGCGACTTCTGCCAAAACTTCTTTCTCATGATTAATCCACTGGTTAAGTTCCGTGTCACGTTTACTTCCGCCTGAAACCCAAGGCTTTTTAGTGCCTGTTTTAAAGAAACTTTCGTATCCATACCTTTTCCAGTCCACCCGCTCACATATGGAACAAAATCGACATGCAAATGCGGTGTAGATTCATCTAGATGTAAATAGCAATTAAATAACCGAAGTGTAGGATTCCTTTTTCAAAGTCTTTTAGGAACTCATCCAATATCTTGACAGCCAACTCTCCTTCTTCCGTCCCTACTGCCATATCTCCACAATTTCCAATCTGAAAGATCACCTCATGAAAAGCTTCTCCTGTTTCCCCAACCGTATCTTTTCATAATAATTGGTAATCTTTCGATCATTTCGTTTTCCAACATTGTATCTCTCCACGGCCTCATCAAACAACTCTTTGTAAACTTCCTTTAGGTTTTCATTTCGGTAACAGATATTATATTGCGTTTTTTCGGATCTACATTTTCTGCTACAAAATCCCGTCTGTTATGAGCCAGTGAACCGGCTCCGATCATGCCACTGATTGTCCGTTTCATCATATATTTTCTCACCTCTTTTCTGTTTGAGTGCCAGATATGGCACATAATTTTATTTACGCCAGACATGGCGATATTTAAGAAACTTTCGCCGGATACGGCGGTTTTGTTACTTTTGTCAAAAAGTAACGCAAAAGCACTTTCGACAGCCGTACCGTCCATCAAAAGTACCCTTGCGCCCTGCCGGGGGCAAGACGTCCGAGGGACGTCTGTTCCACAGACCAAAGCGGATCATAGACCTGTTTATTCCGGTATCCTTGCCTGCACATATTCCAGATCTCCACAATAAGGTGTCCCCACCAGATACCATTCTCTTGCCAGATTCATCTCCATTCTGGTCTGTATCCATTCATCATCTACCAGAACTTCCAGTCCTTCTCCGCAGTGAAATCCTGTATCAATCCATAAGTCTGATGATAATAATCCATATCTTCCATTACTGCTGTTATATCCTAATCTTCCCTGTCTCATTATTTTCTGCTCCTTTCCTGTCTGTAAACGGAATTTGTAAACAGGGCTTAAAAGATTTTAAAAGTTAACTTTTTAAGTTTTTCTATTAAGTTCCGTTTACATCGTTTACAATAATCTTTACTCAAACGGTATTTCCAACTGTTCCGGTACTTCCATAAATCCGTCTTTATCTTTCTTCACAGAATCTTCCATACGTTTCCATGACCGCTGTATTCCATATTCCTTTCCAAAACGGTGAGTACCGTGTTGTTTCCAGCCTACAATCGCATTGTTCATAATATTGGCAATTTCTTTACCTTCCCACTGTTTCATTTCTCCGGTTCGGTGTAGTGCTTCATCAAACAGAATTCTTGTACATACATAATCGTCTTCATAGTCATCAAGAAATGCCTGTATGATTCCGGCATTGGTATCTTCCGGCATAAATTCTTTCTGCAGTTTCTTCGCTTCTTCCTCAATCTCTTTTGTAAAACTGAGGTATACATTTCCCTGTTGATAAAGCACCATAGCCTCTGCCCAGGCCTGTTCAATATAGGCTTTGCTCTCTGCTTCATTATCCAGAATATGAATTTCTGCTTTCGACACATCTGTCATCATCGGAGCAAATCGTCTGTTTCTGGTTCTGTCTAGAGGAAGAAAATTCAGATTATTTGATGTTCCGCAGAATACGCACTGTCTCGGTCTGTCTTCCGGGTGAACTTCATAAGGTACTTTATAAGTTTCTTTCTGTCTGCTCAGAAACGATTTTATCTGTTCAATATTCTTTGCTGTGATAGTTGCCTTCATTTCTCCCATTTCGATAATCCAGTGATTCTGCAGTTTTCTGTAAATATTTTCATCATCCAGATGATCCAGATTGTCACTGAACCATTCTTCTTTTATCGCCAGATATTTGAAAAAAGTAGATTTTCCGGCTCCCTGACTTCCTACCAGACAAAGCATAATATCATACCTTATTCCCGGTTCATATATCCTGGATATTGCTGCCAGCATATGCATTTTCATCACGCCAGTCGTATAACTGTTCTTTTCAGCTCCAAGAAACCGTGGAAGTAAATTCTCAATACGTGGAACGCCATCCCACATTAGGCTCTCCAGATAATCTCTGATTGGATGATATTTATTTTCATTGGAAACAATATCTACCCCTTTTTTTATTACTCGTTCACTAGTAATCTCATAATTATCTTCCAGATACATCTTTAGATTACTATCGTCCGTATCTGTCACTGTGAGGCTCTCGCTTCTCCGTTCCCAAGGCACCTCTTTCACAATGTCCATTCTTCCAGAAAGTTCATTTCGTTTAATCGCTTTTTTCAATACCGGATCATTTTGAAGTACGGTTACACAATTTCTGATTGTCTGCTTTGTTCTTCCTTTATCGGTGTGCTCCAACATATTATTGACATCTTCTGTTGTAAGCAGCTCCTCGTTCACAATATCTTCTAATTCCATCAAGGACTTTTCGCTGATATTCGTTAATTCTTTCTTCAATTTTTTTCAACCTCCCTTCTCTTTATCTTGAAAAACTCTACAATCTCTTCTCCTGTTCCAAACATCAGCACGTCCAGATAGTCATTTATCTTTCTTTCATTTGCCAATGCCTCCGTAAATAATTCGTGCCACTCTTCATCTGGTTCTGGTCTGTAAATCTCTTTCCAGAACTGAATCCATTTCAGATATCTGATCAGCACGTCTGTTGCATGTTTCAACCACTGCTCCAGTTTTTCTCTGATCATCACAACTTTAGGTTTCTTTGATATCAAAGTATTCCTGCTTTGGTGCGTCCTTTGTATTTGTTTCTGTCTTCGACTTTTTATATCCAGTCCAAAATCTTCTACCAGCTTTTTTGCGGCTTCATACTGTGATAATCCAAATAACCTTGCTGTAAAATCTATCGCATCACCGCCCACTCCACATGCAAAAGCAATGATATATTTTATCTGCCTTCATACTTGGGTGTCGGTCTTTATGAAACGGACAACACGCCATTCCATTTCTTTTTACTTTAATCCCGTAATGCTCCGCAGCCTGTCTCGCTGTCACACATTCTTTTTTAGCTGTTCAAATAATGTCACTTCTACCTCCTGCCTCTCCGGGCAAGTCTCTGATGAACAGATATTCGGGAATTGTTGTATCTTTCAATTCGTGATATACTTAATCTGCCAAGATGGTATATCAGTGAATCTGATTATCAGAGAACTTGCTCAGATATTTTATCTGGGCTTTTTCTTTTTGTCTGTCAATATTCATAGCTTCTGCTCCTTACACAAATCTCCTTGTAGGAATAATGATAATTTCAAATTTGCTCCCATCCTCTAATTCAAGAAGAATCACATAATCTGAATCCCGATCCGGTAAAATGGAACTTATCTTCAATTTCTTACTATAGTTAATTGCATAAAATATTTTTCTGACTACTTTCTTTGTTTTTATCTACTTCTTCCTCCGTATTAACGTTTATTGTCCAGCATTTCAGCTACTTTTTTTCTGCTGTGACGGATACAGATGTCCATAAGTGTTCAGTGTCATCTGAATATCTTTGTGCCCCAGTCTCTCCTTGATAATCAGTGGTTCTACTCCCTGATAGATTAGATATGCCACATGACTGTGCCGGATATCATGCACTCTGATTGGTTTTACACCAGTCAATGCTTCATATTTCTTGAGACGTTTCTGCAGTGTTCTCGCCACAATTGGGAACAACCGCTGAGTTTCTGGAAATCCATAATACTTCTTTGCATACTCCTGTACCTCTTCCTTAAGAAAATTGGGAATGTCAATAATACGGACCGAATTTTCTGTTTTTTGGAGTATCAATCACATCTCTTTTCCTGATCCGGTTATAAGTCTTATTGATATGCAAAAGATTACCACTCATATCAAAGTCTGAAAGACTCAATGCCAGAAGTTCTCCTTCCCTGATTCCTGTCCAGAACAGAATTTCAAATATCAGATAATCTTCACTCCCCGGCTCAATCCCGGCGATAAAGCTGTCATATTCTGCTTTCGTCCAAAATTCCAGCTTATTAGCATCCGATTTCCCCATCTTTTTTATTTCTTACATGGATTTTCCTTCAGATTGTAAATTTTCTGTGCATGATTAAACAGTGCATTTAACTGATTCTGGATCATACGCTCATAAGTCTTGCTGTATCCTTTTCCCTGAATGGCATTCTGCCACTGGATAATCTCTGCCGGTGTGATTTCATTCATTTTTCTTGTTCCAAAATATGGAACAATATGCTTGTTCATCATGTGCTGCTTATTACGGATTGAATTTTCTTTCAGTTCATTCTTTTTATCTTCAAAATAAACTTGAATAAAACTGTTCATCTCCATTTTCATATCCGCCGCAGTCTTTCTTATGAATTCCTTTTCATAATTCAATGCTTCTTTCTTTGTCTTGAACCCTCTTTTCAGCTTCTGCGTTTTCTTACCTGTCCAGTCAATATAGCGGAAGCTCACATACCAGGTTCCCTGTGTTTTGTCCTTGTAAGCTGACATCTTAAATCCTCCTTCATACTGCTCTCTGAGAGCATCCATAAAATTTTGTTTCCCAGTAGGGACGTGGAATCTTTCCACGAACTGCCACATATCCTTCCTTTGCCAGTTCATCGTTAAGCTGCTTCAGAATGGAATATGCCTTTACTGCGTTTCACGCCTAATTCTTCCATGACATCATCAACAGTCATCATATAATTAGTTCTCATAGCGTCCTCCTTTCCAGTCACTTTTGTGACTCTTTTATTGTTCTCTTATAATAATTCACTTTTGTGAATTTTTATGGTTGGCAAAAAATGCATTCTGGGAATTTAAGGATACAGTCAGATTTTTGTCTGGATTTTACGATTATATGAAAAAACAGTCGGAGAAAAGTAGCAACTGCACTCCCTGTTTTAATATTGTTTCTCTATTGATTGAATTCAGTGAACCTCTCACTTGCTGAGACACCTGAGCAGAAGATTTCACTGACGTTCGATAATCCTACAATGCAGGACTTTTTCAGGAAATGGTGTCAATTTAAAAACGTCTATGAAAAGGAAAAAGCTGAAATATTAACTATTGAAGATGAAGATAAAAGACAAGCAGAACTGGATAAGTTGAACGCTACTCAGGAAGAATGGAAACTGCGTGCTATTATAGGGAACTACGATAGAAGTTGTCATACTATTGTTAAAAAAAAGGGCACTTTAATTCCATGCTACCATTACACCATATCGCCGCAAAATAACCCAGAAATTTGTCCATCCGCTTTCAGGATTTTGTTATCATTCTGTTATCACAAACGGTTGTCAGGATACTCTCCCGGCAACCGTTTTTCTACGCTGTTCGTTATTCTTTTCCGCCCTTTTATATATTTCCAGACAACAGAAAAACCCGTAGAACCGAAGTTCTACGGGTATCTTACGTTTAGACACAACGTTATCTTGCGATAACAAATCCATATTAAGATTGTATTACTCGATAACTGTAGCAACTGTACCTGATCCTACTGTACGTCCACCCTCACGGATAGCGAAAGTAAGACCCTGGCTCATAGCGATTGGGTGGATCAGTTCGATTGTCATTTCTACGTTATCACCAGGCATGCACATCTCAACACCAGCGGGCAGTTCGCAAACGCCGGTTACGTCGGTGGTTCTGAAGTAGAACTGAGGACGATAGTTGTTGAAGAAAGGAGTATGACGTCCACCTTCATCCTTGGTCAGAACGTAAACCTGAGCTGTGAATTTGTGATGGCATGTTACTGAACCTGGTTTACAAAGAACCTGTCCTCTTTCGATTTCTGTTCTCTGGATACAGAAGAGCACCGATGTTGTCACCAGCCTGAGCTTCATCAAGAAGTTTACGGAACATTTCAACACCTGTTACAACTGTCTTCTTAGTCTCTTCGTGAATACCAACGATTTCAACTTCATCAGATACATGAAGAACACCAGCTTCTACTCTACCAGTAGCAACTGTACCACGACCTGTGATAGAGAATACGTCCTCTACTGGCATAAGGAATGGCTTATCTGTATCACGCTCTGGATCTGGGATATAAGAATCTAACAGCATCCATGAGTTCCATGATCTTGTCTCCCCACTCTGAGTTAGGATCTTCAAGAGCTTTAAGAGCAGATCCCTGGATGATTGGAGTATCATCTCCTGGGAATTCATACTCGTCAAGGAGTTCACGGATTTCCATTTCTACTAATTCAAGAAGTTCTTCGTCATCAACCATATCACATTTGTTCATGAATACAACGATGTAAGGAACACCTACCTGACGAGAAAGCAGGATGTGCTCTTTGTCTGAGCCATAACACCATCAGTAGCAGCTACAACAAGGATAGCTCCATCCATCTGAGCAGCTCCTGTGATCATGTTCTTTACGTAGTCAGCATGTCCTGGGCAGTCAACGTGTGCATAGTGACGTTTCTCTGTCTGGTACTCAACGTGAGCTGTAGAAATTGTGATACCACGTTCTCTCTCTTCTGGAGCTTTATCGATATCTTCAAAGTTCTCTGCTGTGTTTCCTGGTACTCTTGCTGCAAGTGTCTTTGTGATAGCAGCTGTAAGAGTTGTTTTACCGTGGTCAACGTGACCGATAGTACCGATATTACAATGCGGTTTTGTTCTTTCAAATTTAGCTTTAGCCATTTTGAATATCCTCCTTAATTTAGTGCCATATGGCATATTAACAAATTGTTCGTTTGCTCGGCTATATTTGATTATATTTCAAATGTAGCACTTTTTCAAGCATTTTATAAATAATTAGTCATTTTTGCTGGATAAAATCTTTTCCTGTACTGACTTCGGTACTGGCTCGTATTTCTCGAAGAACATTGAGTAGTTACCACGTCCCTGTGTTCTGGAACGTAAGTCTGTAGAGTATCCAAACATTTCTGACAATGGAACGAATCCACGAACGATCTTTCCGCCGCCGAGGTCATCCATACCTTCGATACGTCCACGACGTGAGTTAATATCTCCAATAACGTCACCCATGTACTCTTCCGGCATAGTAACTTCTACTCTCATGATAGGCTCAAGAAGAACTGGAGATGCCTTCTTCATAGCGTCCTTAAATGCAAGAGAACCTGCAATATGGAAAGCCATTTCACTTGAATCGACTTCATGGTAAGAACCATCATATACGTTAGCCTTAAGACCAACAACCGGGAATCCTCCAAGGATACCAGACTGCATAGCCTCTTCGATACCTTCACCTACTGCGGGGACATATTCCTTAGGAATGGAACCACCAACTACAGTAGATTCGAATTTGAATGTTTCCTCACCGTTAACATCCATTGGCTCGAATTTAACTTTACAGTGTCCGTACTGTCCACGTCCACCTGACTGTTTTGCATATTTGCTGTCGACATCAACTGGTTTTGTAAATGCTTCTTTGTATGCAACCTGAGGAGCACCTACGTTAGCTTCTACCTTAAATTCACGAAGAAGTCTGTCTACAATGATTTCAAGATGGAGCTCTCCCATTCCAGCGATGATTGTCTGTCCAGTTTCCTGATCAGTATGAGCACGGAATGTAGGGTCTTCTTCAGCCAGTTTTGCAAGAGATTCACCAAGTTTACCCTGGGAAGCTTTTTGTCTTAGGCTCGATAGCAAGCTCGATAACTGGTTCTGGGAATTCCATTGATTCCAGAATTACAGGATGCTGCTCGTCACAGATTGTGTCACCTGTTGTAGTGAATTTAAATCCAACAGCGGCTGCGATATCACCTGAGTATACTTTATCTAATTCTTGACGTTTGTTGGCATGCATCTGAAGGATACGTCCAACACGCTCTTTTTATTCTTTGTAGCATTCAGTACATAAGAACCGGAATTCATTGTACCGGAGTATACACGGAAATATGCAAGTTTACCAACGAATGGGTCTGTCATAATCTTGAATGCAAGTGCTGAGAATGGCTCTTCGTCTGAAGAATGTCTTACAACATCGTTTCCATCCTCATCCACACCTTCGATTGGTGGGATATCTGTTGGTGCAGGCATGTACTCAACGATTGCATCAAGGAGCTTCTGTACACCTTTGTTTCTGTAAGCTGTACCACAGCAAACAGGAACTGCTGTACACTCGCAAGTTGCTTTTCTGAGTGCTTTCTTCATATCATCGATAGATGGTTCTTCACCTTCAAGATACTGCATCATCAGATCATCATCAAGATCGCAGATCTTTTCTACCATTTCTGTATGGTAAAGTTCTGCGTCGTCTGCCATATCTTCCGGGATATCTGTAACTGTGATGTCATCTCCCTTCTCATCGTTGTAGATGTAGGCTTTCATTTCCATCAGGTCAATGATTCCTTTTGAAGTCGTCTTCTTTACCGATTGGCAACTGAAGACAGATTGCGTTCTTTCCAAGTCTCTCTCTAATCTGATCTACTGCACCGTAGAAATCTGCACCAAGAATATCCATCTTGTTGATGAATGCCATTCTTGGTACATTGTATGTGTCAGCCTGACGCCATACGTTTTCTGACTGAGGCTCAACACCACCCTTTGCACAGAAGACGCCGACAGCGCCGTCCAGTACACGGAGTGAACGCTCTACCTCAACCGTAAAGTCAACGTGTCCTGGGGTATCAATGATATTGATACGGTGCTCAAGAGCTCCCTTTTTAGGTTTTGTGAACTCTTCGAGTGTCCAGTGGCATGTTGTAGCCGCAGAAGTGATTGTGATACCTCTTTCCTGCTCCTGTTCCATCCAGTCCATGGTAGCAGTACCCTCGTGAGTATCTCCAATCTTATAGTTAACACCGGTATAGTACAGGATACGCTCGGTAGAGTTGTCTTACCAGCATCGATATGCGCCATAATACCGATATTTCTTGTTCTCTCTAATGGATATTCTCTTCCAGCCAAGATTTTTTCCTCCTATAATTAGAAACGATAATGAGCAAATGCTTTGTTTGCTTCTGCCATCTTGTGCATGTCTTCTTTCTTCTTTACAGATGCGCCTGTATTGTTTGCTGCATCCAGGATTTCGTTAGCCAGTCTTTCTTCCATTGTTTTCTCTCCTCTAGCACGAGAGTATACTGTCAGCCAACGAAGTGCAAGAGTCTGTCTTCTTTCAGGTCTAACCTCGATTGGTACCTGGTAGTTAGCTCCTCCGATACGTCTAGCCTTTACCTCAAGTACTGGCATGATGTTATTCATAGCCTCTTCAAATACTTCGATAGCTGGCTTTTCGGCTTTTGCTTCAACTCTTTCAAACGCTCCGTATACGATCTTCTGGGCTACACCCTTCTTGCCATCCAGCATGATGTTGTTGACAAGCTTGGTTACCACTTTATTATTGTATACTGGATCCGCTAATACGTCTCTTTTTCTGAGTATGTCCTTTACGTGGCACGGTCCTTCCCTCCTTAAACATCTTAATTTAATTCATCGGTACTCACATGTGTCTTTCTAATGATACTGTGTAGTGCATAGGGCATACAATATATATACCTTGCAACTTACATAATCATAGTTCTGTTTGTGATTACATTTTTTACAAATTGGTTCGAAATCTTATCTACGCTTTTACGCAACAGATTTATTTCTTATCTTTTGGTCTCTTAGCGCCGTATTTAGAACGAGCCTGTCTTCTCTTAGCAACACCTGCTGTATCAAGTGTTCCTCTTACGATATGGTATCTTGTACCCGGAAGGTCTTTTACTCTTCCTCCACGGATCAAAACAACGCTGTGTTCCTGAAGATTGTGTCCCTCACCTGGGATGTAGCTTGTTACTTCGATTCCGTTAGAACAGACGTACTCTGGCGATCTTTCTAAGAGCTGAGTTAGGTTTCTTAGGTGTAGCAGTCTTAACAGCTGTACAAACACCTCTCTTCTGTGGAGCAGAAGTATCAGTGCTTCTCTTCTTTAAAGAGTTGTATCCTTTCTGAAGTGCCTAGGTGCTGTAGACTTCTTTACAGATGTCTGACGTCCTTTTTTTTACTAACTGGTTAAATGTTGGCATTTCTTTCACCTCCTACGATTATAATAAGTTGCTTATTCATCTTGTGAATAGTCGTACATCAAAACAAAACGTTCCTATGCACGCTTGTTTAGTTTATTACGAATCATGATACTTGTCAAGGGATTTTCCTTGATTTTTTCACGTTTTCTGCCACTTTTTTCTTAGTTTTTACAAGATTTTTTCTTTTTCCTTATATTTTACGATTTCATGCTTTATCAAGCTAAATACTAATACTCCCGCCAATACACCTACACTATCGATGCATACATCTCTGAACTGACAGCTCCTGCCCGGCACAAACAACTGATGTAATTCGTCGCCGCATATGCTGTACCTGCACACCAGCAGATCAGCATGGACCGTTTCCCGCTGTCTTCCGAAAAAAATACGCCGTCCTCAGTATCAGCACACCAAGGACCGCGTACTCTGTTGCATGCGCACATTTGCGTACCGGGAAATCAATCATTTTCGCAAACTGCTCCTGCCGTTCTTCTGACCAGGATGTAAATTGCGGGACTATCAGCCTCCCGATCTCTTTTTCCTACCGAATGGCTCATTCCCTCCGATTCTACCGCTTTTTTAGCCGAAAAAGAAAAAAATCACTGACATCCAGATGATCGTAAAGATCAGCCAAATCATTCCTGTCTTTTTTCTCTTCATTCTGTTTTCTGTCATATTTTTTCCTGTCTTTTGATTCTTTACTATGTCTCGGATATCTGACTCCGGATTTTATGCCTGCAGATCTGAGAACAGATCTTTTCGATATACGCCATCTGCGATCAATTTTGCAAATGACTCTACTACAACAGGTTTATCTTCTTTATAAGTAACACCAAACCATTTATCCTGTGTCTCCAGAAGTTTGACACTTACTTTTCCCTTTTTTCAAAAAGCTCGTCAATATAGATTGGAAGCAGGTATTCTCCTTTCAGTTCTTTTGCTTCGTCTCCCTTGATATTTTCAAAGAATTCTACAAAGCCTTCTTCCAAAAGTCCCACAAATTCCGGTGTCAATCCCCACATATTCATAGATACATGCGAATTCACATTTATTTTATTTCCCTGTGATTCTGCTCCGTCCTCTGTTTTTTTTGATTTCATAGGTTTCCATAACATCCGTCAGATAATCATTCTCATCCACTGCACAGATTCCTCTTGTAACAGTTCCATTATCACTTAAAGTATTACCAAGAATAAAACCTGCCATGCAGAGTTCTTTCGATCTTTCCGGAGTATAATTATTAATCAGAAATTCATGGATCTTTACAAACGCTTCTTTTCCATAATAATCATCTGCATTAATTACAGCAAACGGTTCTTTGATGATGTCTTTACACACCAGAACTGCCTGTCCCGTTCCCCATGGTTTACTTCTATCCACAGGTTTTTTTGATTTCTTCCGGAAGATCATCTAATTCCTGATAAGCGTAAGCGAATTCTACGTTCAACCTATTACAGATCCCTTCGATACGCTTTCCGATCGCGTCATGAAATGCTTCCTTAATATCCTTACGGATGATAAATACAACTTTATTAAATCCGGCTTCAATTGCATCATGGATAGAATAATCCATAATAATCTCTCCACTGGGACCAACCGGTTCTAACTGCTTGATTCCACCACCGAAACGAGACCCCATTCCCGCAGCCATGATGACTAATGCTGTTTTCATAATCTTCTTTCTCCTTTATTCATTTGTCTTTTTCACGGTTAGGATTAGTATAGCACAATTTCGGGACCTATTCTACTGTTACACTCTTCGCAAGGTTTCTCGGCTTATCTACATCAAGCCCTTTTTGCCACAGATACATAATATCCAGTAACTGGAGCGGAATCACTGCAAGTGATGTTGCAAAGTGTGGATCTGTCTTTGGAATATATACAGAGAAATCTGCATTTTCTTCAATATTATAGTGTCCAAATGTCGTAAGACCCATCAGATATGCGCCACGGCTCTTACATTCTACCATGTTACTCAGTGTCTTTTCATATAATGCCGGCTGAGTCAGTACTCCGATAACGAGTGTACCGTCTTCGATCAGAGAAATGGTTCCGTGTTTCAATTCTCCTGCTGCATATGCCTCAGAATGGATATAACTGATTTCTTTCATCTTAAGACTTCCCTCTAATGAAATTGCATAATCAATTCCACGTCCGATAAAGAAAATGTCTTTTGCATTCACCTGTTTGGATGCAAACCACTGAAGTCTTTCTTTGTCTTCAATGATTCTGCTGATCTTATCCGGAATCGTCTTCAGTTCTTCGATATATCCAGTATACTGTTCCTCTGTAATCTGACCTCTGATCTTAGCAAACTGAATTGCCAGTGTGTAAGTTGCGATCAGCTGTGTACTGTACGCTTTTGTTGTTGCAACCGCAATCTCCGGTCCTGCAAGTGTATAGAATACATTATCTGCTTCTCTCGCAATAGATGAGCCGATCACGTTCACAATTCCAAGTGTCTTTACACCCTGTTTCTTAGATTCTCTGAGGGCTGCAAGACTGTCGGCAGTCTCTCCTGACTGACTGATGATAATAACCAGTCCCTTAGGATCGAGGATCGGATTACGATATCTGAACTCTGATGCAAGTTCTACACGTACCGGGATTCTTGCCAGGTCTTCCATAACATACTGTGCTGCCACTCCGACATGATATGCAGATCCACACGCTACAATATAGATCTGGCTGATCTCTTTAATCTCTTCTTCTGAAAGTCCGACTTCTGAAAGATCGATCGCACCGTCTTTTTAACAACAGAATTCAGAGTATCTGAAACAGCTTTCGGCTGTTCATGAATTTCTTTTATCATGAAATGTTCAAATCCTGCTTTCTCCGCTGCTTCTGCATCCCATTCAATTGTTTTTAATTCTTTTTCGATCTCATCGCCATCCAGATTATAGAATGTAATCTCTCCTTTGCGGACACGTGCCATCTCCAGATTTCCAATATAATATACATCTCTTGTATATTTCAGGATCGCAGGAACATCTGAACCGATATAAGATTCTCCGTTTGCAACTCCTAAGATCATCGGGCTGTCTTTTTCTTGCTACATAGATTTCTTCCGGATAATCTTTTGAACATCATTGCAAGTGCATATGATCCACGGATACGCACAAGTGCATGATTAATTGCATTCACCGGTGTTCCTTCATATTTTTTATAATAGTAATCTACCAGTTTTACTGCTACTTCTGTATCTGTCTCTGAGTAAAATGTATATCCTTTTCGTACAAGTTTATCTTTTTAATTCCTGATAATTTTCGATGATACCATTATGAACAGCTACTACATTTCCGTCATCACTTTTATGCGGATGTGCATTGTTCTCAGACGGTTCTCCATGAGTTGCCCATCTGGTATGTCCGATACCACAAGTTCCTTTTACAGTTTCTCCATCATTGGTCTTCTCTGCTAAAACTTTCAGTCTTCCTTTTGCCTTAATAACTTCTACATCTGCATCACCGTCACGTACAGCGATTCCTGCAGAGTCATATCCACGATATTCCAGTTTTGCCAGGCCATCTAACAAGATGGGTGCTGCCTGATGTTCACCTGTAAATCCTACAATTCCACACATATTATCTTTTCTCCCTGTAAAAATTCTTAATATAGTCTATTCTTCCAGTGTCATTCATGTATCTTTCTAACTTGCAATATGTCCTTTAGCCTTTACAACATCCACAACCTGGTCTACATATTTTCTACAGACTTCCTCTGTCTCGGCTTCAACCATTACACGAAGAAGCGGCTCTGTTCCTGATTCACGCACAAGAATACGACCGGTATCTCCAAGTGCTTCTGTAACAGCTTTACTGCTGCCTGCACATCTGCGTCATCCTGAGCAGCCTTTTATCTGTCACACGTACATTTTTCAAGAACCTGTGGATAAATGGTAAGTCCATCCAGCAGTTCGCTCATCTTCTTCTTTCTTGCCATCATAACTTCCATCATCTTAAGACTTGTAAGGATACCGTCTCCTGTAGAAGCGTATTTTGAAAAAATAATATGACCTGACTGTTCTCCACCAAGGATACAGCCATTCTTTGTCATATATTCGTATACATATTTGTCTCCGACTGCAGTCTTCGCATAACCGATTCCAGCCTCATCAAATGCTTTGTATAATCCAAAATTAGACATAACCGTTGTAACAACTGTATTATTCTCCAGTTTGCCTCGCTCTTTCATATATTTTCCATAAATGTAAAGGATCGCATCTCCATCTACCAGATTTCCTTTTTTCATCAACACAAAGACATCTGTCTGCATCTCCGTCAAAAGCGAATCCGACATCCAGACCATTCTCAACCACGAATTTCTGCAGGCCGCCAATATGTGTAGATCCTGCATTATTATTAATATTGGTTCCATCAGGTTCTGCATTGATAACATAAGTCTTTGCTCCCAGAGCATCAAATACGGATTTTGCGAGGTTCCATGAACTTCCGTTCGCACAGTCAAGTCCGACTTTCACTCCCTTGAAAGAATAAAGTCCCAGTGAGATCAGATAACCGATATAACGATTTCTTCCTGATACATAGTCTACCGTACGTCCGATCTTAGATGTATGTGCAAACGGAATCTCTTCATAATTTTCCCCAAATACTTCCAGCTTGCCATCCAGATAGTCTTCTACCAGTGCAATCGTTCCTTCATCCATCTTCTCTCCATTACCGTTGATCAGCTTGATTCCGTTATCATAATACGGATTATGGCTTGCCGAAATCATAATACCACAGTCAAACCCATCGGTTCTTGCCACATAAGCTACAGCCGGTGTCGTCGTAACATGAAGCAGGTAAGCATCCGCTCCCGAAGCTACCAGACCGCCAACCAGTGTATATTCAAACATATAGCTTGAACGTCTTGTATCTTTTCCGATCACAATACGAGCTGGTGTATCATCACCGTTACGACGCTTTACTTCTCCGTAATACCATCCAAGAAATCTTCCGATCTTATATGCATGATCTGCTGTTAAATTATTATTGGCTTCTCCACGGAAGCCATCTGTTCCGGAAATATCTTCCCATATGTATTCTCCTAAAATAAAGATTTTTAGTCATTCCGTTATCAAGTAACTGCCACCATTATAGTTGGTATCAGGATTAAGTTCAAGCAAAAGTGGCAAAAAAGTACGCATATGTGCAAAGACATCTTTCGTACATATGCATACTTTTACTCAACAATCACTATTCTGCTTTCATTCCAAGTTCTTTTTCACACAGTTCCAGTGATGATGCAATCACTGCATCCATGTCATAATATTTGTATTCTCCAAGGCGTCCTCCAAAGATCACCTTTTCTTCTTTTTCTGCCATTTTTTTATATCTGGCATAAAGGGCACCATTCTTTTTCATCATTAACCGGATAATATGGTTCATCCCCCAGTTTCCACTCCGAACTGTATTCCCGGCTGATTACAGTCTTTGGAATGTCATTTCCTTCTGAATCTTTTCCAAACTCAAACCATTTATGCTCAATAATACGAGTCCATGGTGTCTGACGGTCTGTATAATTGACTGCGGCATTCCCCTGATAATTTTCCTGATCCAGAAGTTCTGTCTCAAATCTTACTGATCTGTATTCCAGTGTTCCAAGTTCATATCCGAAATATGCATCGATCGGTCCGGTATAAATAACTTTCTCGGCCAGCGCATCTAATGCCTCTTTATTCTCCAGATACTCCGTATTCAGACGGACTTCGATTCCATCCAGAAGATTTTCAACCATCTTTGTATATCCTCCGACAGGAATTCCCTGATATAACGCATTAAAATAATTATTATCAAATGTCAGACGCACAGGAAGTCTTTTTGATAATAAACGCCGGAAGTTCCCTGCAGTCACGTCCCCACTGCTTCTCCGTATATCCCTTGATCAGCTTTTCGTAAATGTCTCTTCCAACCAGGGAAATTGCCTGTTCTTCCAGATTCTCCGGCTCTTTTTGTTATCTCTTTTCTCTGCTCTTCAATCTTCGCTTTTGCTTCCTCCGGAGTAACTACTCCCCACATTTTATTAAATGTATACATGTTAAAAGGAAGTGAATATATTTCACCCTTATAATTAGCCACCGGCGAATTCGTAAAACGGTTAAACTCTGCGAACTGTGTAATATAATTCCATACTTTTTTTGTTATTTGTATGGAATATATGTGCACCATATTTATGTACATGGATTTTTTCTATCTCTTCCGTATATACATTTCCGGCAATATTCGGGCGTTTATCGATCACCAGAACGGATTTTCCCGCTTTCCTGGCCTCATGTGCAAACACTGCTCCGTATAATCCGGAACCAACTACCAAATAGTCATATTTTTTTCATGTTCAGTTCTTCCTCTTCTTCATTTATATTCTTTCAGGTAATAGGATTATTCTATCATATATCTTGGTTAACTGAAAGATGCTTCCCCTGTTTTCTGCCTTATTTTTGTATCATTTTGCTCTTTCACTTTATCACGTTACCAAACGATTGCATTTCTTTACCGAACATATTATACTATTTAAAAAATGAAATAGTTCAATTTGAGGTGAAATTATGCATAAAGAATTTTTAATGGGAAATGCTGCCATTGCCCTTGGTGCTGTTGCCATGCCGGCGTCAATGTTGTGGCAGGCTATCCCGGAACACCATCTACCGAAGTGCTCGAAACAGTTGCCAAAAACCGACCTGACGATGTCTACGTAGAATGGTCCGTGAATGAAAAAGCCGCAATGGAACTGGCTGCCGGAGCAGCTTATGCCGGAGCCCGGTCAATGGTAACTATGAAACAGGTCGGACTAAATGTGGCATCTGATCCTTTGATGAGCCTGGAATATGTTGGAATCAAAGGAGGAATGGTCATTCTTGTCGCAGATGATCCTGGCCCGATCTCTTCTCAGACCGAGCAGGATACCAGGCATTTTTCCAGATTTTCCAAACTCCCTTGCTTTTGATCCATCATCCGCTCAGGAAGCGTATGAGATGATCCAGGAAGCTTTCGAGTATTCTGAAGAATATGGTACTCCTGTGTTCTTACGACCAACCACAAGAGTCTGTCATGGCTATGCCTCCGTCACAGTAAAGGACGAGAAAGAATTTACGCAGCATAAACCCGAAGGATTCATCAAAGATTCCAAACGCTGGGTCATCTTCCCAAGATTATCTTTCATGAATCACCAGAAGATCGAAGCGCGAAACAGAGAATTATCAGATGTCTTTTCTTCTTATGACAAGAATAAGATTCATCCGTCCTGCGAAGCATTTAAAGATTCAAAGAAAGGGATTGCAACCGGAGGAATCAGTTATACCTATGCAATGGAAACATTAAAGAACACTGGTATGGTAAAAAACTTAAAAGTTGCAACTCCTAATCCATTTCCGGAAAAACTGGCCGTTGAATTTCTGACTGGTCTGGATGAAGTTCTTTGTCTGGAGGAATTAGATCCGGTCATCGAGCGGGAACTTACCTACATCTGTGGGAAATACCACCTTCCGGTAAAAATACGTGGAAAACTAAGCGGAGACACTGCCTGTGCCGGAGAAAATACCAGCGACAGCGTAACTTCCTATATTAATAATTTTCTCGGCCTTTCCGACCGGAAAGAAGCCGGACTTCCTGTAGCGCCGGAACTTCCGGTCCGTCCGCCGGTACTCTGTGCCGGATGTCCGCACCGTGCTTCTTTCTACGCGGTCAAAAAAAAGCTATGAAGGGAAAGAAAACTATTTTCTGTGGGGATATTGGCTGTTACACACTTGGAAATGCCATGCCGCTCGACATGGTTGACACCTGTCTGTGTATGGGTGCCGGACTGAATATTGCACAAGGGGTAGAAAAAGTTGAACCCGATACAACTTGTTTCGCATTCGTCGGCGACTCTACCTTTTTTGCATCTGCAATCACAGGTGTTGTTAATGCCGTTTATAATCAGGCCAATATGGTACTAATTGTACTGGATAACTCCACAACTGCCATGACCGGTCATCAGCCTCATCCCGGAACCGGACACACTGTCATGGGAGAGATTGTCCAAAAAATCAATATCGAACAGGTACTTCACGGAATCGGTGTAACAGACGTTGAAACTGTTAATCCATTAGACCTGCATACATCTGTAGAATGCGTACAGAAGATGGCAGAGCGTTCCGGTGTGAAGGCAATCATTTTCAAATCACCTTGCATTGCAGTCACAAAACCGGCCGCACCTCTTCATGTTTCCTCTGACAAATGTATCGGCTGTAAAAAATGTATAAAAGAACTGGGATGCCCGGCTATCGTTCTTAATAACGGCAATGTCTGTATTGACAGTTCAATGTGTACAGGATGCGTGCAGTCAGGTCTGCCCGGTAACTGCTATTACAGGAGGTGAAGATCATGAATAATCAGAAAAATATTGTCCTCTGTGGAGTTGGTGGTCAGGGAACTGTCCTCGCTTCCAAGCTGCTCGCAGCAGCAGCCATGAGTAAAGATATTCCGGTCATGAGTGCCGAAACGATCGGTATGGCACAACGAGGCGGAAGTGTATTCAGTCATCTTCGTATGGGAAATGATCTGTATTCTCCTATGATTGAAACAGGAACTGCTGATCTTATTATAGGATTTGAACCTGGTGAAACGGTCCGAATGCTTCCTTACCTGAAAACCGGTGGACACGTTGTTGTAAGCACCCGTGCAGTTAAACCTGTTACTGCTACTCTAAGTGGTTTTGACTACGATGCCCCCCAGATGCTCGATTACCTGAAAGCAAATGTTCCGAATCTCACCTTTGTAAATGCTGATCAGGCATGCAGCGATATTGGTTCCTCCAAGGTACTGAATATGGTACTTTTAGGAGCCGCCATCCGTACCGGAGTATTGGATTTTACCATCTCTGAAATTGAAAGCATTATGAAGCAGACACTTCCGGAGAAGTTCCACGAGATGAATCTCCGGGCACTGAATTACAATATATAACAATCAGATCTATCATTAACCAACCGCTCCTGCATTATCGATATATAGGAGCACACCAAAAAGAAAGGCGAGGGCATACATATGCAAATTACTGAAACACAAATCGCACAAGTCAACAAACAGATCAAGGCACTTCTTTCCGCAGAAAGTTTCTATGGAAAGAAATTAGAAGAAGCCGGCGTTACCAGCATCCAATCTGCTGAAGATTTTCAGAAGCTTCCGTTTTCCGAAAAAAATGATCTGAGAAATGCTTATCCTCTTGGACTTATGACTGCCCCGGAAGAAAAAAATTGTCCGCATTCATTCATCTTCCGGTACAACAGGACTGCCTGTCATCATCCCATATACCCAGAAAGATGTTG
>VOFC01000205.1_pt1 | contig 50554 bp, 70 predicted proteins | sample 5384161 | NCBI WGS metagenome assembly VOFC01 (sample SAMN12384722, study PRJNA508395) | human gut metagenome | isolation source: healthy gut B | host: Homo sapiens | reverse complement strand
ACATAAAAGCCTGGACTCGCAGGAATATAACCTCTTATTCTCCGGCAGAAGTCCAAAATTCATCTGTACTGCAACGGCAACTTCATCGGCGGCCTGTTCGATGAGGGGAGCTGTGCTTCGTCTACGCCGACAGCGTGGAGTGAGCTGCTGGGGCAGCCGGAACCCGTCTACCGTGGCTACTCCAGTACCGCCCAGCACAGGATGCTGGTGATCCCGGAGGAACACTGGGCGAAGGCGCTGAAACTGCTCTATGCTGAGAAATTCGACTGGAGCCGTTTGGTGTACGACATCACATACACCAGCATTGGTGCGGCTGTGGTGGAGGACTTCTACGACGAGAATGTGGTATTCCTGCGCTTCTGCTTTGAAAAAGGAACTGCTGAAAAAGAACCCTCTGGACCGGCAGGGCCGTATCCTGCGGATGGTCTATCTCAATCAGGATCTGACAACAGCGGGCAAATATCTTTTCCCCAGACTGATGCAAAAGTTCCTTGTTTTTTACAGATCGCAAAAGGGAAAAACCAGTCTCAAACCACATGCTGAATCGGTGGTACTCCGCACTGGAGAAGGGGGACAGGTTTCCAGAGGATGTGCTGCAGCCAGAACCCTTTGGCGATAAGGGGGGCAACAACATGACATTCTGGAAGGGCTGTGCTGGAACAGATGCAGGCCAGGGAACTGCTGAACCTATGATCACCCATCTCAAGGTCACGGATGTCCCGTGGCACCGGCTCAGCCACCGGGGAAATGACTGTTGTGACGCTGGGCATGGTGTTCTGTGACACCGGCAAGGTCACCACCAAAGAGGAACGGCTGGGGTGGCCAGTCACCGAGGAGGAACGAAATAGTGACAAGGGCTGGGGACGCTTTGGCCGGGAGCAGATCTGCCGCCTGAAGATCCGCCGGATGAAAGAAGAATGGGCAAAGGATCTGGTGGCGTGGCCCTGGTGTATCTCCGAGGTGGTCAAGACCCATGAGGACTGCCCGGAACTTCAGGCCGTTCTGGACGAATACCACAAGCCGGTGGTGATCCAGGACCAGGTGCTGGGGGAGCTGACCATGGACAAGGACTACGATACCTTTGAGGGCGAGATCCAGTGGTGCGGAACGGATGTGAGCCTTTCTCTGGAGGTCAATGCGGAGAGCAAGCCCTCCTGGACCCGCGCCCGCAGTGCCGCCAAGAAGTTGCTGGCCGACTGTGAAACTTGGGACAAGGCCATGCGGGAGCTTGCAGCAAAGAACCTGACCGAGTTGGCCAACAACTGGCTCTCCCAGGATGAGGGAAACCCCCCGAAATCCGGAAACAGACCCAATCACAGAGGAAGAACTGGCCCGACGGATCAGTCTGACGAGCCTGTCCGTCACCTCCGGCGGCAGCTTCACCGCCTGGTTTGACTGCGACGAGATGTTCACCGACCATGCGGTGACGATCTACGGCTCCTTGAAAAAGGGCCTCAAAACTGCCAACATTGAGGGATAGGAGTTGTCTATGGAAAAAGCGACTGCTGTTAATACCTGCTTAGGTGTTTTGAAGGGACGGGACTGTATCTATCTGGATCAGGTGAAACAGGATGCTTTGAACAATCTGACCTTTATGGGGGACATCAATGGACATCTGATTTCTCAGCACAGGGACGAAAAAGACTGGTTTCCCTATACACTCACCTTCCGGCGGGTACTGACTCATTTTGCCTGTGAATTGGACACCTATGAAAATCTGGCTGGGACGGAGCATCTGGATGGCAGTTCCTTCGATTTAATTGAGGACAGCACCTGGCTGAAGTCTTTGCCGGTGCGGGAGGATTTTGATAAAAGCGTCTATCGGCACTATCGGCTGTTTACATACGATGTAGTTTACAACATCATTGCGGTTTCCTATGAGTTTGCAGCAGAGTTGTAAATGCCTGAAATCTGGTAATGGAGGTAACCAACATGATTAAAGAACGCATCCCCATTTCTGGCGATCTCCAAAGCAAGGTCAAGCAGCTGATGGAGTACGCCGGATGGCAGGAGGGCCGCAGTGTGGACATCTCCATTGCGGAGCAGTATTACGCCGATCATGGCGTTCCGATGATGAAGACCACCCAGCGGTTTTATCGCAAATATTTCGGCCTGTGCTGCGAGTGGTACTTGGCACAGAAAAAAAGCTGAACTGGGCGGCTGACTTTGAGTTTGCTCTGTTCCCTTACCTGGTCAATGGAATCAAAAACCATTTGGAGGACGCCTATTTCCGGGATATGTCCGGCTGTGAGCTGGCGGAGATCGAGCAGGCAGCTGGTCAGAAGTGCCAGCCCATCGGTCACATCGGCTACTACTACCCGGCGGAGGTTTGGATCTCCGAGTACGGGAAACTGTATGCGAAATATGAGTATCAGGACGAGATCGAGTGCTTCCCCGATGTGTTTGCCCTGATCGAACGGGAACTGCGGCAGTGCAACTTTGATTCCGCTGCCATGAAAACGGTTGAGGCACTGGACGGAAAACTATGAAACAGGATTTTACTATTTGGCGCAATCAAATATTGCAGAATCACCAGGACATTTCACCGATGAAATTCGGAATATCGCAGGATGAGGTCATAGAAATCTTCGGGAATCCCGATGCCGTTTCCACCATGAGAAGCGACGGGAAACCTTTGATCCTCAAATATTGTGACATTGAACTGCATTTCGATAGAAAGGCCCCTCATGGGCTCTACTTAGTTTATAGCGACGACGAGATCGAGCTGAGTATAACAGATCATCACGAAGAACCGCTACAACCAATCACCAGCACAGAGCCGGTGGACAATGAGTTTTTTCCTTCAAGATGAGGCCGTTTATTTCTCCGGCCTATATGAAAACAGCCTGCTCAATGGTGTTGCGCCCAAAGACTTCTGCTACTGGCATTACTGGGGCAAATCCTCTACGGCCTGCTTTCTCGGCGGAATTCGCCTGCGTGGAGCAGACCCGGCATCGTTTCGGGTGTTAAACTATGCCTATGCCATGGATAAAACAGCCGTCTACACCACCAGCGGGAGAATCCCAGATGTGCAGATCTGGCAGACTTCCAGGTATTAGACAATGGCCAGAACGATTCGGGTGCGCCCCAGGGATATGCAAAGGACAGCCGACAGGTCTACTTCCACAACGGAGACGGCAAGGTGAAGATCATCAAAGGCGCGGAAGTTTCCTCTTTCCTCGTTGGGCGACACCTATTTTGCCAGGGACGAGAAACGGATCTATGCTTACGGTAAGCAGCTTCCCAAGGCGGATCTGCCCTCATGGGAATTGCTCAGTCACTGGTATTCCCGCGATGCCAGGCGGGTGTACTACCTCAACCGGGAGATCAAGGGGGCGGATCGGGACAGTTTCACCGTATGCACCCCTGCTGGACGCACCTCCGCTCGCTGACCATTTGGCCCGCGACAAAGATCACTTTTACCAAAATGATGAGATGATTGAAGAACCGCTGTGGCTGGGAACAGCTACTGCAAAATGACCCAAGAACCGTAAACGGAGGAAAACGGCTATGGACTATTTGAAGATATTGCATGAAAACCCTGATTTGGCGGATGAATTTGATTCGCTGTTTGACTTCTTCCTGCTGGATGAGTTATTCCCGCGGAATGACGCAGAAGGCCGATGCACCTTTTCCCTGCCCGGCATGGCCTTTGCCAGGGATGGCTCCGGCGGAGAATACCACCTGTTGGAAGATGGCTCCATTGGATATTACAGCAGTGAAGGTGAGGCAGGCCGTCTCGCTGAGAGCATGGCTGATCTCTTTTCCCTGCTTGTGAATTGTATCTGCTGGCACGACTGCTGTGACACAAAGCAGTATGTGGATTCCAAAACACTGGAGGAGTATGGACAGAGACAGCGCAACTGTAACTTGGAAGATATGGATGTGGACAGCTTGCAACGGGTGTCTGATGCCCTCGGCATCCCTACCGGTGAGCCGCTGGCTCCGGTTCTGGAGCGGTTCCGCAAAGCAACCCAGCGTGAGCCTGTGTATCAGTGTATATTTCACGAGGACGACGGAAGCCTGACCGAATCATACGGTTTGATGTTTGAATGAGAAAGGAGAAATCACGATGAAAGCATTTGACCCCAATTATAAACTGCTGGACGAGATGTATCAGGACAATTACTATCCCACTTTTCTGGTGGACAAGGTAAAAGACGAGCTTCAGAAGGTCATCGACCTGCTGGAGAGCGGCGAAACCGACCCCGAAGTGGTACAGGAAACGCTGGACGAGGCGGTCTGCGGCATCAATGATCTCCAGGAGGAGTTTGACGAGAACGACAGCGAGATCGAAACGGTGGCACGGGAATGCATCGCGGCAACTGTGGCCTATATTCTGGAGTGGTTCGACATCCCCATTGATACCGAGGAGGCCATTCGGGAACGGGACTGGTGAACCCCATGGCAGAAAAAGAACTGGCCCTTTGTGATGAGTGCGGCAGCCTGTTTTTCAAAGGCTCCTCACAGATGATGGGGCTGTGCCCGGAATGTGCCCATATTCTCTATGGCTACCCGAATTGTGACCATCATTTTCAGGATGGCCGGTGTGTGAACTGCTATTGGGATGGCTCAAAGAGCGCGTATATCAAAAAACAAAATCAACAGGAGGAAACTGATATGCCTACAACTGAATGGCTGAACAAATACGAAGCAATCAAGGACAAACTGACCTGTAAAGATGACTTGGAGGCCCATTTCACAGAGAAAGTGATTGGGAACATGGCGGTGGATGTGCTGGACATCGGCACCGTCCATTTCCCTACCGGGCAGATTTTCGCCTGCGATCCGCTGGTGGAGCTGGAGGACACTCTGCCGTTATTCAGACGATCCCCGCCGGGACTTACCCCGTAAAGATCTGTGTGGTGCCCAGCGAACAATACGGCGACCGCTATGCCTGCGTCAAGATGGAGGTTTCTCAGGAAAAGCCTGTCCGCTATGAGCTGGGTATGGTGGGCAACGAGGATCTGGACGAGGAATTGGGAGAGGACGAGTATTTCGGTGGCTTTGGCGTAGACGCTGGGATGGGCTGTATGGCGGACATCCAGACCCAGGCGGCCTTCAAGGCATACTGGGCCAAGCGGCTGGAGGAGGACCCGGACATCGACCCCTACAACGACCTGTTCTGCGATCTTCTGGAAGAAAACGCCAAAGCCTACCCCAAATATCAGGGAGGACTACGGCGACTGGCTCAACTGGACAGTGCCGGACACGGACTGCAACCTGCCCATCTTCTCCTCTGGCTGGGGTGACGGGTACTATCCCGTCTACTTCGGTTATGACGCAAAGGGCGAAGTCTGTGGCGTGTATGTGCGCTTCATCGACATTGAAGCCAGTTACCGAGAGCAGGATTAAAAATGTGACAGAACAAAGGAGAGCGCCATGAAAGCCAATGCCGGAGAGGTCTATACCGTCTACAACCAATATCTGAAACGCTACACCGCCTGCCAGGTGGCCTATATTGCGCCGCCGGACTCGGTGAGCAAGCAACCCTGGGCGGTGGTCCTCTCCCTGGACTGGGTGGGTGACGCCCCTCTGACGGCGGAGGAACTGCCTCAGCTCCGCCCGCTCTACAAGGACTTCATGTACTGGCCCCGTGACCTTCATCTGCTGCGGGTGCCGCTGGAGGTCCCGCCCCAGTACACGCTGGTGGGTACACTTCCGCCCTTCACCGACCAGCCCTGCTGCTCCTATGGAGGCTGGAGTGACGGCCATGATGTGTATCTCCAGATCCGGTGGCAGGCCATCCCGGAGGAGCGGCGGCGGGCCTTCAAGGAGGCCATGGAGAGCGATGAGCAAACGGAGATCGGCGGCATCCCGCTGAAGGTCAGCAGCCATCGGGTGATGGATCAGTACGCGCCATTCAATTCGGCGCTGGAACTAAAGGCGCTGCCTTGCCTCTCCGCACTCATCTGCGAGCGGTGGCACCCGGATCTGCTGGAGTTTCTGAGTGGGAACCCCTTTATTAGTGAACTGACCCTGCTGAACCACGGTCAGAGGACACTTGATCTGCGAGGCACCAGCATCAGAAAGCTGATGCTGGACATGACCGGGCTTCAGGAGCTGTGGCTGTGTGAGGAAACGGAGCTGCTCCTGTTTCAGAACAAGGGGCCGGACGCCTGTGCTATCCATGCCTCTGAAGATGGCAGCGGTCTGACCCTCCAATTTATCGGGGAATACTTCCCGCACGCGGAACTGCCGAACCTACTGGGACTGCGAGGCATCGAGCTGAAGGACTTTGATTTGACCGGGCTGGCCGCTGTTCATCCCCACCTGAAGGAGTTGCGGCTCTGGGGTGCGCCGGGAAACCTGGGGAACTTCTCCGCCGTGGGAGGGTTCCGGGAACTGACGAACCTCTCCACCTTCGACCTGTTCGGCTTCGGCGCAGCTGACATCCCCACCCCGGAGCAGGTGCCGGAGCTTCGCTGGTTCTGGATGACCAGCCTGCCGGAAGAGGCGGCAAAAGCGGCAAAGCAGCTCTGGAAAAGCAAGCCGGGAATGGATCTGCAGATCACCAAGCCCCGGAAACCGGAGTGGCTGGCGCAAAACCTGGACAATCCCTTCCGAGGCTGGGACGGCGCGGAGCATATTCCTGCCGCTGCTGCGAAAAAGGCAGTCAATCAATACCGCAAGACCCGTTCCCAGCTGATGAAGCTGGCCGCTGAGCCGGGCGAGGACGCCCAAGCCCAGGCACTTGAGGCGGTGGCAGCCTATACCCAGACCTTCAACAAGATGGGCTTTATCGAAACCGAGGAGCGGGATGAAATCTACATGGCCCTGCGGGGTATCCTGGATGCCCTGCCAGGCGATATGCTCCAGAAAGATACTCTGATTGAGAAGTTTGATGAGCTTCGTGATTTTTGAGGAGGTTGAAAAAACAATGGATACAAGAATCACAGAACTGTTGGAAGAGATAAAAAAGGCAATCGACAAGGCTGCCACCACAGGCGACAAATATCAGTTTATAGATCCGGTCTTTGATTTAACTGATGAACTGGAACAGTGCGAAACACCTTTTGATGCTGTAAGACCGATCTTGGAACTGATTGAATCTTCTCCCAATATTGATTTTGGCGGTCCTGGGCCGTTGGGTAGCTTTATGGAGAAGTTTACCATGAAGGCTATGAGGAAGAATTGGTCGCATCGCTGAAAAGAAAGCCAACTGAATACACAATTGCTCTCATGTTCCGCATCATTGCAGATAAGAAAAATCCCAATCTGAGTGAATACAAACATCTGTTAAAGACACTTGACTGCACCTCTGAAATTGATACTTTCTGGTTGGATGAAATTGCAAAACTGTAAAGGATTTGAACCCATTTCGGTTTCGGCTGTGAAAGCAATTTTCTGAAAGGAGTGGAGGCGCATGAGCCGAATCATTGATGAACCCTACTTTACATACAGTGCATACAACGCCCTGACCTCCGGCATCCAGGTGAAATGCCCCAAGTGCCATGGCGCAGGTGTGGTGACAGCGGATGATGACAACGCCTATTTCCGGTGCCTGAGCTGCGGCCATCAGGAGACCCGCGATCGGACGATCTACCGCTATGATGTCCATAACCAGTGCAAAAACTGCGGCAGATACTACCGGGTGGATATTGAAGATGAGGCAAAGCAGCACTTTTCCGTTCTCTATGTGGCCTGCCCCTATTGTGGGAAAACCATGTCGGGAGAAGTTCATAAAACAGCGGAGGCGTTTTCATATATTGGCGAAATCAGGGATGGGAGAGAACCTTATTTCGGCCTGGAACTATGGTTTTTGACTTCATTTCAGGGAAAGTCTGTCTGGGCACTCAACCGGGAACATCTTGCCTATCTGATCGGCTATCTCAGCGCCGACCTGCGGGAAAAGCCGCCGGGAAGAGCGAAAATGACCCAGGCTGACCATCTCCCCACCTTCATGAAAACCGCAAAGAACCGGGAGCGGATCGTGAAGCTGCTGAGGCAAATGCAGGAGAAATGAGGATGGAACAGAAAGTAATTTACAACGGCCAAATTCTTACGCTGACGTACTTTTGGGCGACGGGAGAGCCTTGCCTGTGGATCACCGACCCAGAGCAGATCGGGATGCCCAAAATGGAGTTTGTGGGAGGTCACCCGGACGAATACTGCATTTTCCTGAAGAATCTGACTGAAACAGAACTGTCACAGATCACATCTCTGGACGGCGCTCCACTGGATGTGAAAGAAGAACGAAACGACATCGAATGAGGAGAACACTATGAAAGACCTTTGCCAATACGGAAACCGGCCGGAGGACGAATGGGAAATCTTGCCCTGGATACCTGACCCGCGCCCGCCCTTCAAAATTTGGGTAAAGCCGGAGCAGATCGCGCCATTCTTTCTCATTCCCCACCACCCCTATGCGATCTCCCTTCTGCTGAAGATCAGTGACGGATTCCGGACAGAGGAATTCCGCCGGCTGGGACTGACCGGCAGCAGCGAGGATTGGGAGCGGCTTGTCCGGGGCGTGATCCAGGAGTTCGAGGAAAATAACAGCGGCGTGGATCTGTTTCACTTCGACTCCGACGAAGATGTGTTCTGCGTGTACTCCCAATACATCGATGATTTGATGCTGCTGTCCAAGATGATCCGGGCGGCCTGTGACAATGAAAAAACGATGGGGATGTATCTGAACATGAGCGAGGTTGCGAAAGCATGAAAGAATTGACCACTCAAACAGGGATTATAGTAAAATGCAGTAAAACGGCCATTGAATTTTTCCAAAATGCTCAATCAGTGGATTTCTTCTCTGCACTGGAGATTCCGAAGGAATTTCCAAGACATAGCGGTTGAGTTTTATGATTTGATTCTGGAAAACGACCATCCTACAGCTTTGCTGGGCTGTCGCGGCAATTATGATATTGCGGTACAGATAGATGAGGTAACCGGCACCATGACGGGGTGGCATTGGTTCAAATGAGGGAAATGGAATGATCGAGTACATCAAACTCTTTTGGGAGGACGCACCGGAGGGAGAACTGTCGGTGATCCTCTATGAAGTGGATACCGAAAATGAGCGGCTGGCTCTCCGCTCCATCGACATCTTTGCGAATGGCCGCACCCGCAACATCCCTGACCTTTACGAAGGCGCTATCGAGATCACGCCGATCCCCACCGTGGATGAACTGAACGCCCATGTCTGGGGCGAGGAATTCCACGCCTGCGTCATAGAGCAGGCGGAATTTGAGGCCATCTGGGAAAGCCACACCTATTGATGGAGCATTAAAAGAATCAGGAGGGTTCTGATGAAACAGACCGATATTTATACCGAGGCTCTGACCTGTCTACGCTCCATCCTTCTGGCAGACCATCCAGAATTCCAAAACTGGATCGACTGGCTGGAACGGGATATTGAGGATTGGACCCAGCGGCGGGAGGTCGCCCACCATCTTCGGGCATACGGAGGCATGGGATCGTTCAACGACCTGCCCAGTATGTGTGGAAATCATGACTATATTTTTGACTTTCTAAAGTCTGTGTGCTATGCCTTCGGCCACCTCTATGGCAAGCGGGACGGCATTTCTCCAGAGGCATTGATGGAGGAGTGCCTGCACGATGTAGAGCAGGCCGCTTATCACCCCCATAAGGAATTGAACCGGGCCATTGCCCAACACTTGATGCAGGGCGATCTACAGGAAAATCTGGATGCTCTGTGAGGGAAACACAATGCATGACATGAATTTGGAAAAATACCGCAGTAAAATTCAAACTGCTTATAAAGCAAGCCCCTTCACAAAGGGTATCTTCCCGGAACCAGAGGATGCTGTGAAACGATTTGAAAGCAGATATGCTCCCATTCCGGCAGAGTACCGCTGGCTGCTTTTGAACTTCGGCGGCTGCTATTTGGCGGAACCGTGGATCTTCACACTGAAAGAGTTGGAAGAAGCCTACCCGATTTTTCAAGAGGCTTATGAGGATTACATGAGCGAATATGACCACGGCCCCGCCTTTCCAATCGGAGGATTGGGTGACGGGAGTATCGTATTTATCGACTTGGAAAGCGGCAGAGTCCGGGGCTGTAACTGTGACTATGCCGATCTGGAGGAGATTGCCGAGAATTTTTCCAGCCTGCTCCTGGACCTTGTGGAACAGGCATTGGAACTGGGAAACCTGTGCAAAGAATTGTGAGGTAAGCGTATGGCAAAGGCCATCAGGGAGTGCCTGCTGGAGCAGGCAAGAAAATTTCATCAGTGGCAGGAAATCACTTATCCCGGAAAAACCACCGAGGAGATTGGCGGTGCATGGGAGGTCGATTACCCTGCGTGGAATGATATATTTGATGCCTTTTGCCATGTGTTGACCCAAATGAATGCAGAAATGGCAGACAGCATTCTGCTGGATGAGATGGTCTATTTAATTGCCAGAGCCAACGAAGCGGAGGGATTTATACAGGAAACCACTTCCCATCCAAAATGGTTTGAGTGCCTCTGCCGCAGGGCCGCAGCTTCCAATGAGAATGAGGCCAAGTGGCAGTTTGCCGCCTATCTGCCGGAATGCTCATGTAGTCAGGAAGTCAGACATGATTCTAGATTTCGCAAAGGACCCCAATGAATATGTGAGCCGTCGGGCGCTTTTGGCGATGCCCGCTCTGCGTCCTGACTGTGTGGAGCAGTTCGCTCCGCTGTTTTGGGAGCGGAACTGTTACTCTCCTGAACTTCAGGAATACCAGCGGATCGCTGTTCTGATCTCACTGGATGCCATCCATTCCGACCAGCTTCCACAATACTTGGAGCAGGCCAAGCAGGATGGTCGGAGCTATCTGCTGGAACACGCAAAACGAATCGAAGGAGGACTTTCCATGAACGAAAAACTGTCCCGTCCCCAATTCAATCAAATGGATACCACCGAGAAGCAGGCGCTGATGGAAAGCCTGGCTGCTCGTTATACTATGACCTTTCTCGGTCTACATACCTTTGACCGCTGGGGCCAGAGCTGCACCACCGGCATCTTCAAGAAAGATGGCCGGGAGTTCGTCTTTGTCCCCGGCGATACCGTCACCCTGGGCTGGGAGCAGTTTGCCGTGGGATTGAATCAGGAGAGCCGGGAGGAATTGGAGTATCTGTTCCGGGAATGGGAAATGGAGCGGGACCCGGAGGAGATGATTCGGGAAAGCATGGCTCCTGTTCGGCAGGCGGCCATTGGCCCCATGCTGGTGGGCCGGGAGCTGGAGGAACTGTGCTGGGAGCCAGTCAAGATGGACGATCCCAGACTGACTGCCCACCCTGACTGGCTGAAGGAATTCCGTGATTTTGCCTGGAGTGACAGCAGCAGTCTTACCTTGCATCAGTCGGCCCGCATTGAGCGGACGGAAAAGGGCTTTCAGATCTGTATCTATAACCACACAGACTACGATGCGCTTCTTGCCATGCTGGAAAACAGGGGCTTCTCCCTGCCCACGGCGGACGAGTGGGCCTACCTGTGTGGCGGCGGGTGTCGGACCCTGTTCCCATGGGGAGATGGGTTAGACTACTCCATGCGTCTGCGCTGGTTTGAGGACATGGATGAGGATGAGAACCGGCCCTATGACATGGAGGAGCCCAACTTCTTCGGCCTGTCCATCGCCTACGATCCCTATATGCGGGAAGTGGTGCAGGCTGATAGGCTTACCACCTGCGGCGGTGACGGCGGGTGCAATATCTGCGGCGGGCTGGGCCCATTTCTCGGTTTCCTACCCTGTTCGCCCCACTGTAAGCCGGAAGTGCAGGAGGACAAGGAACTAAACGGAGATTATGACTTTTATCGGCCTATCATTCGGTTGGAGAACTATGATTGACAATAGAAGCTTGATACGAAATAAAGAAAGAGAGGTGCCGACATGGGAGCATGGGGCATAAAAGCATTAGAGCGTGACGAAGGGCTGGATGTACTGGACATCCTCAAAAATGAATATGTACCGGAGCATCCGGTAATGGATCTGGGCGAGATGATTGAACTGATGAAAGAGGAAGTCATGCTGGGATCTGACTTCTCACAAATCGACTTTCTCTTTGACAATACTGCGATGGCTCTGGCGGAGCTGTATTTCCAATGGAAGGATAACGGCAAGCTGGACTACGATCATGAAGAAGCTATATGGGATAAAGTCACCGGTTTCACAGCATCCAAAGAAGCACTTGCTTTCCTGCTGCGGCAGCTCACCGACATCAAAAACGAGGTGCCGGACGAGGACGGCATCCGTGAGATTATGGATCTTTGGAAGAACGAGGATAGCGGTGAGATCGCTCCTGCGTGGTTGGAACACTTGAATCAGCTCATTGATCGACTGGATTCAGAACAGGAGGCACGACGGATGTATATCAAAAAATACTGGGGCAACTTTATGGGAGGCTCCGATGACAGCCTGAACCTTGTGGCATTTTTAGAGGATCAGAAAAAGGAGGAGATCCCCCTCAGCGAGATTTTCGCCAAGATCGGTCTGGACAAGCAGAACTGGGACTTCCGCCAAACCGTGGAGTACCTGGAGTTTACACATTCCGATGGTGTGGAGATGGACTTTCACTTCGCCATTGATGTGGTCACCGACCTGGCCGCCATCCTGCTGGAGTGCAGCGTCAGTGGCAGTGTAAACCTTCAGGATCTGGACGAGTACAACACCCCCGCCCGCCGTATCCGCATCACTGCTACGCCGGAGGAGCATGACGCAATGAACAAGTCCCTGGCGGACTTTGTCCATGAACCGCTGGAATACGACATCAGCGAGATGATGGGTGAGGATGAGATCACAGATATGGCTTATCAGGTGGAGATGCTGCGGAAAGAGCTGTACGAAGCCTCCGGCCGTAATCGGAACTACCATGTAAAGGCGGAAGATGTAAAACATCTGCTCCCTGACTGGGAGGGCGCCGATGGCTGTATCGCCACCAACCGCATCACGGTGGAGGGCTACAAGGTTGGCTACTGCTACCGGGAGGAACCGGACGGCGGCTGGGACAGCGGCTGGCGCTTCACTGCCGGTGACGAGAGCGAGGCGTACATGGACGATCCCAACAATGCCGGGATCTACAAGCTGAATACGATCTGCAACGACGACCCCGACATCATTCCGCTGCTGAACACCTCCGCTCCCTGCGCCTTTGCCCGGGACGAAAACGGCGTGTTTCAGCCGGAAAGTATTGGAGCCAGAAGAAATGGAGGAACCGGATATGGACATTTTGAAGCAGTGCCAGAAGTGGCATGAGGAGAGCAAACAACATAAGATTATTGATGCGCTGGAGGCCATCCCCGCCGAGGAGCGTACCCCTGAGATGGACAGTGAATTGGCCCGCGCCTATAACAACCTGGCTGTTCCAGAGGATCGGGAACTGTATCAGAAGGCGCTTTCCTTGCTGAAACCCCATGCAGACTACTTTGCAGAAGACTACCGTTGGAACTTTCGCATGGGCTATTCCTATTACTATCTGGATCAGGAGGGCCGGGCACTGCCTTATTTCCACAAGGCGTTGGAGAAACTTCCTGGTGACGAAGATACCCAAAAGCTCATTGATGCCTGTAAAAGTCTCATTACTTTGCCGCAGTTTTCGGCGTGCTTCCGGGAGCGGACAGAGGACTGGTGGGAAACCTTTGCCGAAATGGAAGCAGAATTGCGCCAGATGATGGACGATGACAAAAACCACACCCGCGGCGCAGAACTCGTGGCCCAAATGGAGGATACCCTCAATCTGGTTTTTGACGAAATTTCCTTCGAGATGGGCTTCAACGGCGAAAAGCATGAGCTGATCCTCACCCCGGAGGGGGATAAGGTCAAACTGTTTGAGCTGGTCTACTTCCAGAAGCACGCCCCCAAGGAGGTGCTGGAGCACTGGAATATCCTTGTGGGCCGCCAGCCCATCCAAAACATCGGACTTCGCACCGATGACGGCTGGGACATCTCCGGTGAGGATGTGCAGGTCTGGCTGGAGGAGCAGGGCGAACACAGCTTCGCCATCTCCGCCTACTGCGAAAAGCTGCTCCCCCTGCTCCGGGAGGCAGAGGGCCGGGCCTGGTGGATGCTCACCACCCTCACCGACCAGGTGCTGGGCGAGATCCCCCACATGAGATACATAGACAGCTTTGATGTGCTGGAGGAACCCAAGGCGGAGCCGTCCATGCTTATGTCCCAGCTTCCCGACGCTCTGAAGGAGCGGGGTTGGAACTCTCCACTGATCCGGAAGCCTATCTGGAGCGCTATCTTGGCTACGAAATGAAACCCAATGAAGACCCCGACGCCGACTGGCGGTTGGATACCATGGTGGGCTCCACCTGCTGTGTGCCGCTCATCAACGGCTACCTGAATGCCGACAATGATTTCATGGACGATCTCCATGCCGACGGCGCAGTGGCGGGCTTCTTCTGCTATCCCCTGGACACCTTGCGGGAGGAGGAAGGAACTGAGAAAATCTTCGATTTCCGGGACAAGTTGGAGGAATTGTTCACCACCGGGAACGGCCCGGAAGTGCTCACTCTCACCGGCGGGGCCACCGGCCTCTACTGCGGCTATGTGGACTTCATCGCCTGGGACATCCGAGAGTCGCTGAACATGGCGAAAGAGTTCTTTGAAGGCACGGACATCCCCTGGGCCATCTTCCACACCTTCCGCCGTGAAGCAGGTTCTGTATCCCCTAAAGCAACAAGATGATGGGACAGAAACTGAGAATCAGGATGACGAGTTGGACGAGACGCTTACGGGCATGGACTATATTCCTTACACCCAACAGAACGCCGAAGCATTCTTCGCTCAGCTGGAGCAGTGGAACGACGAAGACGAGTACACCCGCTGTATCCAGGCACTGAATGCCATCCCGGAGAACTGGAGGAACTACCGCACCGCCTACGCCCTGGCCCGTGCACTGGAGAACTACGCCATCATCGGGGACCATGACGAAGGTACTTTGAAATCCAAGGGAGACAAAGCCCTTCTGAGGGCCATTGAGGTGCTGGAGTCCGTCCGGGAGGAAGGCCAGGACAAGGCGGAGTGGAATATGCGGATGGCCTATGGCTATCAGTATCTCTACGGCCAGGAGGAAAAGGCCATCCCCTACGCCCAGCGGTGGGCGGAGTTGGACCCGGAGGACGAAAATGCTCCGGCAGTAATTCGGGAGTGTAAGGCGGAGATTCGGAAACGCCAGCGCAGCCGGAAGAAGAAGGCCAAATTCGTGCCCGGTGATACCCCATTTGAGGGCTTCGACCTCACCAACTTCTGGGATGATAATTGGTATGCACTGAAAGAATATGTCAGTGATCCGCCTTCCGATGAGCTGATTGCCAGCGTGGAGGAGGAACTGGGCTACAAGCTGCCCGCCGCCTACATCTGGCTGATGAAGCAGCACAACGGCGGCATTCCGGTGAATACCTGCTATCCCTGCGATGAGCCCACCTGTTGGGCAGAGGACCATGTGGCCATCACCGGCATTTTCGGAATCGGACGGGAAAAGAGCTGCTCCCTCTGTGGAGAGCTTGGCAGCCAGTTTATGATCGCTGAGTGGGAGTATCCTGCCATCGGCGTGGCCATCTGCGACTGTCCAAGCGCCGGACACGATATGATTTTCCTGGACTACCGAGCTTGCGGTCCCCAGGGAGAGCCTGCGGTAGTCCATGTGGATCAGGAAAATGACTATAAATTACCCATCTGGCAGATAGCTTTGAGGAATTCATCCGCGGACTGGAGCATGAATCCCTCTATGATCCGGATGAAGATGCAGAGGGTCTTGAGGATGACGCCGACGAGGAGGAAACCGACCATAAGGGTTCCTTTGCCGGATCTGTGCTCCTCTCCAAAGCAGAGTGGGACAAGGAGCAGTTGATTCGAGATCTGCGGGAAGAATGGGGTATCGTAGATGAGGAGCCGGATGAGGGCGACGAAGATGTTGAGAACAGCGATGACGCTGTGGTAATGCGGGTCGGCAATATGATGCTGATTGTGACACTATTCCACGGTCACATCCCGGACAATGAAGCAGAGATCAACGCCGAAAACAACTATATGTGGCCAGAGGCCGTAGAAGTGGCCAAAGCGCACAAGGCCCATATCATGGTGGCTGTGTTGGGCGAGGAGGAAAAACTGCTGGAACGAGGTAAGCTGTTTACCAAGGCGATGGCAGTGTGCTGCATGCAGAAATATGCCACCGGCGTCTATACCAGCGGCGTGGTGTTTGAGCCCCGGTTCTATGAGGGCTTTGCCAATATGATGAAAGAGGACGAGCTGCCTATCTTCAACTGGGTCTGGTTCGGCCTGTACCGGAGCGAGGGCGGCTTGAGCGCCTACACCTACGGCATGGATGTGTTCGGCAAGGAGGAGATGGAGGTGCTGAACACCGATGCCGAGCCGGAGGAACTGCGGGACTTTTTGGCAAGTCTTGCCTCCTATGTGCTGGCGTGTGATGTGACGCTGCAAGACGGCGAGACCATCGGCTTTTCTGCGGACGATAAGCACACGATCACCCACAGCCCCGGCGTCAGTCTGCCGGAGGAGCAGATGACCCTGAAGATCGGTTACGAGCCTATAAAGGGAGATCCGGAGGATGACAGCTGCGACCAATCGGACAATGATGACACGCAGGATGAGGAAGAATTCAGTAATCCCGAGGTCTACACCGAGGAGGAGATGGAGGCCGTCGAGGGCACATCCAGCAGTATTTCGGGGCGTTTGACAATGTGTTCCATGAGATCGTTTCCCCGGACATCCATGTGGACATCTGCATGGTGCCGCCCACTGAGGAGCGAGACTATTACACCCTGGTCACCATGGGCATGGGCGCCCACCGGATGAATGTGCCGGAGGAACTGGCGGAGTACAAGCTGGAGCGGGCGGAGCTGGCCATCGCGCTGCCTGCGGACTGGAAGCTGGATCAGGAATCCATGAAAGACGAAAAGTGGTACTGGCCCATTCGTCTGCTGAAAGCCCTGGCCCACCTTCCCATTGCCAGCGATACCTGGCTGGGCTTCGGCCATACCATGGACAATGAGGAGGATTTTGCAAAGGACACAAAGCTGTGCGCCGCCATTCTGACTGGTCCCCAGGATACCGAGGACGGCAGCGAGGTCTGCATCCTGCCGAGTGGCGAGGAGGTCAACTTCTATCAGGTGATTCCGCTTTATGAGGACGAGTTGGACTATAAACTGGAACATGATGTAGACGCTCTGCTGGACAAGATGGCGGGCATCAGCTTTGTGGTGAACCCCACCCGCCAGGATGCTATCACTCGTGGCACCCTTTCCAATGATGATTTTGACGGTGAGATGGACGATGCCTCCTATCACATCGAGAGCATCGAGGAGAAGGAACTGCCAATTGACCCCATCAACGCTTATAACCACATGGCCATCTACCTGCGCTGGTGCATGGAGCACGACCTGATGAGCGAGGACTTCTTGAAAGAATACAGCGAAGTGGCCAAACAGGTCAAAGATGATTCTGCCAGTGTGGATCTGCGGGAGTTTATCCGGGATGAGCTGGACGGCTGTCTGTTCTCTGTGCTGTTCAATCAGCAAGGCCGTGCCTTTGCCGGCTATTACTACGGAGAGGGCGACAGTCCCTACTATCCTGCCGATGTTGACGACAACGCCCTCCGCTTCTTCGGCCCGGAGCGGTATCACTCCAATGAGTTCCAGCAGGAAGCCTACCTGTTCATCCCCTTTGACGAGGACTACTATCAGGCTATGGCAGAGGTGATCGGGGAACGGTTTGAAAACTGGCAGGGACAGGACTTCGACGAGGACACGCTGGAGCCTTCCGAGGTTGCTCAGGCCATCATGGAGTATCTGGACTGCGAGTGTACCTATTTCCCATCCATGGCAGATGATGACCCCATCATGTCGGCATACAGCTACGCCCAGCGGCTGGGGGTACGGGAGGCTTTGTTCCCGTGCTCATCAAGGCGGATGATGAAACGCTGTTGGAGTGTCTGGTGATGAACGCCGATTCGGAGCACAATGCGGACTTCTACGAATTTGACCTCAAAACAGTAGAGGAGTACCGAAAGAAGATGCTCTCCGCTCCCATCAAGGACGGAAAGGCGGTTCTGGAGGAATTGACCGGCCAGCGCAAGGAAGAAGCCGAGGACGATGACATGGACTGGGAGGCGGAAGTCCTGGGCGAGATGGAGGGCGGAGAACCCAACGACCGCTTCGCAAACTATTGGAACGATGATACCGGAATGACCTATCCGCTCATTCTGGCCAAAATTCCGGTCAAGAACCCCTGGGAGATATTCGCCTACCTGCCCTTTGGAAATTGGAATGAGTGCCCCGACACGCCGGACCTGATGGCAGTGGCGAAATATTGGTTCGAGCAGCATGGTGCCATTCCTGCCGCCATGAGCCACGATGAATTGGAGTTTGAACTTCCAACTCCAATCTCCAAGGAAAGAGCTATGGAAGTGGCTGTGGAGCAATATGGCTTCTGCCCAGATCTGGATCAGAATGAGGATGGAAGCATTGGCTCCTTGGCAGATGTCCTGTGGCAGTCCACTGTCTGGTATTTCTGGTGGGATTGATGGGAGGTGCGACCAATGACAGAATATCAGAAAACCTATATCGAACTAAAAAAACAGTTTGTTGCGACCAATGAAGGTCCAGACAATGTCCGCGCTCTATATACCTTCAAGGAAGAACTTGAGCAGAGTGAGGATCAGCAGGCCAAGGAAGTGCTGGTGGATGTATATGACCTGCTGGACTTTAAGAAGGACGCCTACGAACTGCTCTGCCAAATCGGAAATCGTTCCGATAAAAAGACCCTCAAGCGGCTGGGCACGCTGAAGGACTATGCGGAAAACTGGGGCAATCATTATGCTCTCCCCAAGCCCAAAACGCCGGAGGAAAAGCAGAAAGAGAAGGAACGGCAGGCCCAGCTGGGCCTGCCCGCCTTCCGGTATCACCCAAACCCTCTGGAAACTGGGGCTTTTGAGGAATCCGCAGACGGCGTTGTCTGCGACTGCTGTGGCAAGACGACCCATATTTTCTATACCAATCCGTTCTTTTCAGTGGAGGATATTGCATATCTGTGCCCGGCGTGTATCGCCAGCGGCGAAGCGGCCCGGAAATATGACGGTAGTTTTCAAGATGATTTCTCTGTGGATGATGGTGTAGACGATCCGGAGAAGCTGGACGAGCTGATCCACCGCACCCCCGGCTACTCCGGCTGGCAGCAGGAATACTGGCGGGCCCACTGCGGTGACTACTGTGCCTTTTTGGGCTATGTGGGTGCCAGAGAACTGCGGGCACTGGGTGTGCTGGAGGAGGTGCTGGACGATCCCATGTGGGACGAGGAACAGAAAGATATGATCCGGGAATCCGTCAATGGCGGGCATCTGCAATGCTATCTGTTCCAATGCCTCCACTGCGGAAAGCACCTGGTCTGGATGGATTTTGATTGAGGTGGCAACATGGAGAAGAAGGATTTTCCCAAGGGAACCAAGCCCCGCGAGATCTTCGTCTATACCTGTGAGCGGATCGCGGAGCCTTTGAACCCGCTGGGCTACAAATACCGCAAGAGCAAAAATGACATCTACAAAAAAGACGGCATCTTTGTGTTCTCCTTTTACTTTTCCCCCTCCATCCGCTTTGGCTCCACCACTTTTACTGCCTTCGTCGATGTGAGTTCCCCGGTGATTGCCAGTGGCGCAGTGAGCAGGAAGGGACGGAGGAAACCCTATGATGGTATCGTGGGTACCTCCATCGCCCGGCTGACCCACCGGTATGATGACTTCCCCGCTATGAGGTATCTACTCTGCTGGAGCGGGAACGCTCTATCCAGAAATTTCCGGGCAGATCCAGGACTATGCACTACCATTCTTTGCCCGGTTTTCCAATCTGCCCAAGCTGCTGGACGATGTGGAACAGGAGGGGTTCTTCCCCCATCGGAAGGGGTTCGATGTCCCTAAGCGGAATCGGGAGTTCATCGAATGCTTCCGGGAGTATCTCCAAAAGCAGTAGGAATCAGCAGAAAGGAAACAACACCTATGTCAAACAGTAGAGTATCCACTTGGAGTGGAATCCGGAACAAATTGGAGAATGACTATCTGTGTCCGGCGCTCCGGGGCCACATCCAGTATTTTGCCACCAGTTACAGCAAAAGCGCCGACCATGAGGGCCGGGCAGCCATCCGCATGGACGGTGTGGAAGTGCTGCGGAGCAACTACTACACCTATTTTGAGAATGTGTGGACGAAATTCATGCAGCTCAGGTCAACAACCATGAAAGACTGTGACTCCACAAAGGAGGCAATCAACCTTTCTCATGCTCATGCACTGGAGCAGGGCACCTTTGACCAAAAGGTGTTCTATGAGGCGTTTGGTATCTTTGACAACCAGAGCATTGAGAAAAGCCTTGTCAGCGAGAATCCTCTTGTCCGCATCTTTGCTCTCCTGGATCGAAGGCTGGGAAAGCGCCGCCTGCTGGCTTTGGAGGAATCCATGGAGCAGGAGCTGGACTGGGTGCGGGCCTTCTATGTGACCCGGATGCAGGCAGAAGGGCTGATGGACAGAGAATAACGAGGGTTAGGAGAATTGTGCAGCATGAATTTTTCGGATATTGTCCAAGGTGAAGACGGTTTTTTGGTAGAACTGCGTTGTAATAACACATTTCAGGTGCAGTTGTTTGGAAAAATAAAAGCCTATCTTCTTGAAAATCAACCAGCATGGAAGGCAGCAGGAGATCGATCCCTATTCCCGATGCAGTTGCTATGTTCAATCTGATTGACCAGCTGGCTGGTGGAAATCGGTATTGGAGCGAGGAAACAGGACGCCAGGCAGAAGATGCTCTTTTTGAATTACAGGAAATAATCGATTCGTTAGAGGAAACATAATTTCGGTGAGGAGGAATCACCATGTCACAGATCGCATACTTTTATCTGCTCAAAAATAACCAGCGGAAGGAGTTGTCCGACGGCAACTGCTCCGGCGCGGTCTATATGGCCATCTGGGACTGGTGTGAGTACGAGCTGGATCTGGATGTCCGTTTTCCAGCGCCCCAGACGGAGGACACCCTGGACTGCGCTCTGCTGGAGGGAGAGCTGGCGTCTAAACTGCTGGCAGCTCTGCAGGAGCAGGACCTCCCGGAACTGGCCGCTGAAATTGCCCCGGACTGGGACCTGCCCACCGAGGCGGTGCAAAGCGGACTGGAAACGCTGCGCCCCACCTGGAGCTGGTGCAGGGCAATACAGCCCTGCTGTATGAAATGATATAGACAGAAAAGGAGAAAAACTTATGGGACTTGACATTTATGCCGGGACGCTGACCCGGTACTATTCTCACAACTGGAAAACTGTTGTTCAGCAGTGGGCAGAGGAAAACGGATATACCTTCAACCGGATTACGCCGGATGGAGAACCTGCTGACAACGAGGAGGAGCTGTCCCCGGCCGAGGTTCAGGCGGCAGTGGAGGACTGGCGAGATCAGATCTTAACCGCCATTTCCCAGCCGAACCAGCCGCCCTACACTCCATGGCCGGAGGACAACGAGCGGCCCTATTACACCGATAAGCCGGATTGGGATGCCTTTGGCGCTATGCTGCTGGTGGCCGCCTGTCATACATACGAGGAACCGGTGCCTCCCACCATGGAGAAGGACTGGGACTTCGGGGAGCATCCCCTGATTGCCCGCCTTGCATCGGACGAGGAGCGGGTGTGGTCCCTGTTTCGTGGGGCTACCTGGTGGCTCCCTCTTTCTGACAGCTTTCTGTTCCAAGGCCCTCTGCCCACCGATGATCAGACGATGATTGCCACTTTGGGCGGACTACGGAAGGAGCTGGAAAAGCTGAACCAGCTGGCATGGCAGGCCGATGAGGACACCATCCTTGGCTGGGCCGATACGGAGGGCTACCCGGTAGACGGAACCGTAGACTCAGATGGACAGTACAGCAAGGCAGACAGCCCGGAACACACCCAGTATGACACTCAGTCCCTGGCCAAGTTTGCCTTCTCCATGTTCTGGCGGGCCATGCGGTTTGCCGAGGAACAGCAGGTGCCTATCCTGCTGGATTATTAAGGAGGAAACCAAATGAGCAATAAAGCTTTCCAGCAAAACCTGAATGACAAAAAAGGCCCCCAGCCCGGTGACCCCTATCTCATTCAGATGCTGTTCAAAGAGCCGGTAGAAATGCCGGATAAAGAAAAAATGACTGCCGTAATGGAGAAGCACATCGGGTCAGCAGAGTGCTTCTGTTATGATAAGAAAATGGCTGGCTTTGCCGCACAGGAGCATATTGCAGAGTTCAAGGACGGAAAATGCCCGGTGCAGCTGATGGTGATGAAATGCGACAAGTTCAAGGGCAAAGGCTTTGATGCCTTCCTGATGAGCCAGATGTGGGACTGCCAGGAGGACCGGGAGCGGATCTTCCGGGAGTGCGGTATCAGGTGGTGGCCACCGATATGCTGGCAGCGGCGTTTCCGGCTCTGGAGCGGGCCAACCTGGACGCCGACTTCGTGGAGGCCCTGGCAGGAGCTGTACCCCACCTGCGAGGCGTTCTACTTCCAGAACTGCGGCAAGCTGTTTCTGGCGGAGGCTGTGCGTTCTCACCAGATCGAAGGCTCGGACCGCTTCATCCGCTTTGGCGTCAATGTTCGCTTCTTCAATATTGAGGGCACCGAGGATATGCTCATCGACACGGTGGGCATGAGCACCCTGTTCCTGCCCGACCTCCAGTACCACTTCCACAACATGGACCCCAACTGGGTGGTAAACCACGCCTACAATGTGGCATCTTACATATTGGAGCATGATAACCCCATTCAGGATGGGGAAACCATAGACGGCGTGGCGGATGGCCAGATGTGCCGGGAGATTCAGTGGAAGTGTCAGTATGAGGACGCTCTGATCCAGCCGCCCAGAGAGGTGCTGGACATCCACATGGGGAACTATGCCTCGGGAGGCCGCTGAATGAACGGCGTTGTGCTCCTGGTGGGCGGGCTGCTGCTTGTGGCGGTAATCAAGCTGATCATAGACCGGAATTGGCTGGGCCTGCTTCTCTGTGCGGTTGCCCTGTTCCTGGTCTTTGGGACTGGTCACCAGACAAAATAGGCCATTTCGAAAATCGAGGAGGTGAAGTATGCAGAATTCAACAAATATGCGGATACTGGAATTACTCCGGTTTCTCTATGAGCGGACCGATGAAAACCATCCCGCCACAGTATCTGACATCATTGCCCATCTGAATGGAAAAGGAATTCAGGCAGTGCGGCAGACTGTTTACGCAGATACCAATGCGCTGATCGATGCGGGGATTGATATTGTGGTGGTTAAGAGTACCCAAAACCAATATTTTATGGGAAACCGACCGTTTGAGTATCCAGAACTGAAAATGCTGACAGACGCAGTAGCATCCTCGAAGATCATTTCTGCCAAGAAGTCCGAGGAGCTGGTACAGAAATTATGCCGTCTGACCAGTCTACATCAGGCAAACAGCTTCAAAAATTTGCTGCTTTATCCAGCCGTGTCAAACCGCATAATGAAAAGGTTTACTACATCATTGACAATATCCAAACAGCGATTGGAAACCATCAGCAAATTCGGTTCCAATACTATGAATATACTCAAGAAAAAAAGAAAATCTTAAAGCACGATGGATATTATTATGTCGTAAATCCCTATGCGCTTGAATGGAAAAATGACCATTACTATTTGATTGGATTTTCTCTGAAGCATCAGAAAATTGCTCACTTCCGTGTAGATCGGCTAACAGGTGTAGAAACCCTGGAAACTTACTTTATACCGATAGAGGGATTTGATGTAGCCTCCTATACAAACAAAATGGTGGATATGTTTACATCGGAGTCATCGAAAGAAGTAACCCTGGTATGTGAAAACGAACTGATGCGTGTAATCATAGATCATTATGGAGAAGATGCTGCTGTTGAGAGGTATGATGACACGCACTTCACAGCAAAAATTGAAGTGAACCCCAGTGGAACTTTTTATGGCTGGATATTCAAATTCAAGGGAAAATAAAAATCCTCTCTCCCAAAGAGTGCATTACAGAAATGCAGCAAATCGCTCAGGAATTTATATAGCGCAAAAGAGGTGTTATTGATTTTTAACACCTCTTTTCAAATGAAATTTTTATCCTTGAAGTGAACGGATGTTCGATATACAATATAAGCAAGATGTTCGCAGTTCGTCGAACAAATGAGAGGTGAATGCTGTGGGCAATATAACTTTTGGATCATTTATAGCCGAGAAACGCAAGGCGCACAAATTCAATTTACGCGATACAGCCAAGCATTTGAATATTGCTTACGGCTATCTGTGTGATATTGAGCAAAGCCGCCGTCCTGCACCCAATGGAGATTTTGTGGAACGCATCTCTGCCTTTCTGAATTTGGATAAATCAGAATATGAGTTGCTTTTGGATCTGGCTGCAAAATCACGCAATACAGTATCTGCTGATTTGCCAGACTATATCATGGAAAAAGATATTGTTCGGGCAGCCTTGCGTGTGGCAAAAGAAGTAGATGCTACCGATGAAGAATGGCAGACATTTATGAAAATGCTAAAGGAGCGTAAACGATAGGGGGGAGAGCTTTGTCAATTCCACAAATCCGTACAGAAGCAATCGAGGCAGTAGGGCGAAAAATCCTGATGGAATATGATCCCTCTCTGCTATCCGGGCAACCATGTTCTGTGCCAATCGAAACCATTATCGAGACAAAGTTTGATCTAATCCTGGAGTTTCATACACTAAGAAAAAACCCCAAGATATTAGGGGAAACAATTTTCGATGACGGTGCTGTTGTCTTATATGACCAGATACAGAGACAGTATCGAATGATTGCAGTAAGAGCCGGTACAATCTTAATTGATGAACGGCTTTGTGATCCGTCAAAATTAGGGCGGCTCCGTTTTACCTGTGCCCATGAGCTGGCTCATTGGGTACTACATAAGAAGTTATACTCCGGTACTGGAGATGTTGCTGCTTATAACGGAAATGTTTCTTCCGACGAAAGTCATGGCATAATTGAGCGTCAGGCGGATACTCTGGCTTCTGCTCTGCTGATGCCTTTACCGCAGATCAAAAAATGTTTTTACCGGCTTAAAATAGGCCGGACAGATGAACAGCTCATTGCTGAAATGGCAAATATTTTTGAGGTTTCCAAGCAAGCAATGCAGATTCGTCTAAAATCCAGAAACCTGATATAACCAAATGGGGGAATAGAGAGAGGCACTGCCCTCTCTCACGCTCCTCTGCTATGCTATTTTGTACCTAATATGTTCGCAATATTGCGAACAAGGAGTCCTGCAAATAAAAGTCAATAGGTTTCCATAAAAATCGCAAAAAAATACTCGGCAGATAGCCGAGTAAAAATGCGTACAGCAAACAGAACTCCCTCAAAAAATGGAGGCAGCCAAATGACATAATGAACATTACAAATTAGCCTTCTTCGGTTTGAACTGCACTTTCAGCAGCGTTCAGACACTCCTTGACACCGGCATAGTAAATACGCAGGAACTTGTTCGCAGCAGCGGTAGTGCAAACGAAGAAAGGCTTTCCCTCGTCACGCTTTTTGGCGTAGAACTGGTAAACCGCCTCGTTTTCGGGTTTGCGTTTGACGTAAGTAGAAACCACTTGAAAGAGTGCTTTTCTCAATTGAGGTGATCCACGCTTGGAAGTTGCCACACTGGAAAGCTGCATCTTGCCGGAGCCAACAACGCCGGGGTCTACGCCTGCAAAGGCCACAATAGAACTGCGGTGTGGGAAACGGCGAATATCACCTAATTCAGCCATGAGATGCGGCCCAGTGGACTTCCCAACGCCATACATGGCCATAACGGTCTCGTACTCCGGCAGCTGCTTGCAGAGATTCAGCATCTCGGCTTCCAGCTTGGACTGGTTTTCGCGCAGTGCAATAAGCTGGTCGGCGGCAACCGTTGGCATTGTTGTCACGCGGCAGCGTGGTGGCGGCAACCGCAAAGTCCGCAGCTGGCTGCGGCTAGAGAGCATCTGTCGCATCAGCACTAAAATGGTAGCCCTTTTTCTTGCACCATTTCTTGTATCGCTCTCCAAAAGCATCCGGTGACATACGGTTAATGCAGTCGCAATGCCAAAAGGTTCTGTAAAAATCTACCCACTTCAAATGTCCGTCTGCCTTTTCGGGGCTTGAGAACAGCTCGTTTACACCCGGAAAGGTCTTGTCAGACAAAAAGAAATAAGGTTGTTTGTGAGCATGACAATGTTCTTGCTATACAAGTCGCATTGCCGTTCGCACAGCTTGAGTTGTTGTCTAATTGCTTCCGTAGGAGTATATTCCCGCAATGTAGACCAGTTGTCAAGCCCATATTTAGCAATTTTAAGAGCATCCTTCGGATCGGATTTTACCTTGCGCAGAGAGCCTGCTCCGCTTTGCTTAATAAGCAATGGGTTTAGGATGCTCACAAAGATTCCCTCACTGTGAAGCAGCGCTGCTACCGGCTCATGGTATCTGCCGGTTGCTTCCATTACGACGCGGGTATCTGGCTCCATGCAAAGAACATCCAACGCAAGGCGCGACAGTTCAATATCTGAATGCCTTACCTCATATGGCGCTGCAACAAGCTCCCCACCGGGCTTCATGGCAGCTACCATACTTTACCCTTAGAAACATCGATTCCAACTACGGTCATTCGTTTTCCTCCCAATTTGAATTTGCAATGGCTTCCGCCTTTTTATTATTGCTTGTTCAATCTCCTTCGGGTAACACGAACGCACCGCTTTGCGGTGGAACTACCTGCGTAAAATCGAATGCTGCGAATAAGAACGGCGGCTGACTGACTCCTTGACGGACGTGTGAGTCCAGGGATTATCGTGTCAGGCCACTACATTCTTATTCTACAGCTTAGGCAAAAGCTGGATAAGCAATACAACACGACTGGATGCCGTGAGGCTACCCACAAATATATTGTAGGGATGTTCTATGAGAAAAGAAAGCACAACAATCCAAAAATGTAACAGCAGGCTAACAGCTTTGGGGCTTAACAGCGACGCTGCGTTTCATAGAAGTAAGCTGATTCTAAAGATTTACCGTGATGTAGTCTGGGTTCTGAGTGAACGGGCAGAAGAATTACAAGAAACTGCTTGGATTATGGGAGAACAAGATATAGAGTCTGGCCTCTGCTATCTTGAAAATTTTGCACCAGATATTGAACTGCAAGCCTTTGAAGAAAAAGTTTGCTGCCTTGTTCAAAATCAAATGTTAGTCAATATTATTGACCGTGCACTCCTTCGTCTGAAACGGTATCCGGATCGAGGAGAACTTTACTATGAAATTTTGACTAAGCAATTTATCTATCGGTTCAACAGTACAGAGAAAGAATTGCTGGAAGAACTAAATATAGAGCGCAGTGTCTTTTATGACCGAAAACGAGAAGCCATCTATTTATTTTCTGTTTGCTTGTTTGGATATTCTATTCCAGAAGTCCTGGAGGAGCTGCCCCGACTAAATCGACTAAATCCCGACAAATCCCCGACCTAATCCCTACTCCCTTCCGACTTCCGACCTGCTATACTTGGTATAGTGGCAGGAATGCGCTAAATTGAATACTTTTCTACATAAGGCCCGGCATTAACCGGGCTTTTTTCATTCCTGCTGCAATATGGCGGCAGGAACATGGCTGGAGGTGAAAACACTTCCGGCCTTTTTCTTTGCCCGGTATTAGGAGGCCGGTATGCGCTGGGAGGCGTACATAGCAAAATATCCATGACACCGTTCAAATTCGCTGACTACCAAGAATTTGAACGGAGGAAAGGATATGACGAGAGTATTCATTTGGAAAAATAACAGCCCACAGGAATGGGAGGAAATCAGTTTTTCAGCGTTCAGTAAGGCACGCCGCAATGGTTGCTTTACTGGGCGCTTTTTTGTTGAAACAGTCAAAATGTTCCGTGATGAAGATGACCGCATTATCATGGAATGTTCTCGCAAAGATTTTGAAAAATACCAACAGGAGGACCGCCACAGCCGCTATCTCCAGGAACATGAGAAAAGTCGCTCTATATTCCCGGCTTCTCATGTGGGAGATCGTGACGGCACAGAGGAAGGTTATCAGGATACAGATTTGTTTGTGGATGAATCTGTTGATACTGCGGAACAAGCAATTTGTAATCTTCTTATGGCCGATCTGCACCGTGCTTTGCAGCAGCTGAGTCCAGAAAGAACGCTCTTTTATCTTGGATTATTACGGCATGGAAAATACCAACTGCAACTTGTTTAGCCAAAAGATATGGCATTAGTCAGCCCGCAGCTCATAAGCGTCTGAAAAAAATTGAAGAAAAAATAAAAAAGTTGGTTATAGATTTCTAAAAAAAGTGGCAGTAGCAAGTGAGAGGGAAATCCTTTCACTTGCACCTTGACAACCTCATATACGAATCATTAAGTTTGATCCTCTTTGGGCGTAATAGCCGCTACATCAGCGGTATATTTTCTGAGAGCTGCCACTCACATAACAGGCCAACCCATTTTTGCTGTATAGATGATTTTGTGTTTATCAGAAATATATCAGGCTGGAATACATCGGATGGCATCCGGTCATGGCATAACAAAGGAGGAAAGCTCTCTTATAGCCATAGTCCGAGCGTGATAACAACCGTCGCAGGCCATGGGTAAGACCAAACGAAGTGGAGGTGAAATTCCTGAGAAGCAGGCCAGCCATCTGCGGCTTAATGATTACCCAAGTCCCTGGGGTGTCGTGGACAAGTAAGGGATAAAACAGGCGCTAAATTGAAGGAGACTCTGTGATTTGCAGAGCCTCCTTCTTACATAATCAAATCTCAAAACATAGGAGGATGAACATGAAAGAAGATTGGATTTATAAGCGTGGGGATTTATATTATGCCAATTTGAACCCTTATTTTGGATCAGAGCAAGGCGGCACCCGTCCTGTCCTGATTCTTCAAAACAATGTGGGGAATTTTTTCTGCCCCACTTTGATCGTAGCTCCGCTCACCAGTAAATGGATTAAGAAAAAGGAGCTGCCCACACACTATGCACTGGAGAGCGTTCCAGAGCTTGGACTGAAATCTGTTGTTCTGCTGGAGCAAATTAAAACGATTGATAAAAGGCGTGTTTTATCGTACATTGAGCGCGTATCCCGCGAAGAAATGAGAGCGATTGATGATGCTCTGCAAGTTAGTTTAGATATTCATATTCCGGAGGAAATGGAGGCTCCGTAAGGCCACTTACCGGATAAAGGAGGCGTTTTTATGTTTGAAGCAAGAATTGCGGAATTGAACCGCTTTAATGAACAAAATCCTGTCAGCTATGACAAAAAAAGGACCTATACGGTCGATGAGATTCAGGACATTCTGGGTATCAGTCGTCCCACAGCATATAATCTGGTAAAACAAGGTGTATTCCACAGCGTCAGAGTCGGGTCATATCCGCATTTCCAAAAAGAGCTTTGATGACTGGCTGGATCACGCAGATGAATGATTTGTCAAGGATGCCGATCTCCAAATCGACATCCTTAACTTTTTTTCTGCTTTCTCTTACAATGAGGCCATAGCAAGAAAAAAAAACTTATAGAGGAGGCAAAAGCCATGCAGAAACAAAGAGTAAAGACCAGTATGTCTGTACCAGAGATGGGCAAAATGCTTGGGCTTGGTAAAGTAGAATCCTACTGGTTGGTTAAAAAGAACTATTTCAAAACAATTCAAGTGGCCGGACGAATGAGAGTTATGCTGGATAGCTTTGAAGATTGGTATGCCGGCCAGTTCCACTATAAAAAAGTGGATGGTACACCGCCCGGAGAGAAATGGCGGCATACTACGATGTCAGTACCGGAAATGGCGGATCTTTTGGGGCTGAAATCTGGCACAGCTTATGACCTTGTTAAAAGGGGCTATTTTGAGACGACCTTGATTGATCGAAGAATTCGTATCATTACCAGCAGTTTTGAAGCCTGGTATCAAAAGCAAACTCATTATGTGAAAATCTCAGAAAGGAGCAATGAAAATGGCATCTATCGTGAAGCGTAAAAGCAAATATTCTGTGGTGTATGATTACACAGATGAAAACGGAAAACGCAGACAGCGTTGGGAAACCTTCAGCACAAATGCAGAAGCAAAAAAACGAAAAAAGCAAATTGAGTATGAGCAGGACTCTGGAACCTTCTTTATTCCTACGGCAAAGACCCTGAACGATCTGCTCGATGAATATATGTCCATCTATGGTGTAAATACCTGGGCAATGTCAACATATGAAAGCCGCCGTGGTCTGGCGAGAAACTACATAACTCCTATTATCGGAGATATGTTACTATCCGACATCACTCCAAGGATGATGGATAAGTATTACCGTGATCTGCTCTCTGTGAAAACGGTAAGCGTCAACAACCGCAAACCCACAAGCGAATATCTGACCCCGCATACAGTAAGAGAAATTCACAAGCTACTTCGCAGTGCCTTTAATCAGGCGGTGCGTTGGGAACTAATCAGCCGTAACCCTGTCCTGAATGCGATGCGACACTCCCAAAGAAGAACATAAAGAACGGGATATATGGACTGCCGAAACGCTGAGCAAGGCTATGGAAGTCTGTGATGATCCTATCCTCTCCCTTGCCTTAAATCTGGCGTTCTCCTGCTCTTTACGCATTGGTGAAATGCTGGGCCTTACCTGGGACTGCATTGATATTGCACCACAGAGCATAGAAAATGGTTCAGCTTATATATTCGTCAACAAAGAGCTGCAACGGGTTACACGAGGTGCATTGGACGATTTGAGCGACAAAGGTGTTATTAAGAAGTTTCCACCTTGCATAGCCAGTACCCATACTGCTCTGGTCCTGAAAGAGCCTAAAACCAAAACCAGTATTCGCCGCGTGTACCTGCCGAAAACAGTTGCCTATATGCTGGTAGAGAGAAAAAAAGAAATTGATGAGCTGATGGATCTGTTTGGAGATGAATACATCGACAATAACCTGGTCTTTTGCTCCAGCAATGGCCGTCCGATGGAAAGTCAGGTGATTAACCGTGCTTTCAATAAACTTATCAAAGAAAACGGACTGCCTCATGTTGTGTTCCATTCTCTCCGCCACTCCAGCATCACCTACAAGCTGAAACTCAATGGCGGCGATATGAAATCAGTCCAGGGTGACTCCGGTCATGCTCAGGTTAAAATGGTTGCGGATGTCTATTCTCACATCATCGACGAGGATCGGTGCATAAACGCTCAGCGATTGGAGAAAGCTTTTTATTCCTCTAAGACTCCTGATCCCGTTGAAGATACAGAGCCAGAAAACTGCGGATACTGCCGTCACTGAAAGTGATGAAAGTGATGCAGTGAAGATACTGGAGCTGCTTAAAAATCCCGAAACTGCCGCACTGCTCAAGCAGCTGGCAAAGGCTTTATAAAGTCCCCACCTCAGAAGAACGCCTCTCGCTTTGTGAGAGGTTTTCTTCGTTTGAACCACTTTGCACAGTGACCAAACACTTTTTTTTGTTAGCAAGGTTCTGAAGGCATTTTTGAGCGATGTTAGCAAATTCGCGATTTTGTTTGCAACTTCCTCTAATTTCTGCTAACAAATGTTTGCAAGTTCCTTTGGTAAAAATCGAACCTCTGACTTACCGCCTTTCTTAGCAAAAGGCCAAATCTCGTTAGCAAATGTTAGCAAACCAAGGTTTTTTGCAAAAAAAGCCACCAAAGCCGCAAAAAATAAGAAAAGCCGAAAACCCTGATAAATCAAAGGTTTTCGGCGTGTTTGCTGGCGTCCCCCGGCGGGATTCGAACCCACGGCCTGTCGCTTAGGAGGCGAACGCTCTATCCTGCTGAGCTACAGAGACTTATATTAAATTGAGACTGGCAACGATGCTGGGACTGAGCACCCCGACCCAGATTATCTGCGTCAGCTTTATTATCGTGATCGCGCTGGGCACGCTGCTGCTCACCCTGCCCATTTCCAGCAGGCACGGACGGCTGGATGTGCTCAATGCCATGTTCACAGCCACCAGTGCCACCTGCGTCACCGGGCTGGTGGTGCGGGATACATGGACGCAGTTCACGTGGTTCGGGCAGGCGGTGGTGCTGCTGCTCATTCAGGTGGGCGGCCTTGGCCTTGTTACCCTTACCAGCTTTTTGCGCTGGCCATGCGCCGACGCATGGGCTTCCGGGACCTGCGCTTACTGGGCGAGAGCGTCTCGGCAGACGGCTACGATCAGGCCAAAAACGTGCTGAAGATCGTTGTGGGACTGGCAGCGATGTTTGAAGGCATCGGCATTCTGCTGCTGTTGTTCGCCTTTGTGCCGCAGTTCGGGCCGGAAGGGATCTGGATCAGCGTGTTCACCGCGATCTCCGCCTTCTGCAATGCGGGCTTTGACCTGTTCGGCCGGTTCGGCGCGTATTCGTCCATGGTGCCGTATGTCAACAACTATTATGTGCAGGCAGTGATCATATTCATGATCATCTCCGGCGGTCTGGGCTTTATGGTCTGGGTGGAGCTGTGCCAGTGGTACCAAAAACGCCGTCTGTCCCTGCACGCCAAGGTGGTGCTGTCCTTCTCGGTGATCTTATGGCTGGGCGGTGCGCTGGGGCTGGGACTGATGGAGTGGAACAACCCCGCCACGCTGGGCGGGCTGTCGGTGCCCGGCAAGGTGATGGCTTCGCTGTTCCAGTCGGTATCCACCCGTACCGCCGGCATGAACACCGTGGACTTGGCTTCCTGCGGTACCCTGAGCAAGCTGCTGATGAGCGTGCTGCAATTCATCGGCGCAGCGCCCGGCTCTACCGGCGGCGGTGTGAAGGTGACCACCTTCGCAGTCATCATCCTGACCATCCGCAGCGTGGCGCAGGGGCGCGACGACTGCGTGATCGCGGACCATCATATCGAGTCCAAGACCGTCTACCGTGCGCTGACCATTATCGTGCTGGGCGCGGCGGCAGTGATCGGCTCGGCCATCGTGGTGTACTACAACACCTCGGACGCGGTGTCGGTGGTGGACGCCATCTTCGAGTCCTGCTCGGCCTTTGGCACGGTGGGTCTTTCCGTGGGCGTGACCAGCCAGCTGAACAACGGGGCAAAGATCCTGTATATGCTGGTCATGTTCATGGGCCGTGTGGCCCGGTGGCTTTTGCCATGAGCCTGACCGCCAAACCGGACGACAATAAGCGCAAGATCATGCCGGTGGGGCATATCAATGTAGGTTAAATGAAAAAACAGGCGGCTGCACAGCACTTTGCGCAGCCGCCTGTTTTATCGCAAGTCAAGAAATTAGTGCGACATTTAAACAGCATATTTGCGATATGCAATTCAACGCTGTTGCAGTTGCATTAAAAAGTAGAATTGCTATAATGTGAGATGATCAGCAACTGCCTGCCGCTCAGACCAGATAGCCCTCGAAGCAGTGGAGGTCTTCGGTCTTGACGATGCCTTCCAGATACAGCCCATTCTCCCGGTATTCCTCTGCCTGCACGGGGGCGGCAAGTCCCAGGCGTAGGGCATGTCGCACCTCGTCCAGCTTTTGCAGCATCCAGCCCTCCGGATATCGGGGTCAAAGCTCAGGGTGTTGGGCTTGTCGCACTTGTTGTACACGGTCAGGCTCCAGTCGGTCACAGACGCCCAGATTGTGGGGCAGACGGGAGACGAAGCCGACGGTGTCCACCAGCAGCACCGCCATGCCGCTGGGCAGGACGAGCTTCCGGCTGGTGGGGTCGAGGGTGGCAAAGAGCATATCTGCCTCGGCGACGCTGGGGCCGCAGAGAGCGTTCATCAGGCTGGATTTGCCCACATTGGTGTAGCCCACGAGGCTGACCACCGGCATTCCGGTCTTGGCGCGGGCTTTCCGGCTCTCGCCCCGGCGCTTTTCCATCTCGGCCAGTTTCTCAGCCAGTGCGTCGATGCGGGCGTGGACGTGGCGGCGGTCAAGCTCGAGCTTCGTTTCACCGGCACCACGGCGGGCGCCGCCGCCACCACCGCCGCCCTGACGGCTCAGGCTCTCGCCCATTCCCTGCAGGCGGGGCAGGCGGTAGCGCAGGAGGGCCAGCTCGGTCTGCAGCTTGCCTTCGTTGGTCACGGCACGGCTGCGGAAGATCTCGAGGATCAGCATGGTGCGGTCAATGACCTCGAGGCCTCCGAGGGCAGTGGAGATGTTGCGGATCTGGCTGCCAGTCAGTTCGCCGTCAAAGACGGCGCACACGCCCCCAGCTCTGCGGCCGCAGCGGCTTCTTCCAGCTTGCCGCTGCCCAGCACGATGCCGGTCTCGGGGGTCTGGCGCTTCTGGGTGACTTCGGCCACGGCCTCCATGTGGTTGGCCTCACACAGCGCGGCCAGCTCGGCAAGGCTGCGCTCGCAGTCCCACAGGCCCTGGTCGAGGGCGAGAAAGATGACCTTCGTCGGGGGGTTTCCACTAAAATATCGTAAAGTTCGCTCAAAATGATTCCTTTCTGTCATTTGTTTGGAATATAGCCGCTGGCGGGGTTCTAGTTTGTCAGTCAGGGCATAGCACCTGCAGGGGGACCGGTGTGCCGTCAAATTTGTGGTAGACGGCCTCGTGAAAGCCTGCTTTCATCATGACTTTGCCGCTGGCGGGGGCCTTTTCCACTATGGCGGCCACGGCGTGGCAGCAGGCCAGCCAGGGCTTTTGTGCGGTTCCTGTCTGTATTTTTGAACCAGTATTCTACAACAGGCGGCGCAGCAGCAGACGGTCAGTTTCCAGCGCTTCGGTGGTCGCCATCAAGACCAATACCTTCAGCCTGCCGCGTCTGGCGGCGGCGCAGCAGCCGGGCTGGGAGCAGCTGGCGGATGCGGGTTGGCAGCTGGCAGCAAAGGCTGCAGGGGAGACCGGCGCGGCGGTGTTTGCCGACCTTGGCCCCGCGCCGGACACCGAGAACCTCCCGGCGGAGCAGGTATATCTTTCCGTAGCAAAGCGCTTTGCACTGCTGGGCGCGAGAAATTTCCTGTTCGAGACCCTGAGCACCGAGGAAGGTGTGCTGGAAGCGATTCGTGCGCTGAAGCAGACCGTGCCGGAGGCCTTTGTGCTGGTATCCTTTGCGGTGCTGCCGGACGGCTACACCCGCGAGGGCCGCTACTGCGCCGAGCTTGTGCGCCGCATGGCACAGAGCGGCGTGGTGGATGCCGTAGGTCTGAACTGCGTGTCTGCCCCGGGCGCGATGCGGGCACTGGTGCAGCAGCTGGGAGATGCGGGACTGCCCCTTTCGGTCATGCCCAATGCGGGCTACCCGGTGGTGGCACGGGCACAGGTGCGCTATCAGGGCAAGCCGGAGTATTTTGCCCGGGAACTGAGCCGCCTTGCCGCCGAGGGCGTTCGCATTCTGGGCGGCTGCTGCGGCACGACCCCGCAGCACATTGCTGCCCTGCGCACCGCGCTGGATGCTTTGCCGGAAGCGCTGCCCGCCGCCCCGGCGGCAAAGCCCGCTGCAGTAGCAAAGCCTGTAGTGGAAACGGACGATGCCTTCTTACGCAAGCTGCGCACCGGACAGCGGGTCATCGCGGTGGAACTGGACTCTCCCAAGGATGCCGACCTGATGGCCTATCTCGAGGGTGCCCGCCGTTTGCAGGCCGCCGGTGCCGACCTGCTGACCATTGCGGACTGCCCCATTGCCCGGGCGCGGATGGATTCCTCTCTGGTGGCGTGCCGGGTGCACCGGGAGCTGGGCATGAACGTGCTGCCCCACATGACCTGCCGGGACCGCAACCTGAACGCCACCAAGGCACTGCTACTGGGACTGTACGCCGAGGGCGTGCGGGAGGTGCTGGCCATCACCGGCGATCCCATCCCCACCGCCGAGCGGGATGAGGTGAAGAACGTCTATCAGTTCAACTCCCGCAAGCTGGCGCAGTATATCGTTTCGTTGGCCGGGGAAGGGCGGGAGATGCCAAGCCCCATCACGGTGTTCGGCGCGCTGAACCTGAATGCCCGCAACTTTGACGTGGAGCTGCGCCGCGCCGTGGAAAAGCTGGAAAACGGCATGACCGGCTTCCTCACCCAGCCGGTGCTGTCGGCACAGGCGGTGGAAAACCTGAAAAAAACCCGGGAGACCCTGGGCGAGCAGGCAAAGATCCTGGCAGGCATCATGCCGGTGGTCAGCCAGCGCAACGCTATCTTTATGGAAAACGAGGTCAACGGCATCCATGTGGACGAAGCCATCATCCAGAAGTTTGAAGGGCTGGACCGTACCGCAGGCGAGGAGCTGGGCTTGGAAGTCTCAGGCAGCCAAAGCGGCTGCGCCCTATGTAGACGGCTTTTACCTGATGACCCCCTTAACCGGGTAGCGCTGATGGAGCGGCTCATTGCCCGCCTGCGCACCGAGGTGACGGATTGAAAATAATAGGGAGGAACACACTGTGCCCTGCGAAAAACCATTGCTCAGCATCATCGTGCCGGTGTACGATGTGGAACGCTATCTGCCAAAATGTATTGATTCCATTCTGGCACAGACCTTCACGGATTTTGAGCTGATCCTGGTGGACGATGGCTCGCCGGATAATTGCCCTGCGCTGTGCGATGCCGCCGCCGCGAAGGATGCCCGCATCCGGGTGCTCCACCAGAAAAACGGCGGGCTTTCTGCCGCCCGCAACGCCGGGCTGGATGTGGCAAGGGGCGAATGGATCGGCTTTGTGGACTCAGATGACTACATTGCGCCGGAAATGTACGAAGCACTGTATAAGGCTGTGCAAAGCACCGGGGCGGATCTTGCCCTGTGCGATTACGCCGAGGTGGACGAGACGGGCGCGCCCTGTCTGCCGCCGTACACCGGGCTTGCACAGCGGATCTTTACCGGGCGGGAACTGCTGAAAAGAGCCACGAATACGATGGCGCAGCCTGCGTGGAACAAGCTGTACCGCCGCGCTATCTTTGCACAGCTGCGCTACCCGGAGGGTAAGCTGAACGAGGATCTTTTTCTGATCCCGAAAATCTGTTTGCAGATCCAGAAGGCCGTGGTGGTGCCAAAGGCGCTGTATTATTATGTGCAGCGCGGCAGCAGCATTATGAACGGAAGCAAAACACTGCGCCATTTTGATGCTGCCGAGGCCGCACAGCGGTATTGGGACTGTCTTGTGGAAAACGAGGTGAACGATGCGCTGGCAAATGCGGCAAGATTTACGATGGGCAGTGTGAGCCGGGTATACCGTCAACTGCCCCCGGCGCTGCGCAAGGCACCCCGCAGCCGGGAAATGCTGCGGATGCAGTTTGATGTGGTCGACCGCACCCGGCGGTACTGCACCGTCCCGGGTGGGCTTTGGCTGCAAAGCTGGCTGCTGTGGCACTTCCCGCAGACATACAGCCGACTGCGGGAACTCAAGGGCTGAGGAGAAAGAGAAAAACGCATGAGAACACGCTATACGCTTATCAATATGCTGGTCAACATCGGCGGGCAGTTTTTACGATGCTGCTCTCCTTCATCAGCCGGATGGTGTTCATCCGCTGCCTTTCAGCAGCCTATCTGGGTGTCAACGGCCTGTTTACCGATGTGCTCAGCATCCTTAATTTTGCGGAGCTGGGCATCGGTACGGCCATGGTGTCCAGCATGTACGAGCCGGCCGCCCGGGATGACGAGCAGAAACTGGCACGGCTGATGAACCTGTACAAGTGGATGTACCGGGCGGTGGCAGCCTCGGTGCTGCTGTTCGGGCTGGTGCTGCTGCCATTTCTGCCGCACCTCATCAAGGGCGGCGAGGGCATCGAGCATATTACCCTGATCTACATGATATATGTGCTCGGGTCAGCAAGCTCCTATCTGCTGAACTATAAAAAGCTCTATCTATCAGGCCTACCAGAAAGGGTATATTCGGGCCGGATGGAATGTGGTGTGCGAGTGCATAAAGACGGTCTTACAGATCGCGGTGCTGCTGCTGACGGGCAACTTTATCCTGTATCTGGCGGTTCAGCAGGTGGTGCAGTTTTTGCCCAACATTATAGTTTCCCGCATGGTGGATAAGGAATTTCCCTACCTGAAGGAATGCCGGGAGCTGCCGGAAAAGGAGGAACGGAACGGCATCCTGAAAAACATCGGCGCCATGGTATGCACAAGCTGGCTACCGTTATCGTGCGCAACACGGACAGCCTGCTGATGTCCTCCTTCATCGGTCTGGCGACGGTGGGGCTTTACTCCAATTACCGGCTGGTGCTCAACGCGCTGAACAACCTGCTGAACAAGTTTGCCACGGCTTTTTCCGGCAGTGTGGGCAATTTTGCGGCGCTGGAAAACTCTGACCGGCTGTATCGGGTATATAAGGAGATGGACTTTCTCTTTTTTTTGTGCAGTCCGCCTACCTGACCGGCGGGCTGATGATGCTGTTCAACCCGCTTATCGCCCTGCTGTTTGGCGGGGAATACTGTTTTCCGATGACCACCGTGGTGATTATTGTGACAGAGTTCTATATCTCGCGGATGCGGCAGACGAACCTGCTGTTCCGGGAGGTCATGGGGCTGTTCTGGAACGACCGCTATAAGGCTGTGGCGGAGTCCATCATCAATCTGGTGGTCTCGATTGCACTGGTGCAGCGGTACGGTGTGGCCGGTATCGTTGGGGGAACGATCATCAGCAGTCTGTGCACCTGTGTCTGGGTGGAACCGTACATCTTTTTGAAATACGGCGTTCAGGATGAGTGGCAGAAGAAGCTCCGGGATTATTTTGCAGAGTATCTGAAGCGGATGCTCCTCACGGCAACACTCTCGGCGGCGGGTGTGCTTTGGGTGCGCGCTTCCCGGTGAGCAATTTCGGCATTTTTATTCTGGATGGGTTGCTTTACACGGCCGTGTTCGCAGGGGGAATCGTACTGGTCTACCATGGCAACGCAGAGTACGCAGCCCTGAAGCAGCGTGGGTTGGAGCTTCTGAAAAGGAATAAAGAGTACACCTGAACGAAAAAACTGATTGACAAATCCCACAAAAAACGCTATATTCTTTTTATAAATGCGTTGAAAAAGAGTGTGCATCGTCTGGGACCGCACAGAGAGCCGGGGGCAGCTGAAAACCCGGCGGGATACCGGCGGGGCACTGTCACTTTGGAGCAGAAGCGGTGAGCTGAGCCGGTAAGCCGCTTTCGGGTCTGCCCCACGTTACAGGGGCATCAAGGGGCGCGGAATTTTCCGCGCAATTTGGGTGGTACCGCGGTTATGTATTTACAGCCGTCCCATGGAACGCTCCGTGGGGCGGCTTTTTTGCGTCCCACTTCATCAAATTTTTTGGGAGGACACTATGAAAGAACTTGCAAAGCAGTACGATCCCAGTCAGGTGGAAGATCGTATCTACCAGTTCTGGCTGGATGGCGGCTACTTCCACACGAAGGCCGATCCGGACAAGAAACCTTACACCATCGTGATGCCGCCGCCGAACGTCACCGGGCAGCTGCATATGGGACATGCGCTGGATAACACCATGCAGGATATCCTCATCCGCACTAAGCGGATGCAGGGCTATGCCGCCCTGTGGGTGCCCGGCACCGACCACGCTTCCATTGCTACCGAAGCCAAGGTGGTGGAGGCCATGCGTCAGGAGGGCCTGACCAAGGAGATGGTGGGCCGCGACGGTTTTCTGGAGCGCGCCTGGGCCTGGAAGACCAAGTTCGGCAACCGCATCGTCAGCCAGCTGAAAAAGCTGGGCTGCAGCTGCGACTGGCAGCGCGAGCGCTTCACCATGGACGACGGCTGCTCAGAGGCTGTCAAGGAAGTGTTCGTGCATTTGTACGACAAGGGGCTGATCTACCGCGGAAACCGTATGGTCAACTGGTGTCCCCCACTGCAACACCTCTATCTCTGACGCCGAGGTCGAGTACGAGGCCAAAGGAGGGCAGCTTCTGGCATCTGCTCTACCCCGTCAAGGAGACCGGCGAGATGCTGGAGCTGGCCACCACCCGCCCCGAGACTATGCTGGGCGATACCGCCGTGGCTATCAACGGCGAGGACCCCCGGTATGCCCACCTGCACGGCTGCCATGTGATTCTGCCCTTGCTGAACAAGGAGATCCCCATCGTGTGCGACGAGCACGCCGATATGGAGAAGGGCACCGGCGTGGTCAAGATCACCCCGGCCCATGACCCGAACGACTATGAGGTGGGCAAGCGCCACGACCTGCCCATCGTGCGGGTGTTTACCTACGACGGCCGCATGACCGGCGCTGCCGACAAGGCCGCTGCCGATGAGCTGTTTGCCAGCGGCAAGGCCGCGGCCGACGAACCTCAGGTGCTCGATTGCGGCAAGTACGCAGGTATGACCACCCTCGAGGCCCGCAAGGCCATTCTGGCAGACCTGAAGGAGGGCGGCTTCCTGAAGGAGATCGAGCCCCTGAAGCACGAGGTGGGCACCTGCTACCGCTGCCACTCCACCATCGAGCCCATGGTCTCCAAGCAGTGGTTTGTGAAGATGGAGCCTCTGGCCAAGCCCGCCATCGAGAGCGTGGAAAAGGGCGACATCAAGTTTGTACCCGAGCGTTTCACCAAGAACTATATGAACTGGATGGAAAACATCCGTGACTGGTGTATCAGCCGCCAGCTGTGGTGGGGTCATCAGATCCCGGCTTGGTACTGCGATGACTGCGGCGAGACCGTGGTGGCCAAAGTCTGCTCCCTGCAGCTGCCCCAAGTGCGGCGGCAGCCAAAGCTGACGCAGGACCCCGACACGCTGGATACCTGGTTCTCTTCTGCCCTGTGGCCCTTCAGCACGCTGGGCTGGCCCAACGAGGACAGCGCCGACCTCAAGTATTTCTACCCCACCAACACGCTGGTCACCGGCTACGATATCATTTTCTTCTGGGTCAGCCGCATGATCTTCTCCGGTCTTGCTTACACCGGCAAGGCTCCGTTTGGCACCGTGTGCATCCACGGCATCGTCCGCGACAGCCAGGGCCGCAAGATGTCCAAGAGCCTGGGCAACGGCATCGACCCGCTGGAAGTCATTGCCCAGTATGGTGCGGACGCACTGCGCTTTATGCTGCTGGACGGTTCCACCCCTGGCAACGACATGCGCTATATCGAAAAGAAGGTGGAGGCTGCCCGCAACTTTGCCAATAAGCTGTGGAACGCTACCCGCTTTGTGCTGATGAACCTGCCCGAGGACTTCCAGCCGGGCCTGCCCAGCGAGGAGATGCTGGACATGAGCGACAAGTGGGTGCTGACCAAGCTGAATCAGGTGGCCGGTGCTATGACCGATAATCTGGAGCACTACGAGATGGGTCTGGCCGCTGCCAAGATCAACAGCTTCATCTGGGATGTCTACTGCGACTGGTTCATCGAGATCGCAAAGCCCCGCCTGAACTCCGGCGATGCAGAGCAGGCAGATACCGCCCGCCGTGTGCTGGTGTATGTGCTGGATAAGGCTCTCAAGCTGCTGCATCCCTTCATGCCCTTCATCACGGAAGAGCTGTATCAGGCCTGCCCGGCTCCGCCGAGACCATTATGACGCAGGCTTGGCCCACCTTTGACACCGCACACAACTGGGCCGAGGAGGAGGAAGCCTTTGAAAAGGTGATGGATTACATCAAGGCTGTCCGCACCATGCGCACCGAGATGAACGTCCACCCCGCCAAAAAGACCAGTATGATCATCGAAACTGCTGATCCCGCTCCCTTCCGGAACGCAGAGGTCTATCTGGCCAAGTTCGCCTTTGCCACCGACGTGACCTTTACGGAAAAGTACGAGGGCAGCACCGATGGCATGGTGCAGGTGTCCACCCACACCGCCCGCGGCTTTATCCCCATGATGGAGCTGATCGACCGCGAGAAAGAGCTTGCCCGCCTGAACAAGGAAAAGGCCAAGGCGGAGAAGGAGCTGGCCATGTTCGAGAACCAGCTGGACAACCCCAAGTTCGTGGAGCGTGCTCCCGCCGCCCTGGTGGAGGAGATCCGCGCAAAGCGTACCAACAGCCAGAGCAAGCTGGCCAACATCGAGCAGAGCATCAAGGCTTTGGGCTAAGCGGATGCAAGGAACAGAATCAACGCACCTCCCCGTGGCTCATCGCGTGGCGGGTGATCTTTACCTTTGCCCTCATCGGCTGCATCGTGTTCATCTTCTCGAACTCTCTGCAGATCGCGGATGTGTCCGAGGGGGCCAGCGGCCGGGTACTGGGGATGGTACAGCGGGCATCCTCGGCATCTGGGCCTTCCCGGCCGCCGACCGGCTCACCATGCACATCGTGCGCAAGCTGGCGCATTTCAGTGAGTATATGCTGGAGGGCTTCCTGCTGATGCTCTGCCTGCGGGTGTACACCCGGCACTTCTTCAAGCATGTGTCCTGGCCTATACTGGGCGGCCTGCTCACAGCCCTGACCGATGAAACCATCCAGCTCTTTGTGCCCGGGCCGCAGCGGACAGGTCACGGATGTCTGGATCGATTTTTCCGGTGTGATGACCGGCCTGCTGGTGGGGCTCATTCTGCTGGGGCTGATCCGGATGTGCATCCTGCTCTATCAACATCGAAACGAGGTATGACGCAATGACCATTGAACAGGCAAATGCCTATTTTTCTGCCCTGCCCGAGGGCTTTGCCCCGGCCCGGCAGCTGCGCAGCCGCCCTGCCCTGCCAAGGCAGGCCGCAGGTGCAGTTCTGGGCGTGGCCGGCACGGCTGGGCAAGACGACCACCGCCGCCCTGCGGCGGCCATCCTGCAGGCAGCCGGTTTGTCACGGGCCTCTACCATGCAGGCTGTGAGCCGCTCGCTGCCCGCATCCGGGTGCAGGGAGAGCCGGTGGCCGGAGCTGCTTGTCACAGGCCGCCGAGACCCTGAGCGCCCGGGAGACCCTGCCCCGTCCGCGGCCGCCGAGCTGGCTGCCGCTGCCCGCTGCTTTTGGCGAGGCAGGCTGTAAGCTGGCTGTGGTGGAACTGCCCGATGCGGGACTTGCCGAGGCCCTGCCCAAGATGCCGGTCTGTGCGGTCACCTCCATCGGCCCGGACGGCATCAGTGCCTCACTGGAGCGCTCCGCCGCACTGGCGGCCGGTGTCATGCGCAAGGGCAGCATCTGCGTCACCGCGCCTGAGCAGCCCAAGGCTGTGGTCAGTGAGCTCGTCGTGGCCGCCGGTAAGGCAGACTGCGAGCTGGTCGTCCGGACCCCGATGATATCACCTTCCTGGAAGCTGAAAAGTTTGCCAGCCGTGTGGACTACGGCGGCTATACCGTGCCGCTGGCCTTCCTGGGCCGTCACGCGGCGGGCAGTGCCGCCATTGCGGTGGAGCTGGCCCTGGCTCTCTGGCGCAAAAGGGCTACGACATCTCCGATGAAGCGATCCTGGAAGGTCTGGCTGCTGTGGACAACCGCAGCAGCATCCGGGTGCTCAGCCAGCGCCCGCTGGTCATCCTGGATGCCTGCCGCACCCCGCAGCAGGCCACTGCCCTGCTCCGTGTCCTGAACATGGCCAAGGTGCGCCACCTGAGCGCTGTCATCGGTCTGGCAGAGGAAGAGGAGCCGAGGCCTTCTTCTCCGCGCTGGAAAGCGGCTTGACGGCTGAGACCCAGAAAAAAGACCGTACCACCATGCCCGGCATGAGCGAGAATCCCTTTGATAAGGTGTTCCTCGTTCCACCGGCGGGTACGGATGCCGCCATGACCGAGCGCCTGCTGGAAAAGGCACGCTACCACTTTGATGCCGAGCTCTGCGGGAGTCTGGCCGAAGCCATGGAGCTTGCCCGGGCCAACAGCCGCCGCGGGCTGCTGATCTGCGGCGGAAGCCATCGCACATCGCCCTGAGCTGCTGGCAAAGTAAGCGAACTGCTGGAAACCATCTGATGCGACACGTGTACTTTCTTTTATTTTGGTTTAGAGAAACCGCTCGGGCTATGCTTCGTACACTCCCGAAAGGGATCCGGCAGTGCAGACCGGACAAGCCTTTTGCGATTCAAAAGGAAAGGACAAGCCATGGCAACAGTTACATTCAGTGCGGCAGACGATGTGCTGTACGCCTATCTGGCAGGTGAGATCGACCACGATGCCGCACAGAACCTGCGCATCCAGTTGGACGATGCCCTTTTGGCCGTACGCCCCAACGCTGGTGCTCGATCTTGGCGGGGTGGGATTTATGGATTCCTCCGGAGTGGGGCTGATCTGGGACGGCAGCGCTGTGCCCGGACATTGGGCGGCACCCTGCGCATCCAGCACGCGCCCGAAGCGCTGCGCCGCGTGCTGCGGTTGGCCAATATCCCCTGCACGGATGGGCAGGACAGGAGGAATGAAGATGAAAGCGGAAAACACGACCAGGATCCAATTTGATTCCCTCAGCGTCAACGAAGCGTATGCCCGCGGTGCGGCAGCGGCTTTTCTGGCCCGGTATGACCCCACCGTGCCCCAGCTGGCTGACATGAAGACAGCCGTTTCAGAAGCCGTCACCAACTGCATCGTCCACGCCTACCCAGACCGGGTGGGGCCCATCACCATGACAGTCTCCGTTTATCCGGGGCGGGTGGTCAGGATCGTGATCGCAGACAAAGGGGTTGGCATCCCGGATATCCCCAAAGCAATGGAACCGCTCTTTACCACAGGTAACCCGGAGGAGCGCTCCGGCCTGGGTTCTGCGGTCATGCAGAGCTTTATGGATAAAGTCAGTGTACGCTCCGCTCCCGGCCGGGGCACTCGGGTCATCCTGACAAAGCATCTGGAGGAAAAGGCCCTCTACATAAAAGGAAATGAGGGAATATCATGGTAACGGACAAGACCCGACGCAGCGCGTTCATTGAACAGAACCTCGGGCTGGTACACGCCTGCGCTGGCCGCTTCCGGGGGAGAGGATCGAATATGATGACCTCTATGGTGCCGGGCTGTATGGGGCTGATCAAGGCGACCGACGGCTTTGATGAAGGGCGTGGTGTTTGTTTTTCTACCTATGCTGTCCCGGTGATTTTGGGCGAAATCAAAAAGCTCTTCCGGGAGGGTGGAACAGTAAAGGTCAGCCGCTCCTTAAAAGAGCTTAGGTTGCGTATCAATGCGGCCCGGGAGCATCACCGGAAGCTCTGCGGGACCGAACCGACGCTTTCTCAACTGGCAGAAGAGCTGGGGGAGAGCGTGGAGAACATCACGCTTGCGATTCAGGCCGCACAGCCCGCCCTCAGCCTGACCCCGGAAAAACCGGGAACGACGACCACCAAATAGATATCCCGGTAGAATCCCCGGAAGAGGAGCTTGACGGATAAGATCGGCCTGGCAGAGGTGTTGGAAAGTCTGCCCGAGCAGGACCGGCTTTTGATCAAGCTGCGCTTCTATGCCAACCGCACCCAGAGTGAGACCGCAAAGTCTTGCATACGACGCAGGTACAGATCTCCCGGCGGGAGCGGAAGATCCTAAAGCGCAAATATGCTTTTGGAAGAATGTTGGACAGAACCAGAAAAATGAGAAAAAACTGGGCAAAAAGTAAAAGCGGACTTTTTCAAGAAAAAAACTGAAAAAAGGGCTTGCTTTTTGCCTGATGTCTGTGCTAAAATACATTACTGTCAGGCGGATGTCTGACACTAACGCTCAGAAAAAACGGATGAAAAGTGACGAAGGTCGATTGGTTCTTCCAAGAACTTCAAAAAATCTTCAAAAAAGTGCTTGACATTAACACAAACGTGATAGAATATATAAGCTATCAGCCGTAAGGCTGAAGCGCTACAGGACCTTGAAAATTGAACAATATCGAAAAACTTGTAACGGAACCTATTTTCGTGTTGGAAAAACACGTTAAACAATTCCAAACAAAGTAATTCACACAGGACGCAAGCGATTGCGTGCTGAGCGAAGAAAGATTTAACATTTTTAAGTGATAAATATCATTTATAAAGAGTTTGATCCTGGCTCAGGACGAACGCTGGCGGCGCGCCTAACACATGCAAGTCGAACGAGAGAGAGAGGAGCTTGCTTTCTTCGATCGAGTGGCGAACGGGTGAGTAACGCGTGAGGAACCTGCCTCAAAGAGGGGGACAACAGTTGGAAACGACTGCTAATACCGCATAAGCCCACGGCTCGGCATCGAGCAGAGGGAAAAGGAGCAATCCGCTTTGAGATGGCCTCGCGTCCGATTAGCTAGTTGGTGAGGTAACGGCCCACCAAGGCGACGATCGGTAGCCGGACTGAGAGGTTGAACGGCCACATTGGGACTGAGACACGGCCCAGACTCCTACGGGAGGCAGCAGTGGGGAATATTGCACAATGGGGAAACCCTGATGCAGCGACGCCGCGTGGAGGAAGAAGGTCTTCGGATTGTAAACTCCTGTTGTTGAGGAAGATAATGACGGTACTCAACAAGGAAGTGACGGCTAACTACGTGCCAGCAGCCGCGGTAAAACGTAGGTCACAAGCGTTGTCCGGAATTACTGGGTGTAAAGGGAGCGCAGGCGGGAAGAACAAGTTGGAAGTGAAATCCATGGGCTCAACCCATGAACTGCTTTCAAAACTGTTTTTCTTGAGTAGTGCAGAGGTAGGCGGAATTCCCGGTGTAGCGGTGGAATGCGTAGATATCGGGAGGAACACCAGTGGCGAAGGCGGCCTACTGGGCACCAACTGACGCTGAGGCTCGAAAGTGTGGGTAGCAAACAGGATTAGATACCCTGGTAGTCCACACCGTAAACGATGATTACTAGGTGTTGGAGGATTGACCCCTTCAGTGCCGCAGTTAACACAATAAGTAATCCACCTGGGGAGTACGACCGCAAGGTTGAAACTCAAAGGAATTGACGGGGGCCCGCACAAGCAGTGGAGTATGTGGTTTAATTCGACGCAACGCGAAGAACCTTACCAAGTCTTGACATCCCTTGACGATGCTGGAAACAGTATTTTCTTCGGGACGCAAGGAGACAGGTGGTGCATGGTTGTCGTCAGCTCGTGTCGTGAGATGTTGGGTTAAGTCCCGCAACGAGCGCAACCCTTATGGTCAGTTACTACGCAAGAGGACTCTGGCCAGACTGCCGTTGACAAAACGGAGGAAGGTGGGGATGACGTCAAATCATCATGCCCTTTATGACTTGGGCTACACACGTACTACAATGGCGTTAAACAAAGAGAAGCAAGACCGCGAGGTGGAGCAAAACTCAGAAACAACGTCCCAGTTCGGACTGCAGGCTGCAACTCGCCTGCACGAAGTCGGAATTGCTAGTAATCGTGGATCAGCATGCCACGGTGAATACGTTCCCGGGCCTTGTACACACCGCCCGTCACACCATGAGAGCCGGGGGACCCGAAGTCGGTAGTCTAACCGCAAGGAGGACGCCGCCGAAGGTAAAACTGGTGATTGGGGTGAAGTCGTAACAAGGTAGCCGTAGGAGAACCTGCGGCTGGATCACCTCCTTTCTAAGGAGTCAGGCAGAAAGAAGAACATCAAAGATGGTCAGTCCATCTGGAACAGGTGATAGATACAAGTTGAAGTAGATATTGTTCGATTTTGAGGGCCCTGAAAAGGGGTTACTCAAAACCTAATGTGGGGGTTTAGCTCAGCTGGGAGAGCACCTGCTTTGCAAGCAGGGGGTCAAGGGTTCGATTCCCTTAATCTCCACCACATGGGCCAATAGCTCAGCTGGCTAGAGCACACGACTGATAATCGTGAGGTCGATGGTTCGAGTCCATTTTGGCCCACCATGTGATGAAAATCAAAGTTTCGGGAGACCGGGCTTTGAGGGACATCACCAAGACGTACCTTGAAAACTGAATAATAACTGCGAAACAAAGATTATAGTAAGTTCTTTTTTAAGAAATATTACAATTTCAAAAGGAAGGGTAACAATAATCTTCGTTGGCAAGAGAGAATCAAGAGGATACCAAATGTTCCTGAAAGAACGTTTGAATGGTCAAGCGAACAAGGGCGCAGGGCGAATGCCTTGGCACTGGGAGCCGATGAAAGACGTGATAAGCTGCGATAAGCTTCGGGGAGCTGCAAATAAGCATTGATCCGGAGATTTCTGAATGAGGAAACTCACCTGGGTTCATACTCAGGTACGTTATACTGAACTTCAAAATAGGTGTATCGGGGGAACCGCCTGAACTGAAACATCTAAGTAGGGCGAGGAAGAGACATCAAACGAGATTCCGTAAGTAGTGGCGAGCGAACGCGGAAGAGGGCAAACCGGGAGTCGAAAGACTTCCGGGGTACGGACTGCTTTTAGGACTCGATCTGTTAACCGAACGGCATGGGAAGGCCGGTCAGAGAGTGTGAGAACCACGTAGGTGAAAACGGAGAGAGCTGCGCAGGATCCAGAGTACGGCCAGACACGTGAAACCTGGTCGGAAGATGGGGGGACCACCCTCCAACCCTAAATACTACCCAGTGACCGATAGCGTATAGTACTGTGAAGGAAAGGTGAAAAGGACCCCGGGAGGGGAGTGAAAAGAACCTGAAACCTTGTGCCTACAAGCACATAGAGCACGTCAATGTGTGATATGGTACTTTTTGTAGAACGGTCCGGCGAGCGAATGTATGCAGCAAGGTTAAGGACTTAAGGTCTGGAGCCGAAGCGAAAGCGAGTTTGAAAAGGGCGTTAAGTTGCATATAATGGGCCCGAAACCGGGTGACCTACCCATGGTCAGGTTGAAGTGGAAGTAAAATTCCATGGAGGACCGAACCGACCTCCGTTGAAAAGGCGGCGGATGAACTGTGGGTAGCGGAGAAATTCCAATCGAACCCGGAGATAGCTGGTTCTCCCCGAAATAGTTTTAGGACTAGCCTCAAGTTAGATACCTGGAGGTAAAGCACTGAATAGCCTAGCGGCCGAGAGGTTAGCGAAGCTTATCAAACTCAGAATGCCAGAGTATTGATGCTTGGGAGTCAGACAGTGTCAGATAAATGTCATTGTCAAAAGGGAAACAGCCCAGATCTACAGCTAAGGTCCCAAAGTCAGGTTAAGTGGAAAACGATGTGAAGATACGCAGACAACCAGGATGTTGGCTCAGAAGCAGCCACTCATTCAAAGAGTGCGTAATAGCTCACTGGTCGAGCGTCTTTGCGCGGAGAATTTAACGGGGCTAAACCTGACACCGAAGCTTAGGCAATACAGTAATGTATTGGGTAGGGGAGCGTTGTATACGCGGAGAAACAGTAGCGCAAGCGGCTGTGGAGTGTATAGAAGTGAGAATGCCGGAATGAGTAGCGCGAATGCAGTGAGAATCTGCATGGCCGAAAGCCTCAGGTTTCTGGAGGAAGGTTCGTCCGCTCCAGGTTAGTCGGGAGCTAAGGTGAGGCCGGAAGGCGTAGCCGATGCACAGACGGTAGAGATTCCGTCACCACCAAAAGAGTTAAACACAGGGACACATTTGAAGTCTCAGAGCCGGGTGTTGGTTCCGGTAGAGATCGAGGGAAATTAGTACCGAAGTCTGGGATGGAAGATGGCGAGAAAAGCTGTGTGTATTTCTGAGGTGCCCGTACCGCAAACCGACACAGGTAGGTAGGAAGAAGATTCTAAGGCCAACGGGAGAAGGGTTGTTAAGGAACTCGGCAAGTTGACCCCGTAACTTCGGGAGAAGGGGTGCTCCAGAGATGGAGCCGCAGAGAATCGGCCCAAGCAACTGTTTACCAAAAACACAGGTTTGTGCTAAATCGAAAGATGACGTATACGGGCTGACGCCTGCCCGGTGCTGGAAGGTTAAGAGGAGATGTGCAAGCATTGAGTCGAAGCCCCAGTGAACGGCGGCCGTAACTATAACGGTCCTAAGGTAGCGAAATTCCTTGTCAGGTAAGTTCTGACCCGCACGAAAGGCGTAATGATTTGGGCACTGTCTCAACAGCTCGCCCGGCGAAATTGTAGTACCGGTGAAGATGCCGGTTACCCGCGACAAGACGGAAAGACCCCATGGAGCTTTACTGTAGCCTAATATTGGGTTTCGATATTGCATGTACAGGATAGGTGGGAGACTGGGAAACAGAGGCGTTAGCCTTTGCGGAGTCACCCTTGGGATACCACCCTTGCGATATTGGAATTCTAACCTGCGGCTCTGAATCGAGTCGGGGACATTGTTAGGTGGGCAGTTTGACTGGGGCGGTCGCCTCCTAAAAGTAACGGAGGCGTTCAAAGGTTCGCTCAGCTTGAACGGAAATCAAGCAAAAGAGTGCAAACGCAGAAGCGAGCCTAACTGCGAGACTGACGGGTCGAGCAGTAACGAAAGTTGGAGTTAGTGATCCGGTGGTATGTGAGTGGAAATGCCATCGCTCAACGGATAAAAGTTACCCTGGGGATAACAGGCTGATCTCCCCCAAGAGTCCACATCGACGGGGAGGTTTGGCACCTCGATGTCGGCTCATCGCTTGAACGTCAAATCGAAAGATTTGACGTTCTTTCTTTATGTAGGAAAGCGGCTGCACACTTTCTGCACACCGTTTGCACATTTGCCCGAATCAGGGGCTTTTCTGCGCAAGGTTTGCACAGCCTGCTTTCCTTTGCATAAAAAGAAGAGAAGTTAGGCGAACAAGGCTCTCGTCAATTCTCTGCGTTCGTCTGCGTCCATCAGCCGGATGGCTTCAAGGATCTCCCTGCCGGAGATTTTTGTTGCCGCCGGCTTTTCACTTTGCCGGGGCTGGGTGCTGCCGGGGTCAGGTCTTGGGAATAGAAGTTCGCTTCGATCTTCTCGGTCAGCTCCAGCCGGGGCTTGTCCTGCGTGTGGGCATAGGTGTCCATCAGGACGGCAGCGGTTGCATGGCCGGTGTTGCCCTGCACCGATTTGAAGTCACCGTCCGACTGCAAGAGTTGGTAGGTGGCACTGGAGTGCCGTAGGCCATG